>Ga0102931_1000258_pt1 | contig 26116 bp, 28 predicted proteins | sample SalPonR1_C_D1_MG_FD_79282 | JGI IMG/M metagenome (GOLD analysis project Ga0102931, IMG submission 79282) | Salt pond soil microbial communities from South San Francisco under conditions of wetland restoration - Salt Pond MetaG R1_C_D1_MG | ecosystem: Environmental > Aquatic > Marine > Intertidal... | reverse complement strand
CCGACCAGTCGGCCGCGTAGCCGATCTTCACCTGCGGCCCCAGGATCGCGCGCACCTCGCTTGCGAGCTGCCGGAACGCCTCCACCGCCGGGAAGCTTCTCCCCGCCCCGCGGATCTGCGTGAGGCTGCGCATCTCCGACCCGATGCAGAACGCCTCCACACCCCCCGCGGCCGCGCAGAGATGGGCGTAGTGCAGGATGAACCGCCGGTAGCCGAAATCGGCCGGTCCCGAATAGTCCACCCGGTCCCCTTGGGCCGTGAAATCCGACGGCTGCGCCGTCCCGAAGAACGCCGCGACCTCGGCCTCCGCCGCGGCCGTTCCGTCCGGCGATCCCGTCCGCCCCGGCGCCTCCGACAGGGTGATCCGCCCGCGCCACGGAAACGCCGGCTGGCTCTCCGCGTCGCTCCACGGATCGGCGCGCCCGTTGCCCGGCATCTGCTCCATGAGAAGGAACGGATAGAACATCACCTCCAGCCCCTCGGAGGTCATCCGGCGGATCGCCTCGACCACGGAGGCGTCCGATGGCGTCCCCCCATAGACCGGCCGGCCATCCGCCCGCGCGATCGCCTCCGCTTCGGCGCGGGCGATCCCGCCCGCGCGCCAGGGCATGCCCTCGCCGTCCTGCGCGGTCTGCTCGACCTTGGGCGTCACCGAACAGACCCCGCAACGCAGGTCGTCCCCGAACCACGACACGATCAGCGAGACCGCGCCACACGCCGGAACTTCCTCCCGCAAGGCCCTCAGAGACATGACGAAATCCGTCTCTCCGCCGGGCGCGTGGACGTTCGCGGACCGGTTCACACCCGGCGCATCCTCGAAATGGACCGGCGTCGTCGCCAGCGCGTATTCCCCCGTCCCGGGCATCATCGCGACGCCCCGGACCAGCCGCGAGACGTCCGGCACCCCGCCCAGTCCCGCCGGTTCCGGCTTGACCACCTCGAAGTTGAACTGCGGCACCCGGTTGCCGAACGGCGTCAGGTCGAGATCCTCGATCACCACATAGGCGATCCCGCGATAGGCCGGCGCCCGGCCCAAGCCCTCGACCGCCTCGATCTTGGGGTCGGGCAGCTGATCCTCGCCCCCGGTGTAGACCCGCATCTCAATCTCGTCGGGCGCGATCTCGGTCCCGTCGGCCCAGATGCGGCCGACCCGCGCGATCTCGCCCTCGCACAGCGCGATCGCCACGCTCACCGAATAGGCGTAACGGGTCACCCTCGGCCGCGACGGCGCCCCCTTGCCGCCGCCGGTCGTCTCCGCGCGCTCATCGAATCGCGAGGCCCAGATCACCTGCCCGCCGATCCGCATCCGCCCGAAGACGCGCGGCACCGCCGTGCCCTCGCTCGCGCTGTTGAGCCGGAACCGCTCGATCCGGCCGGTTTCCACCGCCGGGGCGCCCGCCCCGAGCAGGCGCTGATCGACCACGTTACCGATCGTCGCGCCCATGGCCCGGCCGATCACTGCCGAGGAAAGCCCCAGGATGCTCCCGCCGATCGCCCCGCCGACCGCCGCGCCCGCCGCGGACAATACCAGTGTCGCCATCAGTCCCTCCGTTCGGGAAATGCGAACGCCGCCACGAGACGCCGCCGCCAGGGCGCCGACAGGCTCGTTTCGACGACGCCGTGCCCGCTGTAGGCATGGATGAAGGTCGGCCGCGCCCCGCCCTCCGCCAGAATGCCCAGATGCTTCGCCACCGCGCCCTGCCGCATCCGCAAGAGCAGGACATCGCCCGGCACCGCCTGCTCACGACCGCGCGGCAACAGATATGCCTGTGCCGCCGCCCAGAGCGCCTCCTCGCCGCGGACCTCGCTCCAGTCGGGCGTGTAGGGCGGCGGGGAGACGGGCTCGTGCCCGAGAAGCTCCCGCCACACCCCGCGCACGAGCCCGAGGCAATCCGCTCCCGCGCCCAGGCACGACGCCTGATGGCGATACGGGGTTCCGATCCACGCCCGGGCGATCTCCACCACGCTCACCGCGTCAGGCTCCCGCCGTCGTTCACCGCCTGTCGCGTCGGATGGGCCATCTGCCAGTCCTCACCCGGAACATGAGGAAACCCACGGAAGTTGATGAAATTACCGAACTTGACCCGGCATGTCTCGGAGCGCTTGTCGCATCCCGCCTCGATGCGAAGGACGTCGCCCGGCACCACCGCCGCCCGCACCTCTTCCCAGAACTCGATCTCGCGCCCCTCCGCTGTCACCCGGTCGGTCTTCACCACGCCCACCAGCCCGTCCGCCGCCCCGCTCAGGAACCGCGCGCGCCCCCGCTCGAACCAGCGGGCCTCGAACGCCTCGGGCGGCAGCACGACCAGCGTCCGTGCATTGACCGTCGCAAGCACCTGCGCCTCGATCGACATCCCCGGCGCATCGAGGTCGACCGTGCACCGCTTGTCCCCCAGCACCGCTGAGCACGGCCCCTGGTAGACCAGCCCCTGCGGCTCGTTCAGAACCTCTGACAGCCCGCGCAACTCCGCGCGGAAGCTCCCGCCCGACCGCTCGATCTCGCCGAGCGATCCCCGGAACTGGAGCACCCGCTCCGAGACGTCGGCCCAGTTGACCAGCCACGCCTCCACCGCCGCCCCGTCGAAGCGCCCCGCCTCGATGTCCGCCTCGCGGACCGCCGCGTCGCTCAGCACACCCAGAACCTCGGTGTTGTCGACCGAAAGCCCCGTCCGCTGCTCCACCGCCCGCGCGGAAAGCCCGGTATCGGCCCGGTAGACCTGCCCCCCGAACGTCAGATCCCGATCGTGGTCGGTGAACCCGTAGGCGACCCCGTCGGCCCGGATGAGGCCCCAGCACCGGCAGACCGTCGTCGAACCGGTGGCGAGATGCGCGGCCAGCGCCGCCGCGCCTCTCATGCCCGCACCTCGACGACCGGCACCGACGGCATGTCGCCGGCCTGAAAGCCCGCCACCGACGTCTGGATGAGATCCGCGTCGAACCGCACCGGCACGTCGAACTCGAAGCCGGCCGTCACCTCGACCCCCACGTCAGGCGGCGTCGCGAACCTCACGACGCCGGTCGCCGCGTCGACTGTGTAGTGCACCGTCTCGATCTGCGGGTCGCCCTGCACGCCGATCGCGATGGTTCCCGGCACCGGCTTCAGGATCGGCCGCACGTAGTCCGCGATCCCCGACCGGTAGGTCTTGGACAACCCGAACGCCGCGGTCTCGCCGTCGCCTGTTCCGATGACCTGATCGTCGAAGGCCACCATCCCGGACGGCAGGCAGGACTTGTAATCCCCCCAATCTTTCCACCGGAACCCGTGCAGCCGCCCGCGCCGCGCCTCGAAGAAGGCGACCAGCGCCTCGATGTCGTCGAGAGAGCGCATGCCCGCCCCCGCATCGTAGCGTCGCCGCGAATCGGCCCAGGGCGTGTTGCGCTCCTCGAACCCGTTGGCGAGCGTCACCACCTCGGTCCGCCGCTCCGGCCCGCCGATCGAGCCGAAGCTCAGGTTCGCGGGAAATCGCACCTCGTGAAACGCCATGTCCACTCCTCAGAGATTGCGCCGTCCGCGCGCCATCACGCGGGTGACCTGCGCCGCTATCTGGCTCTGCGACCGCTGGAAGCCCTCGACATCGGGTGTCGAGATGTTCATCACCACGCTGACGGGCCGCCCGCCGCCCTCGCTCCGCACGCCCAGCCGCCCGTCCGCGCCGCGCGCCAGCGGCATGATCGCCTCCGGCCCCGCCTCGCCCATGAGCCCCCGGCCGCCCCGCATCGGGAAGCTGACCGGGCCCGAGACGATCCCGCCCGTGGCAAACGGCATCACCCGCCCCTGTGCGAAGCTGCCGCCGCTCTCAAAGCCCGCCGCCGCGCTCACCAGCCCCTCGATGCCGCCGGCGAAGAGCTTGCCGAAATGGCCCGTCACGGGCCGGATCGCCGCCGAATAGGCCGCGTTCGCCATCGACTGCGCGACGCCCTTCAGGGCGTCCGACAGCTTCATCCCGTCGAACACCAGCCCGTCGAACGACCGCCTCAGCCCCGAGCTGATCCCGCGCGACAAGATGCCAACCTCGCGCCCGGTGTCCGCGATGGTCGACCGCATCCGCACCATCTCGGCGTCGAAGGCCGTCGCCATCGCCGACGCGCCGCCCAGCGACCGCTCCAGCGCCGCCACCTGGTCGTCGAGCGTGTCGATCCCGTCCACGTCATCCATCGTCCGTCTCCCGTCTGTCCGGAAAGGCCGCCGCCAGTTCGTCGAGCCGCGCCCGCGTCAAGGGCGGCGCCCCCGCGCCATGTCCCAGGAGGAACGCGAATTCCCCCGGCGTCAGCCGCCAGAAGTCCTCGGGCCGGAGCCCCAGCCCCCGCAGTCCCGCCCGCATCAGGGCGGGCCAATCGAAGGCACTCATGCCCCCGGCACCGCGAACGCCCGCGCGAGCAAGGTCCCTGCCACCCGCGCCGCCTCGACCGGCCCGCCCTCGATCTCGGCGCCCAGAAGATCCCGCGCCGAGCCGCGCCAGCCCCCGCCGCGCAATCCCGCGACGACGAGCGCCAGCACGTCCCGTGTCGAAAACCGGCCTGCCTCGAACCGTTCGACCAGCTCCACCAGCGTCCCCGCGTCCAGCTCCGCCTCGAGTTCCGCCAGCGCGCCGAGCGTGAGCTTAAGCGCGTGCCGCTCCCCGTCGAGCACCAGCCCGACCTCGCCCGCCCAGGGGTTCGCCATCAGAGCGCCGTGAAGCCGAGTTGGCCCGCCGAGGACAGCGACAGCTCGTAGGTCGCCTCGCCGTTGTGGCTCCCCGCGTATTCGACCGAGGTCACCTGGAACGGCCCCTGGACGATCCCGAAACCGGGGATGATCACCTGGAAGTCCGGCGTCTCCCCGTCAAAGAAGATCTGCCGCGCGCGCTCGTCGGTCGAGGCGTCCTTGAATACCCCGCTGCCCGAGATGTTGGCCGATTTCACGCCAGCCCCACCCAGGAGCTCGCGCCAGCCGCCCGCGCTCTCGAGGCTCGTCACGTCCACGCTTTCCGCGTTGAAGCTCACCCGCGTCGCGCGCAGCCCCGCGATGGTCTCGAACTGGCCGCCGCCGGTCAGGTCGAGCTTGATCAGAAGGTCTTTCCCAGCCTGGGCACCCATGTCCGTCTCTCCGTTTTCAGATGTCGTCGTCCACGCGCGCCCGGAACGTCAGGTCGATCCGCCGCACATCGCCCGCCCGGACCCGCCGTGCGCGGGCCGAGAGGAATTCCATCGCCACCAGACGCCCGCGTCCCAGCGTCGGCCCCGCGCCCAGAAGCGCGTCCGACACCGCCGCAGCGGCGTTCTTCGCCGTCTGGAACCCGGCCGCGTCGGTCACCACGCTCACCACGAAGCGATGCTCCGCGCCGCGTCCCGTCTTGTCCGACCGGTCGCGCACATCTTCCGGCCCGAGGCTCACGTAGGTGCCCGGCACCGGCCCGGCCGGGACTACGTCGTAGATCGCGGACCCCACCAGCGCGCCCAGCGCCGGATCCCCGGTCAGCCGCTGGTAGATCGCCGCCTGAAGCGCCGCCGCAACGCCGTAGCTCATGCCGCCACCTCCTCGCGCGCGAAGCAGACGAGGTAGGTGCCCGCCTCTTCGTCCTCGGTCACCGCCTGGATGCGGAACACCCGCTCCCCATCCCTGAACCGCTGTTCCGGCTTCGGCCGCGACGGCGCGCCTACCGGCGCCGCGCGCACCGTGATCCGGTAGGGCACCGTCGAAAGCGTCGCTAATTCCGCCGCCTTTTCGCGGCCCGTGCCCGCCTTCACATGCGCCCAGAGCGCGCCCAGCGGGATCCACGTCTCCTCGAAGCCCCCGGCGCCGTCCGGCACGGTCTGCGCATCCTCGAGCACCAGCCTCCGGTTGAGCCGCACCATCAGCGGAGCCCTCCGAAGAGGCGCACGTTGCGATACCGCTCGATCAGGGCCGCAACGCCCCCCGGCAGTCCGTCCGACACCGCCATGTCGTGCCGGTGCTCGTAGTAATGCGCGGCCAGACGCAGCACGGCCTGGCCGAGATCGGCGGGCACATCCGTCCACGCCGGCCCGAACCCGCCGTCGAAGGCGATCTCGGCCGACCCGCTCACCGGGATCGTCGGAAGCACCAGCCCAGACGCCACCAGCGCCGGCCGGTGAAGATCGCGCTCCAGCCGGTACCGCTCGATCGCGACCTCGGCCTCGACGCCGGTCCGGTCCCGGATCGCAAAGCCCGTCACCGCGGTCACCGGCGCCACGGGCAGGACCTGCCGCCCCAGATCGCGCCAGGCGGTCACCGACCAGCCGAAGCTCCGCGACAGCAGCGTCTTGCCCGTCCGTCCCTCGATCGCGCCGAGCGCCCCGCGCAGACAGCTCTCCAGCACCGCGTCCTGCAGATCGTCGTCGGCAAACCCGGTGCCCAGCCGCAGGTGATCCCTGAGTGGCTGGACCGGGAGCGCCGCCGCCGGCACGGTGGTCTGCTCCGTTAACATCATGGCTTTTCTCCGAAACTCCCGCCCCTCCGGGCTCAGGTGATGGGCGCGCGCCCCCGCATTGCTCGGACGGAGGGGGAGCAGCTAGACAACACGGGTCGAAAACCGGCGCGCACCCACCGACCCGACCGGAGCACGCCCCGGCCCGGCCATTCCCGGCCCCTTACGAGACCGATAATTTCAGGAGCTTGATCGCCGCGAAGTCGCTCACGTCGCCGCCCACGCGCTTCGTCGCGTAGAAGAGGACGTGGGGCTTCGCGGAAAACGGATCGCGCAGAATGCGCAGGTCCGGCCGTTCGGCGATGGTGTAGCCCGCCGCGAAATCGCCGAAGGCGATCGCCGTCGCGTCGGAGGCCACGTCCGGCATGTCCTCGGCGATCAGCACCGGATAGCCCATGAGCCGCGCCGGCTCGCCCGCGGCAAGCCCGTCCGACCACAGGAACCGCCCGTCGCCGTCCTTGATCTTGCGCACCACGCCCGCGGTCTTCGAATTCATCACGAAGCTCGCGCTCGCGCGATACTGCGCCCCCAGCGCATAGACCAGATCGACGATGGCGTCCGCCGGGTTCATGATCGCGAAACCGCCGTCGACTCCGGTCGCGACGTAGCCAAGCGAGCCCCAGGCCCACGACCCGTCCGCGACATCGGGATGGGTCAGGAACCCGGTCGGCTTGTCGACCCCGTCACCCGCCACGAACGACGCCGCCTCGGCCCGTGCGAACCGGTCCGCGATCCGCCCCGCGAGCCAGCCCTCGATGTCGAAGGCGCTGTCGTCGAGAAGCCGCTGCGAGGCCTTCGGCAGCGCCGAGAGCTCGTGCAGCGGAATGGTGATCCGCTCGATCACGGGCGTGTCGGTCTCGGTGACCGATCCCGCTTCCGTCGCCCAGCCCGAGCCCACATCCGTGTGGTCGACCAGCACGTCGAACGACGTCGCCTCCACGTTCACGACGTTGGCGACCTGCCGCAGCGACGCCGTCGATTTCAGCACGCTCCGGATCGTCTCCGAGGTCTGCGGATCGACGAGGTAGCCACCGTCCCCGGCCACCGCCGTGTTGAGCGCCTTTCCTTCGAGCACGAGCCCGCGAAGCCCGTCGTCGTCCCCGTTGCGGACATAGGCCTCGAAGGCCTTCTTGTGCGGCACGCAGGCCTCGGCCGCGCTTTCCAGCGCCGGCCGGCGCGTAGCGATGGATTTCCGATCCAGCATGGTCAATCGCTCTTCCTGTTTCTGAAGTCGTGTCGTGATGTCGCCCATGAAGCCCGTCAGGGCCTCCTTCACCTCGGCGGCGGGATCCCCGGCCCCGGACACACCCGTCCCGGCCCGAGCCTTGGTCTCGGTCTTGCTCATCAATCTGTCCTGATCTTGAGGGTTGAGATCGCCGGCCTAGGTCGGCGCCGGCATGTGGCGGGCCTCCTCGATGGCCGCCGCCAGATCGCGCATCAGGGCCGCCTCCGGGGTCTCCCCCTTGGCGCCCACCCGCGCATCGGGAAGCATCGGAAAGGTCACGAGCGACACCTCCCAGAGCTCCAGCTCGTTGAGGCGCCTGCGCCCCCGGTCGTCCTTCGTCGCCCGCACCGTCCGGTACCCGATCGACAGCCCGTCGATCGCCCCGGCGTTGATCAGCGCCGCCGCTTCCCGGGCGCGCGCGACATCCGTCAGCAACCGTCCCTTCACGTGGAGACCCCGGTCGTCCTCGCGCACCTCGTCCCAGACCCCGATCGGCTCCGCGGGATCGTGCTGCCAGAGCATCTTGACCCGCCGCCCCGCCGCGCCCAGCGCCTTGAGCGACCGGCCGTAGGCGCCCGCTTCCACCACGTCGCCCCCCTTGTCGCGCTCCCCGAAAAGCGAGGCATAGCCCTCGATCAAGGTGCCGTCGGTGACGCTCAGCGCCTCGCCCAACCGGCAGAACTTGTGCTCGAGTCCATCCGTGAAGTGCCTCATCGGCAGCCCTTTCGCGCTCATTCCTCATCCTCCGCCTGAACCGGCGGCAGCCCCAGAAGCGCCCGCTTCTCGGCCGTCGACAGAAAGGCCGCCTCGCCGATCCGCCGCCACTGCGCCTCCCGCTCCGCCGCCAGCGCCGGCACCTGATCGAGGTCGGGCCGAATCTCGACGCCCTCCCCGGTGAACTCGGCCAGCCAGTGCGCCACGGCCGCCGTAACCCGGCTCGCCAGCGGCAGCACCGTCAGCCGGTAGAAGGCCCGGTTCGCCTCCTGGTAGTTCGCGTAGGTCGCGTCCCCCGGAAGCCCCAGCAGCATCGGCGGCACCCCGAACGCCAGCGCGATCTCCCGCGCCGCGGAGTCCTTGGTCTTCTGGAACTCCATGTCCGAGGGCGAGAACCCCATCGGCTTCCAGTCGAGCCCGCCTTCCAGCAGCATCGGCCGCCCCGCGTTCCGCGCCCCCTGGTGATGCGACTCCATCTCGGCCAGCAGCCGGTCGTACTGGTCGGGGCCCAGCGCGCCCTGTCCGTCGACGCCCTTGAACACGATCGCCCCCGAGGGCCGCGCCGCGTTGTCCAGCAGCGCCTTCGACCACGCGGACGCGGCGTTGTGCACATCGATCGCACCCGCCGCCGCCTGCAAGGGCGACAACCCGTAATGGTCGTCCTGCGGATGAAAGCTGCGGACATGACAGACCGGAGACGGCCCCTCGCCCAGCCTGAACCGGTGCGTCTTCGCGCCCACCGCATATTCGTAGGCCACCGGCCACCCGTCCGCCCCCGGCACGAGGCTCATGCGGTCCGACCGCAGAACGTGCAGTTCGCCCGGTGCGCCGCCCGCGCCCCCCACGGCTTCCAGGTACCCGTTCCCGGTCAGCAGAAGCTGGCCGTAGAGCGCCTCGAGCAGCTCCGCCTTCCCCTGCGCCGGGTTCGGCCGCGCGACAAGACTTACCAGCGGGTGTTCGTCATACCGCCGCACCCGATCCTGCACGACGAGCGGCAGCGCCGCCGCGGCCTCCGCGATCAGCTTCACGGCCCGGAAGCCGACGGGATTCCCCGAGAACCCGGTCCGCATCAGGCTGCCCGTGTCGCGCGGCGACCACGCCACCCGGCCCGAGCCCCCCCAGGCGATCACCGGTCCCGCGGCGGAGGCCTTGGTCTCCGGCACCGTCTCGCCCGTCCGCTTCAGAAAGTCGAACATCCGCCACCTCTCTCCGGTCTGCTCCCGGGTCCGGCCACGCCGACCCCGTCCCTCGCCCTTGGGTCGAAGGTGTACCCCGCCAACTCCTTAAATCTTCCTAAACGAGCGTGCGCACCCTCGGCCGCCGCCAGTGCGCGGCAGGCTCGAGGATCAGGTCGTGCAAGGCCCAGACCAGCGCGTCCACGCGGTCGGGCGACCCTGTCCCCTGGTACCCCCGCGCCGTCATCCGGCACATCTGGTCCTCGAGATCACCCAGTCCCCGCACGTGGCCGATCCGTCCCTGCTCGTAGAGCGCTGCCACCGGCTCCGCCCGCGCCGCCTTCCCTTTCGACGCCCGCACACCCCGATAGGGGACGACCGGGTCGATGGTCCGCACGAGCGTCTCCACCAGGTCGCCGCCCTGGTTCACCTCGGCCACGAGCCGGTCCGCCCCGTGCCGCTCCATCGCCGCCACGGCCGCCTCGGCCCAGACGCTGGGCGACGCGCCGGCAACGGAGGCATCCTCCAGCACCACCGCGCGCCAGTCCTGCGGCGGCCCTTGAAATTGCGCGCCGACCACGACGATCCCGCATTCGTCCGACTGCGCATGCCCCGTCACCGGAGGATCCACCGCGACCACGACCCGGTCCAGCGCCGGCGCCAGCTCCACCCGGCACGCCTCCAGCATCGCGAGCGTCCAGAGCGCCCCCTCGGCGTCCTCCAGCAGCACTCCGTCGAGTTCCTGCCGTCCAAGCCGCGTGCCCTCGTAGCGCGCCCGCACCTCCTCGAGGAACGAGGCCGCGAGGTTCACGGCATTCGCCTCCGTCCTCGCATGCGTCGCCACGGTCGACGGCGCCGTCAGGATCTGCTTCAGAACGCCCACCGCCCGCGGCGTCGTCGTGACCGCCTGCCGTGGATGCTTCCCCAGCCGCAGCGCGAACTGGAGCATGTCCCACGCCTCCTCGGCCTTGCGCCATTTCGCCAGCTCATCGACCCAGGCCGCGTCGAACTGCGGCCCCCTCAGCCGCTCGGGATCGTGCGCCGAATAGACCCGCGCCTCCGCCCCGTTGGGCCAGAGCAGCCGCTTGCGCGTCGCGTCCCACAAAGGCGTCCGGTCCGGCGGCGAGCAGGCAAGGATCCCGCTGTCCCCCTCGACCATCACCGTGATCGCCTGTTCGATGGTCTCTCCCACGAGCGCGACCCTCCGGGACCGCCCGGGGTCGAGAGGCCGCGGCCCCTCGACCTCTGACCGGACCCACTCCGCGCCGGCGCGGGTCTTGCCCGCGCCTCGCCCGCCGAGGATCATCCAGGTTTTCCAGTCGCCTTCGGGGGGGAGCTGATGCTCCAGCGCCCAGAACTCGAAAAGAAAAGGGAGCGCAAGAAGCGCTCCCTCGCTCAGGTCATCCAGAAACGCCTTCTGAACCTGGGGCGGCTCGGAGACGATCCAGGCGGCGCCCGATCTCGTCGCGCGCGGCCGCGAAGTCGAGTCCGAAATCATGGGCGATTCCGGCCTCCTTTCTGCGGAGCTCCTCAAGTCTCTTCCTCTCGTCGAAAAGTGTCTGCGTGGCTTTCCTGAAATCGGACGCCGTGCGGTTGATCTCGCCGGGCGAGAGCTCGCTGCGCTCCTTCAGATAAAGCTTCACGATCTCAAGCGCGTCGAGCGCGTCCTTGTAGTGCTTCTCGGCCGTCTCAAGAAGCTCGGCCGTCGTCCCCTCGTCCCGGAAGGGTCTGATCAGTGCCATGTGGTTGAACCTGCCTCTCATACGTCTCCGTACGAGCGAAACGGAAAAGGCGGCCCGGGACATCATCCCGAACCGCCTGCCACTTCTTCTAGCTTGCGTGAAGCTATACCTCAGGACGTACGCAGAGTCAAGAGATAAATCTCAGGTTGCATCCTGCAGCGATCGCAGCCGTCAAGAAAACCTTGACGACCCCGCTAGTCGCTGCCGTCGGACGCCTCCTGCTCCCGCTGTCGCTCGATCGCCCGCCAACGGGCGACATTCTCGTTGTGCTCGGCCAGCGTCCGGGCGAAGGCGTGGCCTCCGGTTCCGTCCGCGACGAAGAACAGAAGGTCCGTCTCGTCGGGGTTCACCGCCGCCCGCAGCGAGGCCAGCCCCGGATTGGCGATCGGCGTCGGCGGCAGGCCTGTGATGACATAGGTGTTCCACGGCGTCTCCCGCCGAAGCTCGCTCTGGCGCAGCCCCCGGCCGAGGACACCGCGCCCCTCCGTCACGCCGTAGATCACAGTCGGATCGGTCTGCAGCCGCATCCCCTCGCGCAGCCGGTTGACGAAAACGCTCGCCACGGTCCCGCGCTCCTCCGCCACACCGGTCTCCTTCTCGATGATCGAGGCTAGGATCAGCGCCTCTTCCGGCGTCCCGATCGGCAGGTCCTCGTCCCGGTTGGCCCAGACCTCGGCAAGACGCTCCGTCTGCAACGCCTCCATCCGGTCCAGCAGCGCCCCCCGCTCCGAAGCCGAGACGACCTCGTAGCTCTCCGGCGCCAGCGCGCCCTCCGCCGGCACCTCGGCCACCTCGCCCGTCAGGAAATCGGCCAGCCGCAACGCTTCGGCCACCTGCCAGCTCGTCACGCCCTCGGCAAGCGCCACGCGATACCGCGTGTCCGCGTTCTCCCGCACCTCGACATACGCCGGATCGACCGCCTCCTCCGCCGGATCGAACTCGGCCCGCGTCACGAACCGCTCGGTCTCGGGATCGAGCTCGCGCACCTCGATCTCCTGATCCGTCACGCCGATCCGGAACACGACCTCCGTCCCGCAGGTCGACCGTCCGCCGCGCGTGACGATCTCGACGATCTCCTCCATCGACGCGCCCTCCGGCACGAGAAAGCTCCCCGCCTTCAGCAGGGAGGCCTTGTCGGTGTAGTCCGCGCCCATCCGGAAGATCGCGGGGCTGGTGATCGCGCCCTGCGCCTGGAGCTCCTCCGCGACGCGCCGCATGGTCCACCCGCTCTCGACCCGCACGCAGATCGCCGACTGAAGCGGCCCCTCGGCCCGGTACTGGTTCTGTCCCCAGGCGATGACGCCCGCCACCGCGACCAGAGCGAGGATCAGCAGCGTGAGCCCGTTCGCCGCGACGCTCTTCCACATCAGGCGGCGACCCTGCCGAGGACCAGCGACGCGTTCGTGCCGCCGAACCCGAAGGAGTTCGACAGGGCCACGTCGATCGTCCGCTCCCGCTTCGCGTTCGGGGCGAGGTCCAGCTTCGGCTCCACCGCCGGATTGTCGAGGTTGATGGTCGGCGGCGCCACCTGGTCGCGGATCGCGAGGATCGAGAAGATCGCCTCGACCGCGCCGGCGGCCCCCAGAAGATGCCCGATCGACGACTTCGTCGACGACATCGTGGCCTTGCCCGCCGCCTCTCCCATCATCCGCTCGACCGCGCCCAGTTCGATCGTGTCCGCCATCGTCGAGGTTCCGTGCGCATTGATGTAGTCGACCGCGTCCGGCTCGATCTTGGCCATCCCCAGCGCCGCCCGCATGCAGCGTTCCGCCCCCTCGCCGTCCTCCGACGGCGCGGTGATGTGGTAGGCGTCGCCCGACATCCCGTAGCCCAGCACCTCGGCATAGATCTTCGCGCCGCGCGCCATCGCATGCTCGTATTCCTCCAGCACCACGACACCCGCGCCCTCGCCCATCACGAACCCGTCGCGATCCGCGTCATAGGGTCGGGAGGCGCGTTCGGGCTCGTTCCCGCGCTTCGTCGACAGCGCCTTGCAGGCATTGAACCCCGCGATCCCGATCTCGGAGATCGGGCTCTCGGCGCCCCCCGCGACCATCACGTCGGCGTCACCCCACATGATGAGCCGGGCCGCGTCCCCGATCGCATGCGCGCCGGTCGAACAGGCCGTGACCACCGCGTGGTTCGGCCCCTTGAAGCCGTAGCGGATCGACACCTGACCGCTGACGAGGTTGATCAGCGCGCCCGGAATGAAGAACGGCGACACCCGCCGCGGCCCGCGCTCCTTGATCAGCACCGCGGTCTCGGCGATCGAGGTGAGCCCGCCGATCCCGGACCCGATCATCACGCCGGTGCGCAGCTTCTCCGCGTCGGGCGGCGCCTGCCATCCCGCGTCCGTCACCGCCTGATCGGCGGCCGCGATCCCGTAGAGGATGAAGTCGTCGACCTTGCGCTGTTCCTTGGGCTCCATCCAGTCATCGGGATTGAACGTACCCCCGGTCCCGTCGCCCCGCGGGATCTCGCAGGCGTAGGTCGTGGCCAGGTGCCCCGCGTCGAAGCGCGAGATCGTGCCCGCCCCGGACTGCCCCGCGAGAAGCCTCGCCCAGCTCTCCTCGACGCCGCAGGCCAGCGGCGACACCATGCCCAGCCCGGTCACCACCACTCGACGCATGCTCTACTCCCGTCCTTCGTCAGATCGGTTCGATTTACCCGCTCGCGTTGGGGGGCGCAATGAGACCCAGCACCGAGGTCACGAGACCGGCGGCCGTCAGCGCGCCCTGCCCGTCGATGTCGCGCGCGGGCATGAATTCCGTCACCGCCACCCCGGCGATCCGCGCCTTCGCCGCAACCCCCTCGAAGAGCCCCAGCACGTCCCAGTAGCCGAGCCCGCCCGGCACCCTGGCGATCACCGCCGGCAGGGCCGAGGGATCCACCGCGTCGCAGTCGAGGCAGACCACCACGTCCGCCCCATCGGGGATCAGCGCAAGCGCCCGCCCGATCCCCTCCCGCGCCACTTCGGCGGCAGGCACGAACTCCACGCCCCAAGCCCGCGCGTCCGCCACATCTCCCGGCCGCGCCGATCCGATGCCCCTCTGTCCGACCTGCACGATCCGCTCCACATGCCCCATCTCCGACGCCCGCCGCATGGTCGAGGACAGACCCCACCGCTCGCCCTGCACCTCCTCGCGCCAGTCGATATGCGCGTCGATCTGCAGGATCGTCACCGGCCCGCGCCCGTCGAAGGCGCCCAGCATCGGGATCGGCAGCGAATCGTCGCCGCCGAGAAGCACCGGCACCGCCCCGGCCCCGAGCACCCGCGCCACGGCCGCGCCGATCCGGTTGCGGTTGCCGGCAGGGTCGGCGACGTCGGTTGCGATGTTCCCGGCATCGGCCACCGCGTCCGGATCGAGCGCTCGCCGCCCGAGGTCGAAGCTGTGGTGCCCGAGGTTCGCCGCATAGTCCGCCGACGCCGACCGTATCGCCGCCGGCCCGCCCGCGCAGTAGGCCCCGGCACTGTCGTAGGGCGTGGCGCAGTCCGCCCCCAGCACGACCGCCGTCACCGCCTGCCCGTCCCAGCGCGGCAGTCCGAGGAAGGTCTCGACCTCCTGCCTGCGCGCCCCGAACATCTCGCCCAGCTTCGCCATCGCGTCCTCCGTTGCTTTCGTCGACTGTGACCGCCGCCGGCACGCCCCGCAAGGGGGGGCGTCCGACCCGGGACAGCCCTCAACCTCTTGAAACGAGGCTGATTACGGCAAGCACGCGCCTCCATCTGTCCGCAAATATCCCGGGGGCGTCGCGCAGCGCGCGACGGGGGCGGCGCCCCCCGCTTCCATGCAGCGCCGCAGGCGCGGAATGGCCGAGGTCTCGCGGCGCGGCCGCTCCGTCACAGACGCGAGGAAATCACCCCCGTCGCGAACCCGCCCATCCGGAGCTCGCCGAAGAGCCGCTGGTACTCGATCTTGGGACAGCGATTCTGGATCACCGTGACACCGCGCGCCTCCGCCCTGGCCGCCGCCTGTGCGTTCTCCACCCCGATCTGCATCCAGATCACCCTGAGGTCGGGAAACGTCTCGAGCGCCTCGTCGACGATCGGCGGCACGTGCTCGGAGCGCCGGAAGATGTCGACCATGTCGACCGGCTCGTCGATCTCGGACAGACGGCCCCGCACCGTCGCCCCGAACAGGGTCTCGCCCGTATGCCCGGGATTGACCGGGATCACGCGGAAGCCCTTGAGCCCGAGGTAGCGCGCCACGTAGTAACTGGGACGCACCGGGTTCATCGACACGCCGACGACGGCGACCGTCCTGACCGAGGTGAGAATGCCCCGAAGGGTGTCGTCACTGTACTCCATCCGGCTCTCCTTCGACGCCCCGATACCGAAAAAAAGCGCCCGAAGCAAAGCTCGGGCGCCAGTCACGGAACGAGGGACAGTGAAGTGAAACAACGGTGTTCCGAACCGCTGCCTCACTATAATAGATAGGCTGGCTCGGGACAGTTTGAAGAAAATGTCGCACAGATGTGAACGGCGCCGTCACGCGCCGCAGATCTCGCTCCAGTGCGTCGCGGCACGCGCGATGCGCTCGGGCGGATCGCGAAGCCAAAGGCGGCGGAAGGCCGGCGAATGCATCACATAGAGCCTGCCCTCGTGAACCCGCCAGGCGTGCGGATCGGGCCGGGCGATGTAGCCCTTCGACATGGCATAGGCGCAATTCGCGCCGAATCGCGGCGCGAATGCCCAAGGGTCGCGCTCGAAGGCGTCCCGGTTCCCGGCATTCGCGAACAGCCACACCGCACCCTTCCAGCGCACCGCGTGATCGATCCGTCCCGCGACGACATCGCCGGCCCGGAAATAGCCGACCACGTCGGCGCCGTCGAGGATCGTCGCGTGGCCGTGGAAAAACCTGCGCATCGCCGCGGCCGGCGTGGCAAACGCTCCAGCGGCGGAGATGGCGATGGCCCCGGAAAAGAACCGGCGGCGGCCGAGTGGCGCTCTGTGCTCGGGATCTGTCATGTTGTCACCATGCACGACTCGACACGCCTTGTATGCCCACCCTCGCCGCCTCGTGATCGCCCGCGAGAATCGCTACCGGCGCCGCGCCGGACGTCAGTCGAAGATGTCCTCCACCACGTCCCAGGCCTCTTCCAGAATGCGCCGCCCGAGGCTCTTGCGGGCCTTCCTGCGCCGCCGCGGGGGGTGGGGCCGGACGCGCTCGGATGCGTGCGGCACCGGCTTGCGGGACGGTGCGGACCGCCCCCGGCCGCGGTCCCCGGCGTGATCGGCGCGCAGCATCTTGAGGTCGTGAAGCGGCGCGCCGCAGGCCGAGCAGGACAACTCGTGTCTCTCCCGTCCGCGCAGGACCAGCGCGGCGCGCGTGCCGCAGTAGCAACAGGTGGCGATCTTGGTACCGGGCATGGACCCTCCTCAGCGCGTGCTCACCGCATATAGGGCGACAGCGGCCGCGTTGGAAACGTTGAGCGATCCGAAAGGCCCGGCGAAGGGAATCCGGACAAGCCGGTCGCAGGTCTCCCGCGTCTTCTCGCGCAGGCCCGGGCCCTCGGCCCCGAGGACGAGCGCGACGGGCCGGCCGGCAAGCTCGGCCAGCGCGCCGGCGAGCGTGCCCTCCGCGGCCCCGTCCAGGCCCAAGAGGACGAACCCCGTCTTCCGCGCCGTCTCCATGGCGTCGGCGAGGTTCTTTACCCGCAGATACGGCTGCCGTTCGAGCGCGCCCGACGCCGTCTTGGCGAGCGCGCCGGTCTCGGGCGCGGACTGCCGCGCGGGCGCGATCACAGCCCCGGCGCCGAAGACCTCGGCCGAGCGCAGGACCGCGCCCACGTTGTGGGGATCGGTCACCCGATCGAGAAAGACGAGCGTGCGGCCCTGCGCCGCGACGTCCTCGACACCGCCCCAGTCGAGCGGCCGCGCCTCGAGCGCCGCGCCCTGATGCACCGATCCAGGATCGAGCGGCGCGGGGAATTTCCGCGGGTCCGCGATCTCCGGCGCGATCCCGCCCGCCGCGATCGCCTCGGGGCCCAGCCTGTCGGCCGCGTTCTTCGTCAGGATCAGACGCAGCCGCTCGCGCCGGGGGTTCACCAGCGCGTCCCGCACCGCGTGAAGCCCGAACAGCCATACCGTCTCCGCCGCCGCCGCCCGCCGCCCGCGCTCCTTCTCCACCACCCATGCCGGTTTCTTCGCCATCGCCCCTCGATCCCCCGAAACCGCGCCGGGCGCAAGGCGTTGAATTGAGATGCGGGGCGTCCGCCCTACCGTTTCACTCGCGTCACTGTAAGGAGACATCATGCGACACGCATTCACCGCCGCGACGGCCGCAGCCGCCGTCCTCGCCACCTCGGCCAGCGCCGAGATCGCGGGGGACTACCACACCTACACCGTCGGCGACACGACCTTCGAGGGCTATGTCGCGCGCAACACCGATCTCGAGGCGACGCGCGGCACCGTGGTGATCGTCCACGACTGGGACGGCATGACCGATTACGAGGAGCGCCGCGCCGAGATGCTGGCCGCGCTCGGCTACACCGCCTTCGCCATCGACGTCTACGGCGCCGACACAGATCCGCAGTCCCTCGAGGAATACCAGTCGCTGTCGGGCGCGCTCTACGGTGATCGGGAGCTGTTCCGCGACCGCCTGCTCGGCTCGCTCGAGGAAGCGCGCGGCCTGCCGGGCGCGAGCGGCGACATCGTCGTCGCGGGCTACTGCTTCGGCGGCGCCGCGGTCCTGGAGACGGCCCGCGCCGGGGCCGACGCGGCCGGTTTCGTCAGCTTCCACGGCGGGCTCGGCACCCCCGAGGGCCAGGACTGGTCGGAGGCCGCCGCGCCGGTCCTGCTGCTCCACGGATCGGCCGATCCGGTGTCCGGGATGGATGCGCTCGCGACGCTTCTGGACGAGCTTCAGTCGGCAGGCGTCGACCACGGCGCGCAGGTGTTCGGCGGCGCGCGTCACTCATTCACCGTCTGGGGCTCGGACGATTACGACCTCGACGCGGACAGGGCGTCGTGGGAGGCGTTCACCGAGTTTCTCGAGTCCCGTCTCTGAGCCGGGACCAGCGGGCCTTTTCCTGTTGACGGGGGGATGGGCGAAAGCTATCCACCCCGTCGCGCCGGACGCCCAGCCGTCCGGCCACGGGCGACGAGCTGCAAGGTGCGGCAGCGGACTGTAACTCCGCCGGGGAGACCCATGCCTGGTTCGATTCCAGGGTCGCCCACCATTCCCTCACATCGGCAGGGCCGGTCGCGGCGAAGCTAAAGGTCGCGGAACCGCTTCTCCTGCCGCGCGGTCCAGCGGACGCGGAGGCGGAAGCCCTCCTCCGTCTGCTCCTCCTCCTCGATCACGCCGTGCTCGTGGAGCCAGGCGCGCTTTTTCCCCTCCTCGAAACCGAGGGTCAGGTCGCGGTCGGTCTTCTCCTCCTCGAGCGCGCCCGAGACCCGGTCGAGAAGGTCCGGCACACCTTCGCCCGTGAGCGCCGAGATCGCCGCGACGCCGTCCTTGCGCGCGGCCTCGGTCAGGACGGCGTGGCGCTCGGTCTCGGGCAGCAGATCCGTCTTGTTCCAGACCTCGAACACCGGCACCTCGCCCTTGACGCCGAGATCGGCGAGGATCGCCTCGACGTCCTTGGCCTGTTCTTCCGTCTCGTGATGACTGATGTCGCGCACGTGCAGGATCACGTCGGCGGCGAGCACCTCCTCGAGCGTCGCGCGAAAGGCCGCGACGAGCTGCGGCGGCAGGTCCGAGATGAAACCCACCGTGTCCGACAGGATGACCTTGCGGCCCGACGGCAGGACCACCCCCCGCATCGTGGGGTCGAGCGTGGCGAAGAGCATGTCCGCGGCCACGACCGCGGCACCGGTCAGCCGGTTGAAGAGCGTCGATTTTCCCGCGTTCGTGTAGCCGACGAGCGCCACGATCGGGAACGGCACCTTCTCGCGCGCGGCGCGGTGCAGCTCCCGCGTCCTGACGACCTTGGACAGCTGCCGCCGGATGCGGGTGATCGCCTCGTCGATGGCGCGGCGGTCGGCCTCGATCTGGGTCTCGCCGGGGCCGCCGACGAAGCCCAGTCCGCCGCGCTGCCGCTCCAGGTGGGTCCAGGCCCGGACGAGGCGCGTGCGCTGGTAGCTGAGCGCGGCGAGCTCGACCTGCAGGACGCCCTCCCGCGTCCGGGCGCGGTCGGCGAAGATCTCCAGGATGAGGCCCGTCCGGTCGAGCAGCTTCACGCCCCGCTTGCGCTCGAGGTTGCGCTGCTGCACCGGCGTCACCGGCCCGTCGACGAGGACGAGCCCGATCTCGGCCGCCTCGAACCGCGCCTTCAGCTCCTCGAGCTTGCCCTCGCCGAAGAGGAGGCCCGGCCGCGGCTTCCTGAGCCGGGCGACCTCCGCGCCCACCACCTCGAGATCGGGCAGCGCATGCGCGAGCGATACCGCCTCGTCCAGAGCGGCCTTCGCCTCGCGGCGCTTCGGGTCCGACTGGATCTCGGGATGCAGAACGAAGGCGCGCATCCGCTCGCCGTCGGATCCCGTCTCCAATTACTCGTCGCCCTCGTATAGATTGATAGGCTGGGACGGCATGATCGTCGAGATCGCGTGCTTGTAGACAAGCTGGGACTGGCCGTCCCGGCGCAGAAGCACGCAGAAGTTGTCGAACCAGGTGATGACGCCCTGAAGCTTCACCCCGTTGATGAGGAAAACCGTCACCGGAACCTTCGTCTTCCGGACGTGATTGAGAAATGCATCCTGCAGATTTTGTTTGTCCGAAGCCATCCGTCTTATCGCCTTTTTCTTGGCTCTGCGGTGATGCGCAGGCACAACGGGCCCAGTATTATCGGCCTGTTCGCAAGATTCCACCCCCAAATCAGTCCGTTACCTTTCTTTCTGTCGCCGTGGATCAACTGCGCCAGAGATCGGGGTTCAGCAGAGCGATGATGGCAAGGGTTTCAAGCCGTCCGATGACCATTGCCGCGGCGAAGATCATTTTCGCGGTATCGGGAAGCAGATCGAGCCTGACCGGCGCCTCGGCGGCGACATCCAGAAGCGGGCCGGTGGTCGAAAGCGACGCGATGGTGAGCAGCAGCGCGTCCTCGAAGTTCTGGCCCGTCAGTGCCAGAAGCCCCATCACCAGCGCGATCGACATCGCGAAGAGCATGAAGAAGATCCAGGAGACGTAGGCGCCCTGGCGGCGGAGCTGTCGGCCGACCACGCCGGAGCCGCCGACGGATGACGGATGGACCAGCTTGTCGACTTCCCGCCGCCCGTGCACGTAGAGCGCGTAGACGCGGAGGAGCTTGACGCCCCCCGCCGTCGTGCCGACGCCACCGCCGAAGACCGCGAGCCCCATGAGGATGAGCCCGGGCGCCTCGAGGCCCGACCAGACGCGCGCGATCTCCCAGCTCCCGCTTTCGAATCCGGTCGTGGTGAGGAACGACGCCACGGTGAAGAGCCCGCCCCAGAAGGCGCGCAGACCGATGTCGATGTCGCGCTCGTCCTCGACCTCGAACGCCCCGGCCCAGTGACGCAGGAACAGCACCACGGACACCGCACAGATGATGGCGACCGCCATCCGGAGTTCCGGATCGCGCGGGAGCGACTGCCAGCCCTCGGGGCGCTCTTCGCGCGCATAGGTGAGCCGGGTGAGCGCGAAGACCAGAAAGAGCAGGACCAGCGCTTCGCCGCCGACGCCGGAAGCGGACCCGGTCACGCCGCCGACGGGCGAGATGCCGCTGGTGGAGAGCGTCGACATCGCATGGCAGAGCGCGACGAGCGGCGTGTCCCCGGCGAGGATGAGCGAGATCCAGAGGGCGCCGGTCAAGCCCGCGTAGATCGGCAGAAGCTGCATCGCGTGGCGCTTGAGACGGTCCGAGGTGTCGCCCGCCCGCGCCACCTGCTGCGTCATTGCTTCGGCCCCCCGCCCGATCTCGGAGGAGGATCGGACCTCGAAGCCGCCGAGATTGAGCGGCGCGAGGACGGCGACGGCCATCACCCAGACGAAGAACCCGCCCATCCAGCCGACCTGCGCCCGCCAGAGATGGACCGTCGGGGCGAGGCGGGCGGGCTCGAAGAGAGACGCGCCGGTCGTCGTGAGGCTCGAGACCATCTCGATGTAGCTGTTGAGAAAGCGAGTCGCGCCGACCGCCTCGTAGAACGGCACGGCGAGCATCGCGGGCAGGACGGTGAAGGTCGCGACCAGCGCGACGAGGTGGCCGCGTCCCGGCCTCTCGCTTCCCCGGTTCGATGTCGCGACGGCGACGAAGGCGAAGAGGACGAGAAAGAGCAGCGAGGCATAGAAGAAGCTGCGCGCGGTGGCATAGTCGGACACGACCGCCGCATGCATGGCGGGAAGCAGCATCGATGCGGCCCCGATCCCCATCAGGACGACGATCAATGGCAGATCGAGGAGCCACTTCCCCATCAGAAGAAGTCGATCGAGACCTGGAAGAGCCGCTCGACCTCGGGGACGTCCGCGGACATGGCGAAGAGCACGATGACGTCGCCTTCCTCGATCTTCGTGGAGCCGTCGGGCTTGATGATCTTGCCGGTGGACTTGCGGACGGCGCCGACCAGCACGCCCTCGGGAAAGTCGATGTCGCGGATCGTCTGGCCCGAGATCGGCGAGGTCGACAGGACCTGCGCCTCGATCACCTCGGCCTCGGCGTCTCCGATCGAGTAGACGCCGCGCACCCTGCCGTGGCGGACGTGGCGCAGGATCGACGACACCGTCGTCTGGCGGGGGTTGATGTAGGCGTCGATGTCGAGCGGGTCCATCAGCGGGATCAGCGTCGGATCGTTGATCAGGCAGATCGTCATGCCCGCGCCGACCTGCTTGGCGCGGACGGCGGCGAGGAGGTTCGTCTTGTCGTCGTCGGTCACCGCGAGCACCGCGTTCGCCCGTTCGACCCCCGCCTCGGTCAGAAGCTCGATGCTCAGCCCGTCGCCGTTCAGCACGATCGTCCGCTCGAGCGCATCGGCCGCGCGCTCGGCGATCGGGCGGTTCTTCTCGATGACCTTCGCGCGGACCCGTTCGGCCCGCGCCTCGAGCGCACGGGCCACGGCGAGACCGACGTTGCCGCCGCCGATGATCACCACACGCTCCTGGCGTTTGACTTCCTTGCCGAAGATCTCGACCGTCCGGTTCACGTCCTCGAGATGGGAGAAGATGTAGATCTGGTCGTGCGCGAACAGCTGGTCGCCCGAGTCCGGCGCGAAGAGCCGCCCCTTGCGGCGCACGCCCACGACGATGGCGCGAAGGGTGGAGAAGAGATCCGTCAGCTGCCGGAGCGGCGTGTTCAGCACCGGGCAGTCCTCGTCGAGCGAGATACCCAGAAGCTGCACCTGCCCGTCGAGAAAGCTCTGCGTGTCGAAGGCGGCGGGCGCCTGCAGACGGCGCAGGGCGGCCTCGGCGACCTCGCGCTCGGGGCTGATCACCACGTCGATCGGCATGTGATCGCGGCGGTAGAGGTCGGAATAGATCGCCGTCAGGTAGGACTGCGAGCGCAGCCTGGCGATCTTGCGGGGAACGCCGAAGACCGAATGCGCGACCTGGCAGGTCACCATGTTGACCTCGTCGGAATAAGTCGCCGCGATCACCATGTCGGCGTCGCGCGCCCCGGCCCGATCGAGGATGTCGGGATAGCTCGCATGGCCGGTCAGGCCCTGCACGTCGAGGGTATCGGTCGCCCGGCGGACGAGGTCGGGATTGTTATCGACGACGGTGACGTCGTTCTTCTCTCCCGACAGATGCCGCGCGATCTGCCAGCCGACCTGGCCCGCGCCGCATATGATGACCTTCCTCGCCCTACCCCTCGGATGCGCGCGGCCAAGCCTTGTCAGAACCGCCCGAGAGCGTCAATCACGCGTCCTCGTTGCTCAATGTCGCGATGCGCGAGCCCGACCGGCTCGTGGTGACGACGCCCAGCGACTTGAGCTTGCGGTGCAGCGCGGAGCGCTCCATGCCGACGAAGGTCGCGGTCCGGCTGATGTTGCCGCCGAACCGGTTGATCTGGGTCAGCAGGTATTCCCGCTCGAAGAGCTCGCGCGCCTCGCGCAGCGGCAGCGTGGCGAGGGCGCCGGAGAGCACGAGGCGCCCGTCCTCCTCCTCGCCCTTCGCCTCGAACTGCGGCAGTTCGTTCGCGCCGATCTCCCCCCTGTCGGGGCCCAGAATCAGAATCCGTTCGATCACGTTCTTCAGCTGGCGCACGTTGCCGGGCCAGGTCATCGTCTGGAGAAGCGCTTCGACCTCGCCGGAAAGCTCGCGCAGCGGCAGGCCCTGCTCCTTGTTGAAGACCCCGATGAAGTGCCGCGCGAGTTCGGGGATGTCCTCTCGCCGGTCCTCGAGCGAGGGCACGCGGATCGGGACGACGTTCAGGCGGTGGTAGAGTTCCTGCCGGAAGCGGCCGTCCCGCGCCTCGATCTCGAGGTCGCGGTTCGTGGACGAGATCACCCGGATGTCGACGCGCACCTTGTCGGCCCCGCCCGCGCGCAGGAACTGCTGTTCGGTCAGGACGCGCAGGATCTTCGACTGGGTGCCGAGCGGCATGTCCGCGACCTCGTCGAAGTAGATCACGCCGCCATGCGCCTGCTCGAGAAGGCCCGGCTCCACGCCGCGCGCCGAGGTCTCGCGGCCGAAGAGCACGTCTTCCATGCGGTCCGGCTCGATCGACGCGGAATTGACGGTGACGAACGGGCTTTCGGCGCGGTCCGAATTCGCGTGGACATAGCGCGCCGCGATCTCCTTGCCGCTGCCCGAGGGCCCCGTGAGCATGACCCGCCCGTTCGATCGCGTGACCTTGTCGAGCTGGGCCTTGAGCGCCCGGAACATGGCGCTGGACCCCACCATCTCGGCCATGGTCACGTCGCGCCGGCGGAGCGCGGTGTTCTCCCGCCGGAGTCGCGCCGTCTCCATCGCGCGGGAGATCACGACCATCAGCTGGTCGATGTTGAACGGCTTTTCGATGAAGTCGTAGGCGCCCTGCTTGATCGCGGCGACGGCGATCTCGATGTTGCCGTGGCCGGAGATGATGACCACGGGCACGTCGGGGTTGTCGCGCTTGACCATCTTCAGGATGTCGATCCCGTCCATCCGGCTGTCCTTGAGCCAGATGTCGAGGATGATGAGCGACGGCGGCTCCGCGTTGATCGCGGCCATGCAATCGTCTGAATTCCCTGCCGTGCGCGTATCGAACCCCTCGTCCTTGAGGATATCCGAGATCAGTTCGCGAATGTCGCGCTCGTCGTCCACGATCAGAATGTCGGTCATGCCATGTCTCCCTCGATCGCCGGTTCCGCCGTCTGCGGCCGGATGGTTGTCGTTGTCAGCGGCAGCGTGATTTCGGCCCGGGCGCCGGAATGATCCGTCGCGTCGAGCGGATCGGCGTCGGTGAGGAGCAGCGTGCCGCCATGCTCCTCGATGATCTTCTTGACGATCGGCAGGCCGAGGCCGGTGCCCTTGTCGCGCGTGGTCACGTACGGCTCGAAAAGCCGCTCGCGATCCTCCGGAAGGCCGATGCCGTTGTCGGAAATGGTGATGAACGCGGTGTCGTCGGCCACTTCCAGCCGAACCTCCACTGTCGGGACGTATCCCTCGGGGACACCCTTTTCACTCATCGTTTCAATGGCTTCTCCTGCGTTTTTCACAAGGTTCGTCAGGGCCTGACCGATCATCGTGGCATCGATGTCGGACAACACCTCCGTCTCCGGGAGGTCCGCGATCATCCGCGTGTCGGCCATCGCGCTTTCCTGGAGAACCACCACGTCCCGCACCAGCGGGACGAGGTCCTGCGGCTTGCGGTCGGGCTCGGGCATCCGGGCGAACCTGGAGAACTCGTCGACGATGCGGCGCAGATCGCCGGTCTGCCGCACGATGACCTCGGTGTATTGCCGCAGCGTCTCGGGATCCTCGACGGAGGCCGAGAACTTGCGCTGAATCCGCTCGGCCGAAAGCTGGATCGGAGTGAGCGGGTTCTTGATCTCGTGGGCGATGCGGCGGGCCACGTCGCCCCAGGCCGCCATCCGCTGCGCCGACACCAGGCTCGTGACGTCGTCGAAGGCGATCACGAAGCCTTCGAGGCGCCCCGACGCGTTCCGCCGTGTCGCGATCCGGACGAGGACGTTCTCGACCTTCCCGCCGCGCAGGAGGCGCATTTCCTCCTGCACCGCTTCGGACCGGCTGTCGGTCAGGCGCTTGAGGAGCGGTTCGAATTCGGGGAGCGCCACGGCAAGCGGGATCTCGCGCCCCGCGATGTCGTCTTCCCGCAGCATCCGTTCCGCGGCGCGGTTCGCGAAGGTGATCCGGCCCTGGTCGTCGAGCCCGATCACGCCCGAGGTCACCGACGAGAGCACCGAATCGAACAGCCGCCGCCGGCGTTCGATCTGGCGGTTGGTGTCGAGCAACGCCTCGCGCTGGCCCTTGAGCTGGCGGGTCATCTGGTTGAAGAGCCGCCCCAGCATGGCGATCTCGTCGTCGCCCTCCTCCTCGACCACCTGCACGTCGAGATCCCCCGCGCCGACGCGCTGCGCCGCTCCGGCAAGTCGGCCCACCGGACGCGAAAGCCGCTCCGCGAACCACAGGCCCAGCCAGATCGAGGCGAGGATCAGGATCACCGCGAAGCCGATGTAGAGAAGCCCGAATTCGAAGACGAGCCGCCCGCGTTCGCTTTCGAGCTGGATGTAGAGCCGCGCGGTCTCCTCCGCGTCGTCGAGAAGCCCCAGGATCCGGCCGTCCACGGTGCGGCTGACGTAGAGAAGCCGGTCGGAAAAGCCGTCGAGCGACACGAGCGCGCGGAATTCGTCGACCGGGATGTCCTCGATGACGACGGCCTCGCCGGCTTTGGCGCGGGCGATCTCCTCGGCCGATGGCGCTTCGTAGTCGAAGAGGT
>Ga0102931_1000253_pt1 | contig 26289 bp, 27 predicted proteins | sample SalPonR1_C_D1_MG_FD_79282 | JGI IMG/M metagenome (GOLD analysis project Ga0102931, IMG submission 79282) | Salt pond soil microbial communities from South San Francisco under conditions of wetland restoration - Salt Pond MetaG R1_C_D1_MG | ecosystem: Environmental > Aquatic > Marine > Intertidal... | reverse complement strand
GGGATCATGGACCGGTGCAGCCCCATGTCGGCAAGGTCGCGGTCGCTGACGCGGGACAGTTCGTCGTACGTCTTGCGGTAGGCCTTGCGCCGGGCGGCACGGTGGGCCAATGCGTCACGCAGGTTGGCGAACCGCTCCGAAATGGAGGGGCCCTGAACGCGAATGTCGGTTGTATGTGCCATGGTGGCCTCTTTCGTTTCATGTTTCGTTTCGGCGCGTTCCGCGTCGCTCGCCACGTTATCTAAGCGGATGCTGCGCCCGCACAATCCGCCAAATGGTCAAAGCCGCCATGCAGCATACGCATGGGGTTGGTCGGCTGCATCGGCCCCGTCCGCCCACGATCCGGCGCCATGCAGGGCAACCCGACCGACATTCTTTGTCGAGTAGCGCCGAGAGGCCCCGGGCCCGGCTGTCGCTCGGCGATATCTTCGCTGCCTTTCGTGGCTGCTCGGGCAGGTGTCGGATCGCGGCCAGGTCGACCCGCAGGCGACCGCGCGCAGAACGGCACGGTGCAGACAACACCAAGACCTCTTCATAGAAGACGGCAGCATGAGCCGACCGCGCGCATCGGCGAGATCAACCCGCTTGTGACCCAGCACCCGCGATGCGGACGGGCCGCGGCAGCGCCACGCCGAAGACGTTCATCGACCGGCAAAGAGCCACCGCCGCCAGGGCGGACAAGCCGCAGCACGGCAGGCCCTCGCCGTGCCTATGCGGGAAGGTCCGACGCCCGCTGCCGCAAGACATATTTCTGAATCTTGCCGGTCGAGGTTCGGGGGATCGTGTCGAACACGATCCGGCCCGGCACCTTGAAGGGGGCCAGGGCGTCCCGGCACCAGGACCGCAGCGCGGCCTCATCCACCGACTGACCTGCGTTCAGTTCGACAAAGGCGCAGGGGGTTTCGCCCCATTTCTGGTGCGGCATGGCGACCACCGCCGCCACCGCGACCGCCGCGTGGCGATAGAGCGCCTCCTCGACCTCGATGGACGAGATGTTTTCCCCGCCCGAGATGATGATGTCCTTGGAGCGGTCCTTGAGCTGGACATAGCCGTCGGGGTGCACAACGCCCAGGTCGCCCGAATGGAACCACCCCCCGGCCAGCGCCTTTTGCGTGGCCTCCGGGTTACGGAAATACCCCTTCATTACAACGTTTCCGCGGAACATGACCTCGCCCATGGTCTGCCCGTCGCGCGGGACGGGCCGCATCGTGTCGGGGTCCAGCACGTCGAGCTGCTCCAGCGGCAGATAGCGCACGCCTTGCCGCGCCTTTAGCCGGGCCTGTTCAGCGGCGGACAGATCGGACCAGGCGGCGTGCCATTCGTTTACCACTGCCGGGCCATAAGTCTCTGTCAGGCCATAGAGGTGGGTGACGTCGAACCCGGCGGCATCCATGCTGGCCAGCAGGCTTTCGGGCGGAGGCGCGGCGGCGGTGAAGAATTGAACACGGCGGTCCAGCGGGCGCTTCTCCGCCTCCGGGGCCCCCTCGATCAGCGACATGACGAAAGGGGCGCCGCACAGATGCGTCACGCCTTCCCGGGAAAGGGCGCGCCAGATTGGTTCGGACCGGACCTGCCGCAGGCAGACATGGGTGCCGGCGATCGCTGAAAGGGTCCAGGGAAAACACCAGCCGTTGCAGTGAAACATCGGCAGCGTCCAGAGGTAGACGCTGTGCCGGGCCATCGAGGTGGTCAGCGCATTGCCCTGGGCCAGAAGGTAAGCCCCACGGTGATGCGAGACCACGCCCTTGGGATCGCCCGTGGTGCCGGACGTGTAGTTGATCGAGATCGCGTCCCATTCATCCTCGGGCATGAGCCACGCGAATTCGGGATCGCCCAGGGCAAGGAACGCCTCGTAATCCTCGGCACCCTCCATGCCACCGGCGCCGGTATGTTCGGGGTCGTCGTACTGGATCACCTGCGGCGTCACCCTGGCCAGCGCCAGGGCCTCGGTCATCAGCGGGGCGAATTCACGGTCGACGATCACGATTTTCGCCATGGCATGATCCAGCTGGAAGGCGATGATCGCGGCATCCAGCCGGGTGTTGATCGAATGCAGGACGGCCCGGCACATCGGCACGCCGTAGTGGCATTCCAGCATGGCCGGCGTGTTGGCCAGCATCACCGAAACCGTGTCTCCATGGCCAAGGCCCCGCCCCGCCAGACCCGAGGCCAGCCGGCGCGAGCGCGCGTAGAAATCGGCATAGCTGCGCCGCAAGGCCCCGTGCACGATGGCCGTATGATCGGGGAACACGCTGGCCGCGCGTTCGAGAAACCCCAGCGGTGTCAGCGGCTGATGGTTCGCCGGGGTCCGGTCAAGGCCGGTGTCATATGCAGTTCCGCCCATGGTCAACGATCCTGCCAGCACGGCGTGCGCTTGTCGATGAAGGCGCCGATGCCCTCCTCTGCGTCAGGGGCCAGCATGTTTTCAACCATGACCTGGCTGGCATGGTCATAGGCCTCGGCAAGGGGCATATCGCGCTGCGCATAGAAGGCGCGCTTGCCGGTGGCCAGGGTCATGCTGGATTTCGAGGCGATCTTGCGGGCCATTTCCATGGTCGTCTCCTGCAAGGTTTCCCCGGCCACCGCGTCGTTGACCAGGCCGATCTCGGCCGCGCGACGCGCCGGTATCATATCACCGGTCAACAACATTTCCATCGCGTGCTTGTTGGCCGTGTTGCGTGACAGGGCCACCATCGGCGTGGAACAGAACAACCCGATATGCACCCCCGGGGTGCTGAACTGCGCCGTGTCCGCCGCCACGGCCAGGTCGCAGCTTGCCACCAATTGGCACCCCGCTGCCGTGGCGATCCCGGTCACCTCGGCGATGACGGGCTTCGGGCAATTCACGATCCCCTGCATGACGCTGGAACACTGCGACATGACCCTTGTGAAATAGGCGCGGCCGCGGTCGGGGGCGGCACGCCCGGCGGTCACTTCCTTGAGGTCGTGACCGGCGCAGAAGGCCGGCCCGTTGGCAGCCAGCACGACAACCCGCACCGCCGGATCCGCGCCCGCTTCGGCGATTGCACCGCCCAGTTCCGTCATCATCGCCTCGGACAGGGCATTGCGCCGGGACACGTCGTTCAGGGTCAGCCGCAGGATCCCGTCATCCGACAGGTCGCGCAGCAGGATGATGCTGTCCTGTTTCATGGCAGAGGTCCTTTCGCAGGGGTCAGTTGACGTTGATGTCCACGCTGTCGGCCAGCGTGTTGGCGATGAAGCAATAGCGGTGCGCGCGGTGCTGCATCTCGTCCAGCTTCGCTGCGTCCACGTCGAACCCGGTGTCGAAGCGCACCACCGGGTTGAGGTCGATGCGCGTCACCGACATCTGCCCCTTGGCATTCTTGCCAAGATGCGCCTCGGCGTGGTCGTGATAGCTGGCCACGGGCCAACCCGCCTTGGCACAGAGAGCGAGGAAAGTCATCATGTGGCAACTGGACAGGGCCGCGGCCAGGGCCTGTTCGGGGTTGGTGTGGCGGGGATCGCCGCCCCAATCGGGGGCGGCGTCCACCGGGAGTTCCTGCGCGGAATTGTATTGCACGGCATGGGCATTGGAATATCGACCGGTCTGCAAGTCCGGTTCGGCGCGCTGCCAATGCAGCTCGATGGCGAGGTCGGACATGGGGTGATCCTCATGCGTTGATCTGGACGGATCCGGGCGCGGTTTCGGCGGCCAGTCTCTTGCGCGGGTCGAAGAAGGGCCGTTCGACAACGGTCGCGGTGGTTTCCCCCGAATGTGCTCGAACCAGCAGTTCGGTGCCCAGCTCGGCGGCCTCGACCGCCACCATGGCCAAGGCGATGTTCTTGTCCAGACGCGGCGAGTAGACAGCCGAGGTCACCTTGCCCAGGATTTCACCGTCATGGGTGACGGCCCAGAAGCCGGTGTTCGGCCCCGCCAGCGGTTCACCGTCAAGGACCAGACCCACCTGCTTGCGGGTGACGCCATTGTCGCGGATGCGTTGCAGGGCGAACTTGCCGATGAAGTCGGCCTCCATATCGAGGTTCACCAACCGGCCGAGGCCCAGCTCGAAGGGGTTGGTGTGGATATCGGCATCGGCGTGGTAGGACAGCATACCGCCCTCGATCCGGCGGATGGTCGAGGTATGGCCGGGCTTTAGGCCCATGGGCATGCCGACGGCCATGATCCGCTCCCACAGGGCATCGCCATAGGCGGCGTCGCGCAGGTAGATTTCATAGCCCAGTTCGCTGGACCAGCCGGTGCGCGAGACGATCAGCGGGATCCCGTCCAGCTCGGTCTCGATGAACCAGTAATAGCGCAGGTCCATGATCTCGGGGCCGAAGAGCGCCTGCATGATCTCGCCCGATTTCGGCCCCTGCAATTGCAGCGGCGACACGTCCGGTTCCGCGATCGAGACATCGAGGCCCGAATGCACGGCCACGCCCTGCGCCCAGAGAAGGACATCGCTGTCGGCAAGCGACAGCCAGAAGTGATCCTCGGCCAGCTTGAGCAGAATCGGGTCGTTCAGGATGCCGCCCTCGGCATTGGTAATGAGCACATACTTGCACTGGCCCGCCGCCATGTTGGACAAATCGCGCGGGGTCAGCATCTGGGTGAATTTCGCGGCATCCGGACCGGTGATCTCGACCTGGCGTTCCACGGCGACGTCGCACAGGATCGCGTCGTTCACCAGGTTCCAGAAATTCTGTTCCGGGTCTCCGAAGTCGCGCGGGATATACATGTGGTTGTAGACCGAAAAGCCCTGCGCGCCCCAGCGCACGGTGGCGTCGAAGTATGGCGATTTGCGGATCTGGGTGCCAAAGCCGAAGTCCTCAGACTGCATCATGTCGTCCTCCCTGATTTGCGCGCCGGGCCGGGCCCTGGGCTGCACTGTCTCCTGCGCCGGATGTAGTCTGTTCGGCCTGTCGCTGCGGCCTGAATTTCGGCCGTTCGGCAGACTGTTCAGGCTCCGTTTCAGGGACTTGCAGACCGATTGGACCGAGTTGTCAGATTGCGACACGGGCATGTCGCAAACCTCATGGGCGGCCCTGGGCCACCAGCTTGGCAAGGTTTGGCTGTTCGGCCTTGATCAGGCGGGTCGCGAAGTAGGTCATGTAGCGATCAATCGCCAGATCCGACGACAGCAAATCGTCCATGAGGATCTGAAAGGCCGAAAGGCCGGGCGTCACGACTGTCATGACGTAGTCGATCCCGCCGCCGGTCGCGACACAGTTTATGATCTCGTCGAGCGCCCCGACGTAGGTTTCGAAGCGGTCGAAATCAGCCCTGCGATGGTGCGTCAGCGAAACCATCACCACCACCCGCGTCGCATCGACGACCCGTTCCAGCGCGATGTCGGCATGATAACCGCGGATGTAGCCCGCCGCGCGCAGACGGTTCAGGCGCGCCCAGCAGGGCGTTGCCGACAGGTTCACGATTTCAGCCAGCTTGGACTTGCTCAGCTGTCCATGTTTCTGAACGGCGCTGAGGATGCGGATATCCGTCGGATCGAGCCCTTGTCGTTCTCGCATCTCCTGCCGCCCTGTCGATTGACCGATACGCGGCGGCCGTGCGGACGGCCCCCCTCGTGCATTGCAGACCATAGGCGCCCTGGCGGTTCCGGAAAGGCGGATTTGCGACCAGTTGTGCGGTGGCAGCGTCAACCGCCGGCCCGTGCCGACACGGTTGGCCGCCGGCGGGCACAAGGCTCGCCCGGGCCACAGGCCACATCTGTCACGGTGTTCGGAATGGAAACCCGATGCCATGTGCCGGGCGCGGTGGTGGCCGGTCAGCGGTGACCGACGCGCTCCAGCATGCCGCGCAGCCACTTGGCGGCGTCACGCCCCTTCAGGCTTCGTTTCCATAACTGCTCGGTAATCGCCTCATGTTGTGCGACGGCTTCGGGAGCCGACGTAATCGTGGCAACCCCCAGCCGAACATTGGCCGATGCACCTAGCCGGAACGGGCTGATCGCGAGTTCGGCGCGGTCGGCGCGGCGGAATATCTGGAAACTCGCGCCCGGCATGGAGTCGACGAGCACGCCCAGCTGCACGCCCATGGGCTCGGACTCGAGCATATCTATGATATGGTCAAGCTCCGCACGCGCCACCCTGCGGCGTTCGCCGTCGCCGGCCAGGTCCTGCGATCCGACGAAACCGCTGGTGCAGAATACCTCCAGTTCCGCCGCCGAAAGCAGGCCGACCAGGTTCGGGCGCCGCGCCCGATAGGCCTTCTTGCGTGCAAGCAGGACCTCGACGACCCGATCCACCTCGGCCAGTGCCTCCGCGCGGTCAGGCACATCGCGCGGCACGCTTTCCCGCAGGACAACAGGAAGCAGGTCATCGTATCGGTCCGTCGTCAAAAGATAGGAGATCGGGCCGAACATGACACTGATCCGGTCCGCCCTCTCTTCGATCTGGCGCATACGCTCGAAGAAAGCCAGGGACGACGCGACGTATTCCACCTCGACGCCGAGCAGGGTGGCAATGGAGACGCCAAGTTGGTCCGCGATCCGCCCCAGGGTGTCGACACGGATCGGGTGGCCGGCCTCGTAGCGGTAGATCGCCGCGCGCGACACGCCGGAAACCTCGGCGAGTTGGACCGGGGTCAACCGCGCACCGAGACGGGCCGCGCGCAGCCGCTCGCCAAGAGCGGCGATTGTTTCACTTTGAGCGGGTCCGGCTGAGGCCATGGCGATCCTCCTTCCTGGATTGCCCATCGACTATGCAAGCGGCATCCCAAAAGAGCAACAAACATCCCTTTCGTCTCAAATGTGAGAAATGTCTTGACTTAGAGCAGGGCGATACGGACGATCGGAACTTGTAATTCAACAGGAGGCCTTCAATGCTACACACGTTCACACCTGCTTTCCGCGTTGCCGGATTGGCCGGCGCCCTGGCGCTTGCCGGCATGACAACAACCGCATCGGCGCAAGACTACACGGCCAAGATCGGGCATCTCGAGTCGCCGCAACAGTCCCGACACGTGTTCCTGGAGCGCGTCGCGGACCTCGTGTCCGAGCGCACGGATGGCGCGGTGGCGTTCGAGATCTTTCCGTCGGGGCAACTGGGAACGCAGCGCGAAATGACAGAGAGCGTCCAGCTCGGCACGCTTGAGGCAACCGTTTCTCCGGCGGCATTCCTCGGCGGGTTCAATCCGGCCGTCTCGATCCTCGACATCCCCTTCCTGCTTCCGGCCGATGACGGCACGGCGCAGGAGCTTCGGGGAGGTGCCTTTGGCGAGACCCTGCTCGAGACCTTCTCGGACCGGGGCGTCGTCGGTGTCGAACTCTGGCCAAACGGCCGGAAAAACCTGACTTCGAACAAGCCGCTCGACGATCTGACATCACTTGCAGAGCACAAGTTCCGCACCATGGATTCCAAGATCCTGATCGAGCAGTTCGAGGCCCTTGGGGCCGCCGCCGTCGCCCTGCCCTTCGGCGAGCTTTACACGTCGCTGCAGACAGGCGTGGTAGACGGCCAGGAGAACCCGCTCGACACCATCCAGCGCATGAAGTTCTACGAGGTGCAGGATTACCTCGTGCTGACCGAGCACGGCGCCATGGAGGATGTCGTCCTGTTCAACCCCGCATGGTGGAACGGCCTGCCGGAAGAGTATCGCGACGTGATCACGGGTGCCTTCGAGGAAGTCATCCCGGAGCTTCGGGAACACAAGGCAGAAGCGGTTGCGGCCGCGCTGGACACCATCGACGAGTCCAGCGACATCAATATCCGCGAAGCGTCCGACGAAGAGCGATCGGCTATGCGTGAAGCGACCTACGATGCGGCCGTGGCGGCCTACCTGGACCGCGCCGGCGACGAGGGTGCGGCGCTGATCGAGGTCTACGAGAGCGAGTACGCGGACGTCACGTCCGACTGAATCGCGACCCGAAAGCTTGGCTCGGCCCCTTGCGGGCCGGGCCTTTACCTTTTTTCTCATAGAGTGGTGATATGGGCTTTCTGACCCTGCTCCGGCGCGCGGAGCGCGTTTTCCTGGTCTCTGTCTTTCTGGGCATGGTGGCACTCTTCGCGCTGAATGTCGTGGGCCGAGAAATCGGCGGCGAGTTTGCGAGCCGCCTGACCTGGATCGAGGAGGCCGTGCGTCTGCTCAACATCTTCCTGGTGTTCGGCGCCCTTGGCCTTGCCCTCGAACGGGGCCGTCACGTCGGCATAGACACCCTGCGGCGCGCGCTGCCCGGCCGCGCACAACGCCGAATTGAAAAAACGATTGACGCCGTCGGATTGCTGGCCTCGCTGTACCTGGCCTGGCTTGCCTTCGGCTTGACGCAGTTCGTCCTGCAGACAGGGCAACGCAGCCCGACGCTCGACGTTCCCATGGGCTGGATCTACGCGGCGCCGATCATGGGCTTCTCGCTGCTGGCGCTGCGCTATGCCCTTAGTCTTTTCGGCGTCATAGACCGCTTCTCGCAGTCGCCCGGCATGGGCGGTTCCGGCCAGGGGGCACAGAAATGATCTGGCTCATCGCACTTTTCGCCATCGTTCTGCTGCTCGCCGGCTTCGAGATGTTCCTCGTGCTTGCCCTGCCAACACTGGTGGCAAAGGAAGCATTCTACGGGACCTTGCCCGATGCGGTGCTGGTTCAGAAGGTCATCGGCGGGATCAATCACAGCACGCTGCTGGCGATCCCGTTCTTCATTTTCGCCGCCCATCTCATGGGGGCCGGGCGGATCGCCGGGCAGCTGACGCAACTCATGCGGGTCTTTCTCGGTCATACCAGGGGCGGCATGGGACACACCACGATCGGTGCCGCCATGGCCTTCGGTTCGGTGTCGGGGTCGGCCCCTGCAACAGTGGCGGCAATGGGTCGCATCGTGTACCCGGAAATGCGGAAGACCGGAATCTCCGAACGCTTCGGCCTGGGGCTGGTCGTCGCGAGTGCCGAGACGGCGCTGCTGATCCCCCCCTCGATCACCCTGATCATCTATGGCTGGATCACCGGCACATCCATCGCGCAGCTTTTTGCCGGTGGCCTCGCGGTCGGCCTGTTCCTGGGCCTCGCCTTTTCGGTGATGGTCACGATCGAGGCGCGCCGCCGTGGCCTGAAGGGCGAAGATCGCCGCCCCCTCGCGGATCGCCTGACGGCCCTGTGGGAGGCGAAATGGGCGCTCGGGATGCCGTTGATCATTCTTGGCGGGATTTACAGCGGCCTGTTCACCCCGACCGAGGCGGCAGCGGTCAGCGTCATGTATGCGATCTTCGTCGAGATGATCGTCTTCCGCGATCTGAACTGGTCGAAACTCGTCGAAGTCACCGAAGACAGCGCGGTCGCGACCTCCATCATCTTCGTTCTCCTGGCCGTGGGTGGCCTGCTGTCCTATTTCGTGACGCTCGCGCAGATCCCGAACGATATCACCGCCTTCCTGGAAACGGCAAACGCCGGGCCGATCGCCTTTCTGATGGTGGTGAACATCTGTTTCCTGATCGCCGGGATGGTGATCGACCCGAACTCGGCGCTGCTCATCCTGGTGCCGCCGCTCTATCCCGTCGCGATGGCCTACGGGGTGGACCCCGTCCATTTCGGGATGATCGTGACGCTCAACATCTGCATCGGGATGATCACGCCGCCCTTCGGGCTCGACATCTTCGTCGCGTCCTCGACCCTGGACCGGCCGGTGCTGTCGATCATTGCGGGCGTCTGGCCCTTCGTGGCGGTCAACATCATCGTGCTTCTGATCGTCACCTACGTGCCGGACATCTCGCTGTTCATTCCAAATCTCATCTTCCGATAATGAAAGGGCCCGCTCGTGATCCTGCTTTCACCAGCCCAGCTCGAACACCCTGAGGATCGCGTGATCCACGAGGTGGTCGCCACCGTCGTGGCACACCATGATGCCGCCAGCGGCTACAAGCTCCTGGAACTGGACGTCCCGCGGAAGGCGCTCGATTGCCGGCCGGGACAGTTCTTCCACATCCTGTGCCCCGTGGACGCGCAGAACCAGCCGTTCCTGCGTCGGCCAATGTCGATCTACGGATACGACCGTGACGCGGGGCGGCTCTCGTTTCTCTACAAGGTCACGGGTATCGGAACCGCGGCGCTGTCGGGACTTGCCGAGGGCGACCGGCTCAACGTCGTGGGGCCGCTTGGAAACGGGTTCACCATTCCGCCGGACGCGCGCCACCTAGTCCTGGTGGCCCGTGGTGTCGGATTGGCCACCCTTGCCCCGCTTGCCCAGGAGGCGCAACGCCTTGGGCGCGGACTGACGGCCATTTGCTCGGCCCGATCGCCAGATCACCTGATGTCGATCGATCACTTCCGACGCCTCGGGGCCGAGGTGATTCCGGTTACCGATGCAGAGGGCACCTCGGACCCCGCACATCTGCGCAGGATCCTGGGCGGGCTCGTCGAAAAGGGCGAGATGGACATGATCTATACCTGCGGATCGAACCGCCTGCTCAAGCTTTGTCAGCAGATCGGACAAGAGGCCGGCATTCCGGGCGAAATCGCGCTGGAGCAGCAAATGGCCTGCGCCATCGGTATGTGCCAGTGCTGCGTTCGCCCGTTCCGCCGCGACGGCGCCGTCGTCCAGGAACGTGTCTGCCGCGAAGGCCCTGTCTTCGACATCCAGGAGGCCATGGAATGGTAGACCTGACGACGAAAATCGGCTCGCTCACCCTGCAGAACCCGATCATGCCCGCCTCCGGCACGTTTTCCAGGGACATGGCCGAGGTCTTCGAACTGGATATGCTGGGGGCGCTTGTCACCAAGACCATCACGGCCGAAATCCGGGGCGGAAACCCGACGCCGAGGGTCTGCGAGGTCGATGGCGGCATGCTCAATTCCATCGGCATTCCGTCCAAGGGACTGGCGGCATTCCTGGCCAATGAGCTGCCAGGCTACGCGCGTTACAGCGCACCGCTTGTCGTCAGTGTATCCGCACCCACCGTAGATGGCTTTGCCGCGCTCGTCAGACAGCTGAACGTTCCGGGAATAGCAGCCATCGAGGCCAACATCTCCTGCCCGAACATCGAGGAGGACGGCAAGGCATTCGCCATGCGCCCGGACACGACCGCCCGGGTCGTGGAGGCTCTGCGCCGCGAAACCGATCTTCCGCTATGGGCCAAGCTGACGCCGAATACCGGCGAAACCGTCGAGGTCGCGCAGGCCGCGGAATCCGCGGGGGCCGATGCACTGGTCGTCGCCAATACCATTCTTTCCATGGCCATCGACGCGCGTACCCGCAAGCCCAAGCTTGGCAATCTCATGGGCGGCCTCTCGGGGCCGGCCTTCAAGCCGATCGCGCTTCGCATGGCCTACCAGAGCGTCCGGTCCGTGGATATTCCAGTCATCGGCTGCGGCGGAATATCAACTGTCGAGGACGTTGCCGAATTCCTCGTGGTGGGGGCATGTGCCGTTCAGGTGGGCACGGCCAGTTTCGTCAATCCAACGGCCATGCCCAGGCTCAGGGATGATTTGCAGGTGTTCCTGGCCGAACAGGGCTATGCCTCGGTTTCGGACTTCGTCGGTTCGATCCGCGATGGCGCGCCCGGGGATGCCGTGCGTTTCATGGAGGCCGCACCATGAGTTGCACCGAAACGATTCCCGAACTCGACATGTTCGCGCAGGAGGAAATCGACCTGGCTGCGGAGCTGCTGGACAGCGTTGCCGCCATGAGCCCGGACACAAACGGTGTCAGTCGTCCGGCCTGGTCGCCCAAGGAAACCGAAGTCCTTGATTACCTGGCGGCCCGCGCCGAGGCCGAAGGGCTCGCGGTCTGGTCGGACCCGCTCGACAACCGCCTGTTTTCCCTGCCCGAAGATCGGCACGCCCCCGGCTACACGCTGATCGGCAGCCACGTTGACAGCGTCCCCGTCGGCGGGAATTTCGACGGTCTCGCGGGTGTCATTGCGGGGCTGATCTGTCTCATCCATCAACGCCGCAAGGGCGCACGCTTTTCCGGGCCGGTCCGGGTGATCGCGATGCGCGGCGAGGAAAGCGCGTGGTTCGGACCCTGCTACACGGCCTCCAGGGCCCTGACAGGTGGACTGGATGACGAGGCGCTCGGGGCGACGCACAAGGGAGATGCCCGCACTCTGGCCGACCACATGGCCGATGTCGGCGTGGACCTTGCGCCGGTTCACGCCGGAAGACCATTGATGGACCTGAGCGAGATCAAGGAATATCTCGAACTGCATATCGAACAGGGTCCCCTCCTGCTCACGGATGACCGGGCCGCGGCCGTCGTCACGGGTATTCGTGGCAATATCCGCCTCAAGGAAATCGTTGCACACGGAGAAGCGGGCCATTCTGGGGCGGTGCCCCGCGAATACCGGCGTGATCCGGTGATGGCCACGGCGCAACTTCTTTCGGCCATGGACGCGCTCTGGGCTGCCGAGGTCTCCGACGGCACCGACCTCGTGATGACCACGGGCATGATCGGAACCGATCCGGCCCATCACGCCATGGCGCGGATTCCCGAAAGCGTGAGCTTCAGCTTCGAGGCGCGCAGCCAGTCGCCTGAAACGCTGGCGCGCATCGAACAGGCATTTCTGGGAAAGGCGCGCGAAATAGGCGAACGCACCGGCGTGGATTTCGAAGTGCCCGATCCGATCCGCAATGCGCCCGCCGCGCTTGACGACGACGTGCAGCGCCGTCTGCTTGATGCCATGGAACGCGCCGGTCAAGCACGATACGCCATGCCGTCGGGCGGCGGGCACGACGCGGCGGTTTTTGCGAATGCGGGGGTGCGCGCGGGCATGGTGTTCGTCCGGAGCCGGGGTGGATCGCACAACCCGGCGGAGTCGATGACACCCGAGGACATGATGGCGGGCGCCTCGATCTTCCTGGCACATGTCACCGGCCGGGATTGACGTGTCGTGGGCGTTGCCAACATTGTCCCGGCGCGCTTGGAGAGGCCTTTTGGGCGGTTAAGCTCTGTGCTAGTGCCTGACGGATTTCTCTCAACCGGGCTAAGCGAATGATGAACACCAACTTCCCAGAAAAGAGCCTTATGGCCGAGTTGACGGTCAGAATGCTCATGGAGATCGATGCGATCCATTTCCGCACCGATCGCCCCTTCATGTTTACCTCCGGCCTGGCCAGCCCGGTCTACATCGACTGTCGCAAGCTGATATCCTATCCGCGTATCCGCGCCACGCTCATGGATTTCGCGGTCTCGACCATCATGCGCGATGTCGGTTTCGAAACGCTCGATTCAGTGGCGGGCGGTGAGACCGCAGGCATCCCCTTCGCGGCCTGGATCGCGGAGCGGCTCGGCCTGCCAATGCAATATGTCAGGAAAAAGCCGAAAGGGTTTGGCCGCGACGCCCAGATCGAAGGCCACCTGCCCGAGGGTGACCGTGTCCTGCTGGTGGAAGACCTGACCACCGACGGTGGAAGCAAGATCAAGTTCTGCGAGGCGGTCCGCCAGGCGGGGGCCGAGGTCGCGGATACGATGGTGATCTTCTACTACGACATCTTTCCGGAGACCCGGTCGACGCTCGCCAACCACGGTATCCGCCTTCATTCACTTGCCACCTGGTGGGATGTTCTCGATCACGCCAAGCACGCCAGGCACTTCGATTCCGCGACCCTGCAAGAGGTCGAACGGTTTCTACATGCCCCCCTCGAGTGGTCGGGCCGCAATGGCGGCGCGACTGTAATCGCATCGTGACCATGGAGTCCCCAATGGCATTCTCCGACCTCGCTCAACTCATCAAGGACAACGGCAACGGCGTGCGCGCCTTCGAAAAGGCGGCGGAAGAGGCGTTTGCCGCGGCGTCAAAGAGCCCCGGTCTTGCCGTTGCCTACTTCGTCCTGGGCTCCGAAGCCGCGGACTTCTCCGATGTCTATGATCGCATGCCGGTCACCAAGTCGATTTCCGACGCCGCGCAGGCGCGGTTCGCCGACCATGCCGCCAAATTGGACGCGGCGATTGAAGATCCCGGGCAGACGGTCACTGCGCTGAATGAAATCGTGGCCGAAATCCTCGCTGATCGCTGACTGTCGGTCGGCCCCGCATCACGCCGGCCCGGGCCTGCGCGCCGGGGTCGCCGAAGCCGGCTTGATGCACGTCACCTGGCCATGGTCTGAGCTGCCAGAGCTGCGTGGTGGTTTGCCTTGACCCCTGCTGGCGGAATGGTGACCTGACACTGGGTTTGGATCCAGCCGCGACCGGGGCCCGCTTGGCGTTGGTCGGGACGCTCACCCGGCAATCTCACGCAAATTCCGCCAACTTCTGCGCCTGGCAGCGCAGATCGATCTCGGCCTTGTTGGCATTCGTGACCGCCTCCACCCACTCTGCGGGGAGCGCTGCTTCACCATGCAGCGCACCGACGAGCGCCCCCACGAGCGTCGCGGTCGTATCGCAATCGCGACCGAGATTGACGCAGACCGGAATCGCACGGACTTCGCCCTTGGCGAAGACGAAGGCCGCCAGCGCCAGAGGGATCTGTTCGGCGAAGAAGAACGTCGTATAGGAGTCGTCGCTATCTTCGATCGGCGCATGGCGCGGGGGCATCCCGGCATCGGCGGCGGTCGGCGGGTCCTGTGGCATGATCTCCCAGATATGGGCGGTCTCGCTCATCAGGGCCTCGTCGTAGAGGCGCGCGGCCAGATCCCAAGTGTCCTCGGCCTCGCCAGCGATGCGGATGGCGCGCTCCAGCAGCTTGCGCGCCAGCGGACCGCATTCCGCGAGCATGGCGTCGCAAACGCTTTGCCAGGTGGCGTCGTCCTTCAGCGCCTGGGCGATGCCGGCGACCACGCAGGCCACGAAATCGCGTTCGAGCGGCGCCTTCCAGATCGCACAGAGCCGGCGCGCTTCGGCGGCCGCCGCCGGCGGGTCGCCGGCATGCACGATGCCAAAGGGAAACCACCAACCGATGCCGCCGCCCTGCTTGGCGCCATGGCCAGCCTCGGAGGCGGTCACCTCGCCGTCGCGAATCCGTTCGAGCACGGGGAGCATGATCTGCGGCCACTGGGTCTCCAGTTCGGCATGGTCCAGCAGCCAGGACGCGAGGCGCTCGGGCGTGCGCTCCTCCTGCGGGACGGCGAGGATGAAGTTTGCCATGTCCTTGCGGCAGAAGGTGTCGTCGGTGATGCTGCCCGGTTCGCCATGCAACGCGTAACCGGGAAAGAACGGTCCACCTTCGCGGTTGACCCGCTCGGGCAGCATGTAGCGTTCGTCATAGGGCACGAGCCCGGTGATCTCGCCGCACTCGCGCTGGATGCGCCGGAAATGGCTGCTCTCGACGGGGCCGCCCATGGCGTCTCCAATGGCCGCCCCGAAGTAGGAGCCAAGGCATTTGTCTTGCTTCAACGTGGTCATCTTGGTCCTCAATGTCAGGCGGCTTCGGAATGGGCCGGCAGGATGCGTTCGCCACCATCGCGTTCGAAAAACAGCACCTTGTCCGGGTCCGGTGTCAGGTTCAGCGTGTCACCCGGCCCGTGCGGCAGGCGGCCACGCAGGCTGAAGGTGACGGGCTGATCCGCGTGGTTGGCGAAGACCAGCGTCTCGGCGCCCGTGGGTTCGACCGTGGCGATCTCGCAACGCAGGCCGCTATCCGTTTCGGACAGCGAGAGATGCTCGGGCCGGATCCCCACCGTCAGAGGGCCGTCCGGCACCCAGGCGGGCACCGGCAGGACATCGCCGTTGTCGAAGCGCGCCGCCGGCACGCCGTCCCGGCGGTCCACCATCGCGTCGAGAAAGTTGATCGACGGCGAGCCCAGGAACCCGGCCACGAAGCGGTTGCGCGGATTGTCGTAAAGCTCCAGCGGCGGGCCGACCTGTTCCACCCGGCCGCCGTTCAGCACCACTATTCGGTCGGCCATGGTCATCGCTTCGATCTGATCGTGCGTGACATAAATGGTCGTGGTCCCGAGCCGCTGGTGCAGCGCCTTGATCTCGGCGCGCATCTGCACGCGGAGCTTGGCGTCGAGGTTCGACAACGGCTCGTCGAAGAGAAAGGCCTCGGGGTCGCGGACGATTGCGCGGCCCATGGCGACCCGTTGACGCTGGCCGCCCGAAAGTTGCCGGGGGTAGCGGTCCAGATAGGGTTCCAACCCCAGGATCGCTGCGGCCTCACGTACCGCCTCGTCGATCTCGGCCTTGGGGCGCCCGTCGATCTTCATGGAGAACCCCATGTTCTGGGCCACCGTCTTTTGCGGGTAAAGGGCGTAGCTCTGGAACACCATCGCGATATTGCGATCCTTGGGGGTGATCTTGTTGACCACCCTGCCGCCGATCGAGATCGTCCCGCCCGAGATCCCCTCGAGCCCGGCGATCATCCGCAGAAGCGTGGACTTGCCGCACCCGGAAGGACCGACGAGGACGACGAACTCACCGTCGGCCACATCGACCGAGACACCGTGGATGACCTCTGCGCTCCCATAGCGCTTGCGCACATCTTTGATTTCGACCTGAGACATGAGTTGACCTATTTGCTGCTTCCGGCGACGAGACCGCGCTGGAAGTATCTGTTGGTTGCGAGAAAGAGCAGGATCGTCGGCAGCGACGCGATGATCACGCCGGCAGCGAGCAGCTCGTATTGCTGCTGGCCCTGCGCGTCGCGCAGGAACAGAAGACCGAGTGTGAGGGGTCGGCGCGCGTCGTCCTGAATCAGGATGAGTGGCAACAGGAACGCCTTCCACATGTCGGTGAAGAAGATCGTCGTGAGCGCCAATATGCCCGGTTTCGCCAGGGGCAGCATTGCATGCCAGAACACGCCGTATTCCGAGCAGCCATCGATCCGCGCCGCGTCTGCGATTTCCGCCTGGGCGTTCACGAAGAATGACCGCATCAGGAAGATGCCGAACGGCAGGTGGACGGCGATCAGCGCCGCGATCAGGCCCGGATACTGGTTGATCAGCCCCAGCCGGGAGAAATTGTAGAACAGCGGGATCATCAGCGCCTGGAACGGCACGGTCAGACCGTAGAGCAGGACGAAGAAGGCCACGCTGCCACCGCGAAACCTGAACCGGGCAAAGGCGTAGCCGCCCAGCGTCGACAGCGCGACGCTGATCGCCACCGCCGGCACGGTCATGATGACTGTATTCGTCGTGTAGGCGGAAAAGCCGCCCTCGGACCACGTGCGGACGATGTTCTGCCAGCGCCACTCGGATGGCAGGCTGAACGGCGCCGTGAGGATTTCGGGCGTCGTCTTGAACGCCGACATGAACATCCACAACACCGGCCCCAAGGCGAAAACGCCGAAGAAAAGCAGCACAGCCCATTTCAGGGTAGTATTCAGAGTAGCGGTCATGGTTATTGCGCCTCCGGATCGGTCCGCTCGCGCCAGCGCAGGGCAATGGTGGCGAGGGTAGCAATGATGATGGTCATCAGGCTGGCGATGGCACTCGCATACCCGACCTCGTGCTCGACGAAGGCCTCCCGGTAGACGCTCGTGGCAATCACTTCGGTCTGATAAAAGGGCCCGCCGCCGGTCATGATGTAGATCAGGTCAAAGACCCGGAAGGCCTCGATGGCAGTATACAGCACGACGAAGTTCAGTTCGTTGCGGATACCGGGCACGGTGACATGCCAGAACTGTTTCCACGCGCTTGCGCCGTCCAGCTTGGCGGCGTCGTACAGCGACGGGTCCACGTTCTGGATGGCCGCCAGAAGGATGATCAAGCAGAAGCCGAAATAGGCCCAGGCACTGACCACGAAGACCGAGTAGAGCGCGATGTTGGGATCGCCCAGCCAGGCGCGTTCCAGCCCGTCCAGCCCAACGGTGTCCAAGAGCGCGTTCAGCGCGCCCCAGGCGGGATTGTAGACCCAGCCCCAGACGATGGCCGAGACGGCCAGCGCCAGGATCGCGGGCAGGTAATAGACCGTGCTGAAGAACAGCCGGACGCCAGGCGGCAGCTGCGTGGCCAGCAGCACCGCCAAGAGCAAAGCCATGGACACCGGCACTATGGTGGCCAACACCGCCCAGATCAGGTTGTTCTTGATCGCCGTCATGGTGATACTGTCGGTGAAAATGCGGATGAAGTTGTCGATGCCGACGAAGTCCATCGGGCCACCGCCGCTCCACTCGAAGAAGCCGAGAAAGAAGGTGTGGCCCAGCGGCAGCATCACCAGCGCGGCATAGACCAGCAGCGCCGGACCGGCGAAGACGTAAGGAAGAAGACGGTCGCCGCGGGAACGAGGGCCTTCGGGCGTGTCGACGACAGAGTCGCCATGCTCGCCGACCGGGATCGCCATATCCGTCATTGGGGAGCCTTTCGGAAAACAAGAGGGGTGGCCCCGGCCGAAGCCGGGACCGGGGAGGACTACTTCTCGATGACGTCGCCGTCCGCGATGGCTTTTTCCCAGGCCTCCTGCTTGGTCTGGATCAGCTCTTCGGGCGACATCATGCCGGCCCACATGGCCTGGATGCCGTTCCAGGTGGCGTTGTTCACCTCGGAGGGCAGGATGCCGTAGAGGTTGAACGCGCTGAGCGGTTCGTTGACCACTTCCGAGACGCGGCGGTTGAGCGCCGACAGGTCGGCCGCATCCGGATCGACGCCCACGATGGGCGCACGGTTCAGACCTTCGCTCAGCCAGATCTGCGCGGAGTCGGGCTCTGCCAGGCAGTCCATGTAGGCAACGGCCATGTCACGCTTGTCGGTATTCGCGGACAGCATGAAGCCCCCGCCCGATGCCTTGGGCGCGCGCTGTTCGACACCCTCGATCGGCGGGACGGCGAAGAAGCCGACATCCAGATCCGGGAAGTTTCCGTCGATATTGGGCACGATCCAGCTGCCGGTCAGCACCATGGCCGACGCCTTGGTGTAGAACTGGGACATCATGTCATCATAGCTGTAGCCCAGTACGCCTGAGGGGATGAAGCCCTTCTCGTTCAGCTCGTTGATGCGCGACACGGCCTCTTCGTATTCCGGCACCTGCCAGCTCTGGTGGCCCAGCACGACGGTTTCCAGGGTCTCGACCGGCATCGTGGCGCCCAACATCGAGCTTTCCATCCAGCCCAGAACGTAGGCCGGACGTGCCGCCGTGACGATCGGCGCCTCGATGCCCGCATCCTTGAGCGCCTGGGTCGCCTCGACGAACTCCGCGTAGCTTTGCGGGATATCTATCCCGTGCTCTTCGAAGACATCCTTGTGGTAGAAGATTCCCTGGATCTCGGCCTCGTAGGGCAGCGCCCAGACCTTGTCGTTGTAGGTGACGTAGTCGACCGCCCAGGGCTGCACGCGGTCACGCCAGCCTTGCGCCTCGTAGACCTCGGTCAGTTCGGCCAGCGCACCGGATTCGATCAGCGGGCCAACGGTGGACCAGCCGGGCGAAGAATAGAAGACGTCCGGGCCTTCGCCGGATTTCACCGCCGTGGACAGCACGGTGTGCATCTGCTCCATCGGCATGGTGGACCGGTCCACCTTGAGGCCCGGGGTGTTCGCTTCGCAGCGCGCGACGATCTTTTCCATGGCGCTGGCCATCGGCTCGGCGCCGAACTCGTCCCAGACCTGGATTGTGGTTTCCTGCGCGAAGACGGCCGCCGGCAAGGTGCCGATCGCGGTCATGAGGGCAAGGCTTGTCTTGATACGCATCAGATATCCTCCTCTTTCTGGTGCTTGTCTCAACGGAAAGTCCGCCGATATCAGGGAAGCAGCGAAAGCGTTTCCTCCCGCACGCGCTCCCAGTGTTGCTGTGTCGTTGCGCGGGCCGCCTCGGCATCGCCGGCGGCGATGGCCTGCGCAGTCTGTTCGTGCTCGTCGATCGAGATCGACCGGTTGGCGAAGGCCCGGGCCGTCAGGAAGCGGACGCGATGCACGCGCTCGTGCAACCGCTCCAGCGTCCGCGCCAGATGGGGGTTGGCGGCCATTTCGTGCATCATCAGGTGAAAGCGGTCGTCGGCCTCGATCAGCATTTCGGTGTCGCCGGCCTCGAAAGCGCTCCGCATCCGGCGGATCTGTTCAAGCAGGGCCTCGGCCTGGTCTGGGGTCGCACGTTGCGCGGCCAGCTTGGCCACCATGCCTTCCAGTCCCTCGGCCGTTTCGTAGATCTGGCCCACTTCCTGCCGGGACAGCGCCTTGACGAAAGCACCCTTGTAGGGGATCACCTCGACCAGACCGTCAGCAGCCAGCTTGCGGATCGCTTCGCGCACCGGGGTGCGGCTCACGCCCAGGTGCTCGGAAATCTCGATTTCCAGCAATGGATGGCCGGGGGCGAGGTCCGACGTCAGGATGGCCTGGCGCAGCGCGTTGTAGGCACGCGTGGATTGCGACCCCGACCCGTCGGTCTTGCGCGCGATCTCTTTAAGGATATCCATCACCCGACCCCCTGTGCCTTCACACCCTGTTCCTTGGCCTGAGCCAGCGCCGCGACCTTGGCCACGCCCCGGCGGGTCCAGTCGAACTCCAGTCGGCGCGCCTCGGCATGATCGGCAAAGCGCGTCTTTGGCAGCCAGTGCTCGACGATGACATCGACGTCGGGCACCGCATCGAGCGTGGCCCCCAGATCCAGGCGCCCCTCGCCCATCGCCGTGCCGACGACATGCATGCCCACGCCATGCGGGTCGAGTTCGATCTCGTAGTCCTTGATGTGCAGGTTGCCCGTATGGGGGGCGAGCGTCGCGATGGTCTCGTCAGGCCATTCGCCATTGGCCAGCGAATTGGCCACGTCGAGGCAGACACGAACCCCAGGGTGGTCTGCCCGCCTCACCAGTTCGGCCAGATCCCGCGGGGCGAGCAGGAAATGGTTTTCCAGCGCGACGAGGCTGCCTTTCGCGGCAAAAAGGTCTCCGGCCGCGCGCAGCCGCTCAGCCACCTGGTCCTTGGGACCTTGCAGGTCATGGCGTCCCGGCGCGATGCGGACCACGTCGGCGCCCAGCATATCGACCAGTTCCGCCTGGCGGTTCAGGTGCCCCGGATCCAGACTGTTGGTCCCCAGCTGGATAGCGACACCCGCCTCCCGCGAGGTCCTTGCCAAGGCGCTGATCTCATCGTCAGAACGCTCGTGAAGCGGGAGATTGTCCGCGAACTGGACCAACCCCGCGCCGCATTCCGCCACGGCCCCGACCAGAGCCTCGGGACCCATCGGGTCCTCGGGGCGATAATCGCCGATCCCGATCGACCACCGGAACGCGAAACTGCCAACACCTACGCGCATGACGGTCACACCAGCTTGCGGATGAGGGTGGCGAAGGTGGGCGCCGGATCGCCCTGCGCGATCATTTCGCCCAGTTCGTCCATACCGAACTTGTCGAGCAGCTTCTCGAACAGGTCCATGATCTCGAAAGTCTTTTCGAGGGCTTCCGCCGGATCACCCTTGCGGGTGAAGACATCATAGGCGAACCAGCCCGACCATCCGAGGCGGCGCACCCAGTAGAGCGTCTCGATCATTTCCCACAGATTCACGCTGCCCGGCACGGTGTCCCAGTCCCACTGGCGGTCATTGTCGTTGAAGTGGACGTAGAACAGCCGGTTCTTGTGGTGGGCCAGGCACAGCTCTGCCGCCGGTGATTCCTGCGCGATCAGCGCATGTCCCGCATCCATCGTGACGCCCAGATTGTCGGCGCCGACCTCTTCGCACATCAGCAGCGTGCGCGCCATCGTGCCAAGGGTAATGCGGTTGCGCACCTCGAATGGCTTGTATTCGATACTCAGCTTGATCTCGGGGCGGTGCGCGGCCGCCTCGGCCAGGGCGTCGGCGATCCAGGTCCACTGCCGGGTGTAGTCCACCTCGAAGGGATGATCCCAGCCATCGATCAGCGGGCAGACGCTGACCATCTCGGTGCCGACCTCGGTCGCCATGTCCATGCCCGACTTGATGTAGTCGAGCGCCAAGGCCCGCGTGGACTCTTCGGTGCTGGTCAGAGCGCCGCGGCAGAATTCCGCATCGCCCTTGATGTTGACGTTCACAGCCGACACCGGCAGTGCGCAATCCTTCACCAGGTTCAGGCGTTCGCCCGAACGACCGAGATCCTGTGGGTAAACCGGCTCGACCCCATCCGCCCCGCGCACCTTCTCAGCCATGCGCAGCCGCTCTTCTACCGATCTCTCAGGCTGGTAGGTATGGAATCGGTCCGCGTAGCGCCCCAGTGTTCCGAGCAGGATCGAATTCTTAATTGCCATGAAAGCCTCGCACGTTCTTGCACCTCTTATTGTCTCTTACTTTGTATACAATCTTGAGCACAAAACAAGAGCTATTTTTTGATATGATGTGAGATACTTACACCATCTCGGCGTCGAATCTGTGGTTTTCAGCTTGGGGTCAAAGCCTCGCGAGACTGCGAATCCTGGAGCTGCTTGAACGCGTCGGTTCGGTTTGAAGAACAGCTTCCGTCAAGCGATCGGACGGGGTCGCGACCGCCGCGACGTCGCGATGACCGCCATCCGTGTCGATGGGATGTTCATGCTGCACCGCGCCCCACCATCCGCAAAGGGCCTGGACGCGGGTGCCTTCTGATACCGTGACGGCCGGTAATGACAGCCCGTACCGGACCGAAAGGCAGCTTCGAGCCCAACCCCGACGCCGCCGTTTTCCGTGCTGCGCGCGATCAAAACCCAGACCAGGCGGTCAGGCGGTGAATTCTCACCCTGCAGCGCCACTTGCAAACCGGACGTTTGGGTGGCTCCACACCTCGTGGACGCCGCCTGAAACCGTTTAAGAGCGCATTTCGATGAGCGGCGGCGCAGTCATCGAGCCAGGTTCCCCGGGGTTGCACGCGTCTTTCGTTTCACGGTCAGCTTCATGCCCGGGGAAGCGAGACGTTCCTGTGGGCCGACCCAGGCATAAGCCAACAGACAGGGGTCCAGGTCTCCGGTCGTGATGCGGTGCTCTTCACCGGGCGTGTTCAGTATGAGCGAACCCGGCGCATACACGGCAGCATCATTTTCGGACCATGATCCGGAAATCGCGATATAGCTCTCCTCGATTCCGGCGTGGCTGTGCTGCGGATACGTCGTATTCGGAGCGAACAAGACGAAGCCGAGGATGAGCTTGTCAGACTGGATCGGACCGTTCGGCCCTGCGATCTCGCAATAGGCATATCTCTGCGCCATGGCCTTTGACACCTTGTCGTAACCGTACCGCCAGTCGAGGAACGTCCGGAGCTCGCGGAGCGCCCGTGCCATACCTTGCATCGCACCACGCTCCCCGAGGTCGAGGGCGCGGCCGAAATGCATGACCACCGGCTTTTCCTCCGGCGGCGACAGGACCACCGGGGGATTGCCCGCTATGATCCCCGACAAGGCGTCGCGAACCTTCTTGCGATGCGAGCGGATCGACTTGCTGCCCCCCGCCGATCCATAGCGATAGAGCGCTTCGAACTCTCGAAGCAGATACAACCAGTTCGGTGCCTCCCGTAGGCGCAATGGCTCGGAACGGTCATCGCAGGTCGGATCTTCGGTGGACAGATCATCTTGGGCTGGATCAGATAACCGTGTTTGGGTCATTCAAGTATCCCGGTTCGGGGTGGAACTGAGTCAGGCCCGCGGAATCGCATCCGCAGGCAAGACGTGTGCAGGATTTCCAACCTCACCCAATGTCGGGAGAGACAGGAACGACGATCCGACCCCGCACGTTTCCGGTGAGGAACTTCGGCGCAGTCTCGATCACCTCGGAAAGCGGCACTTCCGTGGAAATCCTTTCCAATTTGGAGAGATCAAGTTCAGCGGCAATCCTGTCCCATGCCTCGCGCCGTTCGGCATGGGGACACATCACGCTATCAACGCCGACGAGCGTCACGCCGCGCAGGATGAATGGCGCGACACTGGCGGGAAGGTCCATCCCTGCCGCGAGGCCGCAACAGGCCACTGTTCCGCGGTACTGCATTGAGGACAATACGTTGGCAAGTACAGTGCTGCCCGCGACATCGATGCCGGCAGCCCATCTTTCCTTGTTCAGCGGCCGTAGCTTGCCTTCCAGTTCCGAACGCGGGACGATGGTTGCCGCTCCGAGGTCGCGCAGATACGCCTCTTCCGACATCCGTCCGGTGACGGCGGCAACCTCGTAGCCCCTGTTCGCAAGAAGCATTGTAGCAACGCTGCCCACACCGCCGGCCGCACCGGTGACCACGACAGGACCATCCGCGGGCGTGACGCCCTGACGTTCGAGCGCCATGACGCACAACATCGCCGTGTATCCGGCAGTGCCCACCACCATTGCATCCCGTGCGCTCAGGCCATCGGGCAGCGCCACGAGCCAGTCTCCCTTGACCCGAGCCTGTTCTGCGAGCCCCCCCCAATGGGTCTCTCCGACGCCCCAACCGTTCAGGATCACTTGATCGCCGGGCTTGAAGTCCGGATGTGCGCTCTCGTTGACCCTGCCGGCAAAATCAATGCCCGGGACCATGGGGAACTTGCGGACGACCGGAGAGCTGCCGGTGATCGCCAACGCGTCTTTGTAGTTCAGCGTCGACCAGGCAATATCGACCAGGACGTCGCCCTCCGGCAGGTCTTCGGCCTCGATCTGCCGCAGCGCAGTCGTCTGACTTTCTTCAGTTTTCTCGATAAGGATGCCATTTATCATCGTTAGAGCCTTTCTTTGGGAATCTGGTTTGACACATTGGAATTCTGGAACCTGAGGACTGCGCCTCAAGCTTTGGTGAGCGGAACGCCGTCGCGCCCTGCGACAGCAATTTGGACCGGTCGTCTGTTCAGGTACCTCTGATAAACCGCTAGGGCCTCAACCCGTGGAAGAACCCCTCGGCAAAGACGCGCAAAGGCTCGGGCGAGACCTCAAGTTTCGCCCTCAGCACCGCCCCCTCCCAGCCGATCCAGAAAAACTGTGCCGTCCGATCGGCGTCGATCGTGGCGGCAATCTCGCCCGCCTCTTGGCCAGCACGCAGACAGTCGGCGGTACGGCGTTGCCAGTCATCAAAGACATCCATGAGTTGATGCCGGTAAGCGCTCGGCAGCGCGCCCATTTCCTGGCCGAGATTTCCAACGAGACAGCCGCGCGAATAGTCGTGACGCGCCATCCCGGCCTCGGCATCCTCCACGAAGTCGTGCAAACGCTGCAACGGTGTGCGCCTCTCGTTGCACAGGATACGATCCAGTTTTCCGGAGAAGTAGCGGGCGTAGCTGTCAATCAATGCCGCCCCGAACGCCTCCTTGCTGGCAAAATAATGATAGAAAGAGCCCTTCGGAACGCCAACACTGCCCAGCACCTCGTCGATGCCGGTGGCCGAGAAGCCCTTCGCGGTGAGGGCTTCCAGACCGGCCCTCAACAAGGCTGCACGCGTCGCGTTGCGGCCAGACTCGCTCTTCGGCGGGCGCCCTCTTCTACGCTTGGCGGTCTCGGCAGCCAAATTCATTCCTCCTTCAGCCATGCTCCATAATTAGACCGATCGTCTCGATAATGCAACCGCAGAGCCGCAAGATCTTTCAACATTCTGTTTTTAAGTTATTTTCCATGATCTCGAATGATCGACACGTTCAGAGAGTCGGTGCCGAGGTCGCCCTGGATGACGTTCCGTGGGCTCGAGGAGGCACGCAAGGAGGAGACGCAGCGCCTCGTGCGCGCCAAGCACCTTTCCCAACTGCCCACGGGCGCGTCTGGCCAGATGGGGTTCCTGCGCGGCGAGATGGCCAAAAAGCGCCGTCACAAGCCGATCCGGCAGATCATGCGCGCGGCGGGACAGATGGTGCAGCGGATCAAGCCGGTCTGTCCGCTCAATGTTGGTTTCGATAAACTCCGCGTTATTGTAGAAACCCGGTTATTGTCGTAAGCAGAAGAAAAACACGAGACGCAGTCAAAAATTACGCGAGCAGGTCGAATGGTGTGGGTAATCACGAGATACCTGAAAGGACTGCTGACTATCCTTTTGGCGGTTGGTGTGGTTCTGTCCGCAAACTCCCGTTCGGTCACCCATGATGTCACCGAGCTGGCAAAGATTGTCGCGGAACATCATGCCGAGATCGAAGAACATGGCCACGCCCATGAAGACATGGTTGACTTGATGCATGTCTATCACGACCACGGCCATGAAGTCGCGGACCACGACCACAACATCGCGTTTCTTCCGCCGCGTGAACCTTCGGGGTTTTTGATGCCAACAAGCACGAGTTGGGCGATGGCAAACAGTGCTATGCCCGATAGGACGGACTACGGATTGGATCGCCCGCCACGAGTGTGAGGTTGCGCCCAACAGGGCGTTGCAAATCATCGCATTCAACAAACGGAAAATCCAAATGTTACCAATCCGATCCATTCGGTCGGGGCATCCGTCGCATCCTATGCGCCCGTCCCTGACCATATTCACCGCCGTCGTTCTTTTTCTCATAGCATTTGCGACCTCGGCCCATGCCCATGACGTGACCCCTGGCGACGCAGGCTACATCCAGGAAATCTGGGGGGTGCATATCATCTCGTTCATCTATCTGGGCGCAAAGCACATGATGACGGGATACGACCACATTCTGTTTTTGCTCGG
>Ga0102931_1000249_pt1 | contig 26416 bp, 13 predicted proteins | sample SalPonR1_C_D1_MG_FD_79282 | JGI IMG/M metagenome (GOLD analysis project Ga0102931, IMG submission 79282) | Salt pond soil microbial communities from South San Francisco under conditions of wetland restoration - Salt Pond MetaG R1_C_D1_MG | ecosystem: Environmental > Aquatic > Marine > Intertidal... | reverse complement strand
TGGTGGGAAGAGAAAAATCATCGGAAGAAAATGCAACTTCAATAGATGACAGTCACAAAGAGAAACTATTCGATCTTCTATTTAATGAAGTTAAGAGAGTTGCTGCACGCAAAGCTGCTACATACCTGTCTGATTTTATTGATGAACGTATTTCGAGAGGAAAATAACAACCTGTTTGCTTCTTTCGATTATTAAATGTAAAAAAACGTATTTATTTGTCGGAGAGCCTACATTATTTTGAAACTCTGTTTACTCTTATTCGTCTAAAATCAAAACCAAACGCTATGGACTTGTCTACGTCTAAAGAGATGTTACAAGCAATTAAAAATCTACTACAATATTTATGAAAAGAATATTCTATCTACTTACGTGCTTTCTGATTGTACCGTTGGTTTCGTTTGCTCAAACAGAACGAATTACTCTTCAACAGGCTGTTGATTTGGCCCTTGAAAACAATTACCAACTAAAGCAGGCTGAAAATAACCTTAACCTGGCTGAAAACGATATAAAGAGTGAATATGCTGATTTTCTCCCATCTGTTTCAGGTAACATAAACGGATCCAGAACGGCCGGGCAGCAGTTTATTTTTGACCGTTTTAGTGAAGGACTCGATCCATTTGTAGACGTCACCTCTCAATCAGTGAGTGGTAGAGTAGGGGCTGATGTTACCCTGTTTGACGGTTTTAACAATATTCTAACTTTGAGAGCCAGTCAACAGTCAAAAATATCGAGTGAGGAAAGTTTTCGCAGAGCTAGAGAAAATGTAATTTTTAATACCGCATCAAGATACCTGCAAGTTTTGCTGGATATGCAGCTACTTGAAATTGCTCAGGAAAATCTTGTCACATCTCAAAGACAGCTGGAACAAATAGAAGCACAAGTAGAAGTTGGTTCGCTTCCAACGGTAGATTTATTCAACCAGGAAGCCCAGGTGGCAAATGATGAATTGAGTGTCACACAGCGCAATAATGCTCTTAATATGAGTAAACTTCTTCTAATTCGTCAGCTTCAGATTGATCCTCAGAGAGAATACGAATTTGTAGTTCCGGATCTCCCAGAACAACAAGATGTTTCAATGCTTTCCATGTATGATCTGAATGATTTGGTTGGTCAGGCAATGATGAATCGGGCTGACATTAAAAGCGAAGAGGCTGATATCAGTAATCTGCGATACCAATTAAAAATTACAAAAGGGAGTTTATACCCATCCATTTCAGCAAGTGCGGGTCTTTCTTCACGTTACAGCGATCAGTATTCGTTAGCGGGAGAAGATGTGCCTTTTAATGATCAGTTTTTTGATCAACAGGTCAACCGTTCTCTGGGGCTTTCTGTTAGTATTCCCATTTTCCAGAACTGGAACCGGATGAACAGTATTCAATCGGCGAAAGTGCAGTTAAAGAATGCTCAGCTCTCTTTAGACAACACAAAGTTGCAGGTAATACAGGAAGTTACACAGGCATTCAATGATTACGATTCTTATATGCAGGAATTTAATGCTGCTGAAAAATCACTGATTGCTAGTGAAAAAGCTTTTGAGACGCAGCAAGAACGATATAATGTAGGTGCAAGTACGTTAATTGAACTTAGCGAAGCTCAATCTAGCTACGTTGAAGCACAGTCGAACTACACTCAGTCAAGATATAATTTAATTTTCCAGGAGAAACTACTTGACTACTACCTCGGTCAGTTTACTGGCGAGGATGTAGAATTTTAAAAGCGAATAGAATAAGTAAAAGGGGCAAAAAATGGCACAGAAGAAATCGTCTACCAAAAGTTTGCTAAAGATTCTCGGTATTCTGCTACTTGTTGTTGTAGTACTTGGAGTTATAGCGAAGACAGCCGGTTGGTTAGATCGAGGGCCGGCTGAGAAAACGGTGGAGACAGATATCATTGAACGACGGACTATCACTCAAATCGTATCCGCTTCAGGTCGAATTCAACCGGAAACAGAAGTAATTATTCGACCTGATGTGTCAGGAGAGATTATAGAATTAGCAGTAAATGAGGGTGATTTTGTAAGGGAAGGGGACCTGCTTGTACGAATCAAACCGGATATTTATCAAGCCCAGATCGATAACCTGAACGCGGCACTACTCACACAACAGTCCCGAATGGAACAGGCAAGGGCAAATATGCTACAGGCTGAAGTTGAATTCGAAAAAAATCAACAATTGTACGACCAGGATTTAATCTCAGATCTTGAGTACAGGCAATCCCTGAATAATTACGAGGCTCAAAAAGCAAACTTCAAAGCCGCTGAGTACCAGATAGAGAGTGCCCGAGCGCAGTTAAGGCAAGCTGAAGAAGAACTTGAACAAACCGTAGTTCGTGCCCCGCAAGATGGTACCATCACTCAACTTGCTGTGGAACAGGGTGAACGAGTGCTTGGTCAAGCACAAATGTCGGGTACGGAGATGATGCGCGTAGCACGGCTGGAGCAGATGGAGATAGAAGTTGATGTAAATGAGAATGATATTGTAAATGTAAGCCTGGCCGATACAGCAAGCCTTGAAGTGGATGCCTATCCAAATCGATCTTTTGAAGGCGTGGTTACCGAAATTGCGAACTCCGCAGAAGTTACAGGACAGGGATCTGCTGAGCAGATAACCAACTACAAAGTTAAAGTCAGAATTACAACCCAGCATAACCTTGAACAATCCACGGCCGATTTTGTAGCGATGAATGTGAGCGAAAATCCGGCTGAAGAGTTTACACCCAATTTTAAACCGGGAATGTCTGCTACCGTTGATATCAAAACAAACACTGTTTACGATGTAATTTCTGTACCTATACAGGCTGTTACAGTTCGAGATTTTGCTTCTGACAGCACTGCCCAGTCCGATACCACATCAACAGGGGAGAGCCCTCCAAATCAACTGGGAAGCCGGGAGGATTTCAGAAAAGTGGTATTTGTGAATAATGATGGTACTGCAAACAGGATTCAAGTTGAAACCGGTATCAGTGACAATGCATTTATTCAAATTATGAGTGGCCTCGAAGACGGTCAGGAGATTGTTACGGGCAGTTACAGAGTTCTATCGCGAGAAATTTCTGATGGTGATAAGATAGTGGTCAGTAATAATAATTAAACCATAAAGCCGGGATACAACATGGCAAAGAACGTAATTGAAATTGAAGATTTGACAAAACATTACCAGATGGGGCAGACTCTTGTTAGAGCCCTGGATGGTGTAACGTTTAATGTCCGTGAGAATGAGTATATAGCCATCATGGGGCCGTCCGGATCTGGTAAATCTACACTTATGAACCTCATTGGGTGTCTAGATACCCCGACAACAGGCGAGTATATTTTAAATGAACAAAGGGTTAGTGAACTCGATGATGCTGAGCTTGCCCAGATCAGAAATCGTGAAATTGGATTTGTATTCCAAACATTTAACTTACTTCCACGGACCGATTGTCTTAGTAATGTAGAACTCCCTTTGATCTATTCCGGTATGAAAAGTTCATTGAGAAAAAAGCAGGCAACCACAACTCTTACCAAAGTTGGCCTTGGTGATCGACTCGATCATAAACCAAATGAACTTTCCGGGGGACAGAGACAACGTGTAGCGATTGCACGTGCGCTCGTTAATGATCCCTCCATATTACTTGCTGATGAACCTACTGGTAACCTTGATACGAAAACAGGGGATGAAATTATGCTTCTCTTTGAGGAGTTGCACCGGGGAGGGAATACAATCATTATTGTCACGCACGAACCAGATATTGCTAATTACGCTCGCAGAATTATAAGATTGCGTGATGGGAAGATAGAGCTCGATAAGAAAGTTGAGAGTCCAACTCTTGCAAATAAAGATATACAACTTCAGGAAGCATAATTTTATTGATCATATCTTTCAAAATTTTGAACAATCGGAAACCAACCCGCTCTCCGTTTTGTTAATCGGAGTATGAAATCATCTACTAGTAAAACTTTTGATCTGATTGTTGTTGGAGCCGGAATGGGCGGTTTGACGGCAGCGAGCTTGTTAGCTAATGACGGGTACTCTGTTCTTGTACTAGAAGCTGCTCATGTACCCGGTGGTTGCAGCTCCTCCTATAAAAGAAAGGGATATGTTTTTGAATCCGGGGCTACAACTTTAATTGGTTTCGACGAAAATCAGCCTCTTCGGGTATTGGAGGATCATTTAGGAATAACGTTGCCAAAAGAAAAGATTGAACCGTCCATGACAGTTCACATGGGTGATGAAAAGATTGTTCGATGGCTGGATCGTGAAAAATGGATTTCAGAGTCAAAAAAACATTTTGGAGAGGATTCTGAGCAGGATAAATTTTGGCGATTGGCATTTGATATTTCAGATGTAGTATGGAGAGTTTCAAGAAAAAATAATTTTTTCCCACCTAGAGGTTTAAATGAAGTGCTTCATCTTCTAAAAAATGACCTTCGTGATCTTTGGGTACTTCCATATACGTTAAAATCTGTCAGGGATACAGCATTGGATATTGGAATTTCCAATCCTGATTTTTTTCGTTTTTTAGACGAACAGTTGATGATTTCAGCACAGTCTATCTCAAATGATACTCCTTTTTTATTCGGAGCACCGGCCATCACATATACAAATTATACGAACTATTATGTGAAGGGCGGACTGATTAAAATGGTGGAAACCCTGCAAGATTTTATCCGGGAAAAGGGAAGTGAACTTCATACCAAAGAAAGGGTTCTTAGCATTGAACAAACAGGAACTAACTACCAGGTTAGAACTTCTAAAGGTAAAAGTTATACAGCAAAACGTGTGATTTCCAATCTTCCGGTTTGGAACATGAGCGAAGTTACTACAGGCGAAATATCTGATTACTTTCAAAAAGAATCAGACAAATATCAAAAAGCGTGGGGGGCATTTACACTCGGTATTGTAACTGACGATCCTTATCCGGCTGAAATGTCCATTCATCACCAGGTTCATTTAAATGAGAATGAATCGATTCAGGGATTGGAATCTGGGTCTGTTTTTGTTTCATTTTCAGAAAGAGGCGACACTCAACGAGCCCCTGTAGGCGAGCGGGTTTTAAACGTATCAGCTCATACCGACCCATCATTTTGGTTTAACCTGAATGGAGAATATGATACGATGAAGAAACATGTTCAGAGCAGGGTTGTAGAAATTTTGAAACAGAAGTTACCCGGTTTTTCAAAAGCAGAGTTAAAATTGGTATTTTCAGCATCACCCGTAACCTGGCAGAATTGGGTCTATCGAAAAAAAGGACGTGTGGGTGGAATTCCTCAAAGTATGATGAGGTCTTTAATCGACTGGACACCGGCTAAAACTCCATTTAAGGGTTTATATCTTTGTGGAGATACCGTTTTCCCGGGCCAGGGAATTCCAGGCGTAACTTTAAGCGGATACAACGTATATTTAAGAGTCAAAAAAACATTCAATAACAGAAAATTCTTTGAATTACCAGGATAATTATTCACCCAATACACAGTTCTCAGTTTTTCCCCCGGCAGTTAAGCACCTGCTGATTATTAATCTTTTGGTTTTCGTTGCATTGGTAAATCCGATGTTTCAAAACTTCCTGATGCGTTTCGGTGCATTATGGCCCATCGGTTCAGGCTTATTTGCGCCCTGGCAGTTGGTTACTTATATGTTTCTGCATGGTAGTTTTAGTCATGTTTTATTTAACCTTTTTGCCTTATGGATTTTTGGCCAGGGCATTGAGAACTTTTGGGGAACCAAGCGATTTACGATCTACTACTTTTTAACCGGAATTGGCGCAGCTCTGCTTCACATGTGGGTTGGAGGGTCCGGTGCTCCTACAGTTGGTGCTTCAGGGGCAGTTTATGGGATTCTGTTAGCCTTTGGAATGATGTTTCCAGACCGTTATATCATGCTTTTAATACCGCCTATTCCCATGAAGGCAAAATATTTTGTTGCCATTTTTGGAGTCATTGAACTCTTCTCGGGATTAATGAGGCCTGATAGCGGGATAGCTCATTTTGCCCACTTAGGAGGAATGGTTGTCGGGTTTATCCTGATTAAATACTGGGGGCTGAAAGGTGAAGGCAGCTATTATTCATAATTTTTGAGAATGTATCAGCAAGAATCATTTTTCGAGGCATTTAAACGTGGATTCATGAGAATCCCGATCGTCATCCGTACGATTATCGCCATCAGTGTAATCGTGTTTATCATTCAGGCGGTGATTGGGTCAATTCAGGTCGGAAATGTGCCTCTAAATCGATATATCGTCGATTACTTAGCTTTTGATCCAAATTTTTTTACGGCCGTAACACAACCCTGGCGATTCATAACATACATTTTTCTCCATGGGGGTGGCTTTCACCTGCTTTTCAATATGCTTTGGCTTTGGTGGATGGGACGCTCCGTTGAGGAGGCGATCGGCCCGCGTTCATTTACTGTACTTTTTCTCGGTTCCGGAATTGGTGGTGCCTTTTTCCATATTGCACTCTCATTCTTGTACGGAACCAGTTATGTGATTGGCGCATCCGGAGCAGTGTTCGGGGTTATGGTAGCGTTCGCTTACATGTTCCCGCGTGTTCCCATCATGTTGATTTTTCTTCCGCCCATTGAAGCCCGATTTGTTGTTGCGGGATTGATTGCTCTGGATGTGTTGTTTATTGGTGCAGGAGACAATGTAGCAAGACTGGTTCACCTGGGTGGTGCCGGTGTTGGGTACTTACTCATTAAAGCTCACTATCAGGGGAAAGATCTTTCAGCATACATTCGCCCTATTGAGCGTTTGTGGAAAGAAAAACCTAAGAAAAAAAAGCGGAAACGAAATCAGAATATGTACTCAGTGAGTGACGTTGAAATCGTTGAAGAAACGAATCAATCTGAGCTTGATGAGATTTTGGAAAAGATCTCCAAAAAAGGATATGACGGTCTAACAAAGGAAGAGAAGAAGAAGTTATTCGAGTTAAGTAAAAAGAATTAATAAATAGTAAAGTTGATAGTAGGCAAATTATAAAATTACCTACTGCTAACTGTTAATTGTCAACTGTTTTATGAATCCAATAGAAAGAAGAAAATCGATTGTTGTTCAGGTCGGAAATGTACCTGTAGGTGGTGATAACCCAATTGTTGTGCAAAGTATGACAAATACGGACACTGCAGATATTGATGAAACTGTAGATCAAATAGATCACCTAAATCAGGCCGGCTCAGAACTTGTACGAATTACAGTGAACAATGATGCTGCTGCCAAAGCGGTTCCTCATATCAAAGAGAAGTTAATGAATCGAGGGGTAACCGTTCCGGTTATCGGAGACTTCCATTACAATGGACATCTTCTTCTTACCAAGTATCCCGAGATGGCGAAATCGTTGTCTAATTTTCGAATTAATCCGGGAAACACAGGTACCAAAACTCGAGATAAGAATTTTTGTACCATCGTTGAACAAGCTATAAAATATGATAAATCGGTTCGTATCGGAGTAAACTGGGGTTCGCTCGATCAGCAGTTGCTGGCTCAAAAGATGGATGAGAATAACCAGAGAGAAAACCCAAAGTCATCCAAAGCTGTAATGCTGGACACCATGGTAGAAAGTGCCAGGCGATCCACGGAATTGGCCGAGGATGTTGGCTTACCTTCAAATAAAATTATTGTAAGCTGTAAAATGTCAGGTGTACAGGACTTGATTCATGTTTACCAGCGAATTGCGGAGGACCTCCCTTATCCGCTACATCTCGGTCTTACTGAAGCAGGCATGGGGATGAAAGGGACAGTAGCAAGCTCTGTAGCCCTCGCTGTACTTCTGCAAAAAGGGATTGGAGATACAATCCGGGTTTCACTCACCCCAATGCCCGGAGCAGACAGAGCAGAGGAGGTTCGGATTTCTCAGCAGATTCTACAATCGATGGGTATTCGAAATTTCATACCTCAGGTTACTGCTTGTCCGGGTTGCGGACGAACGAAAAGCACCTATTTCCAGGAGCTGGCCGATGAAATTCAAAAATATATCGTAGAAGAGATGCCAATCTGGAGGGAAATTTACCCCGGAGTTGAGGATTTGAATGTTGCCGTAATGGGGTGTGTGGTAAACGGTCCCGGAGAATCTCGTCACGCCAATATCGGAATTTCATTGCCCGGAACTTTTGAAGAGCCGAAGGCACCTGTTTACGTGGATGGCGATCATTTTACTACCTTGCGCGGAGACAATATTGGAGCCGAATTCCGAAAAATCCTGGAAGATTATATTATTGAGAACTACAGCAAGAAAGAAGCTGTGGATGCTTGATATTGCTGCTCAGAGACTTGATGGACACTTGATTAAACCTCTTAGATACATTGTTTTTCTCAATATTTCGCCCCTTTTCTGTGATTAGAACTTCATACTGAACTCGGGGATATATATAGGTAAGAAAAATACAATGTCTGGTTCATTGAACGAATAGAATTGAAGGGTTCATTACTCTACAGTATCTTCTATAGAACGTAGTTACCATGTGTTAAGGCTTTCGGCATCCAAATTTTCTATATGAAGATCATCTCAGCTCGATTTTTTCTTTCTCTTTTATTTTGTTCTCTTTTGATAATAAGCTGTTCTGAGAAGCGGAATACAAACTTTGTCAAACTCAGCTCATCTCAAACCAACATCGATTTTTCAAATAATTTGGAGAACACCCCGGAGTTCAATATCCAGAACTATCTCTATTTTTATGATGGTGGAGGAGTTTCTGCAGGAGATATAAATAACGATGGATTGACAGATCTTTTCTTTACCGGAAACAGTGTAGCGGATCGACTTTATCTGAACAAGGGAGATTTTGAGTTCGAAGATATTACAGAATCGGCTGGATTCATCCATGAACCTGATAGTTGGTCAACCGGTGTAACAATGGCTGATATCAATGGAGATAATTACCTGGATATCTATGTAAGTCGTGTGAATTATCTAAATAAGTCGGGCGTTAATCAGCTCTTTATTAATAATGGCGATTTAACTTTTACGGAGAGAGCTGAAGAGTTCGGACTCGATTTTGAGGGGTATTCAACGCAAGCCGCATTTTTTGATTACGATAATGACGGTGATCTCGACATGTTCCTGCTCAATCACTCATTTCACAGCGAAAATACGTATGGAGAAGCGGCTCAGTTGCGGCAACAACAAGATCCTAAAGCAGGAGACAAGCTATATCGTAATGATGGGGATATTTTCACAGACGTTACCGGTCAGGCCGGCATAATTAGCAGTGCATTGGGCTATGGATTGGGAGTGGCTGTAACAGATATCAATCGAGATGGATGGATGGATATCTATGTCGGAAATGATTTTCATGAAGACGACTATCTATATATCAACAATGGAGATGGCACATTCTCCGAATCTTTGTATCAAATGATGGGCCATACAAGCAGTGCCTCAATGGGAAATGATACCGGCGACATCAACAATGATGGCCTCACGGATTTGGTCTCCCTGGATATGATGCCGAATGAACATGAAGAATTCATGACCTCCGGTGGACCTGATTTGGTAGTGGTATCTGATGCAAAAGCTGAGTTCGGATTTGGCGCAAATAACAATCGAAACACACTGCAGGTAAATCGGAGTATTCGAGATGATGGTTTACCCAAGTTTAGTGAAACGGCATTTGCTTCCGGAGTGGCCCGGACGGAGTGGAGTTGGGCTGCCTTACTGGCTGATTTTAATAACAGTGGTTTCCAGGATCTTTTTGTAACAAACGGACTTCCAAAACGCCCGAATGAATTAGATTATGTATCTGCCCTCAGACGCATTAGGAGTCAGTATTCGGGTGAAGAACAAGATGATCAAATCTATGCTTTAATCGAAAGAATGTCTTCTGTTTATGTTGCAAATTATATGTTTAAAAACCAGGGAGAATTAACGTTCAAAGATGTTTCTGTTAATTGGGGATTTGACGAACCCACATATTCAAATGGGGCTGTTTACTCAGACCTCGATAATGATGGAAAACTGGACCTTGTAACCAATAATATCAACAGCCGGGCATCTGTTTTCGAGAATAAAAACTCTTCGGCTGATTCAATACATTACCTGAAAGTGACTTTACGAGGGGAAAATAAAAATAGTTCGGGAATCGGGGCAAAACTTTTTGCTTATCACGATGAGCAGATGAAATATCGGGAACAGAGCCCAACGCGTGGATTCCAGTCATCCGTCGATCATACTCTCCATTTTGGGTTGGGAGAAGCCGCAGAACTTGATTCGATAGTCGTTATATGGCCGGACAGAAGATTTCAAACCCTGCGAAATATCCAGGCCGATCAAACGATTGAAATTCTGCAAAGCGAAGCATCAGGTCAATTTGATTATCAAATTCTTAATCAACCCAATGGTACCTCACTATTTGAAAATGTTACAGAGGAAGCAGGGATCGATCACAGGCATCGGGAAAACGCCTTTAATGATTTTGACCGTGAACCGTTGATGCCTTACAAACTATCAACACGTGGACCAGCTTTGGCAGTAGCCGATATCAATGAAGATGGCTTAGACGACTATTACTTTGGCGGAGCAAAAGATTTTGCGGGTCAACTTTATGTTCAGCAAAGCGATGGATCATTTCAACAGATAGAAGTTGATGATTTTCGATTCGATCGTGCGAGTGAAGATGTAGACGCCCTGTTTTTCGATGCAACAGGTAATGGTTTGAAAGACCTTTACGTAGTTAGCGGGGGGAATGAATACACAGGTGTCTCTGAAGCACTACTTGACAAACTGTATATAAACCTTGGCGAGGGTGACTTTCGTAAATCAACAAATAGTGTTCCGGAAATCCCGGTTAATAGTTCAAGTATAGCAGCAGCAGATTTTGATGGGGACGGTCATATAGACCTTTTTGTTGCCGGTCATTCCGTTCCCTGGAGCTACGGTGTTGGGCCACAGAATCAACTTCTGCAAAACAACGGGAAGGGAGTATTCAGCAATGTAATTTCAGAGGTTGCTCCGGATCTTGAAGTTATCGGTAACGTTACAAGCGCCTCATGGATCCAAAAACCTGATGGCCAACTACCGGATTTAATCGTTACCGGTGAGTGGATGAACCCGATGTATTTTGAAAACCAGGGTGGTCAATTCACTGATCTTACAGAAGAAAAAGGTTTGGCCGATTTAAATGGATTGTGGCAGTCTATTCATGTTTCTGATCTGAATGGAAACGGATTGATGGATGTCGTTCTTGGAAATTTTGGTATAAATAGCAGACTTCAAGCCTCAGACGAATCGCCTCTAAAATTGTTTGTGAATGATTTTAGCGAGGATGGGCAGACAGCTCCAATTATAGCTTACAATCCTGACGGAGAAGATCGACCCTTTGAGCAACTCGATGAAATTTTAGCTCAGCTACCTGATGTACAGGAGAAGATTCGCAGCTACCGTGATTATGCCAATAAAAATCTCGAGCAACTGTTTGAACCAGCCAAGCTGGACAGTGCACTTCAAAAAGAAGTGAATGGTCTGCGTTCTGTGGTTTTAATGAATAGCGTGGATGAAGAATTTTCTGTTAGGCCACTTCCATTTGAATCTCAGCTATTTCCTGTCACGGCCATTCACTCGATGGATTTGAACTCAGATGGTAACAAAGATCTTATCCTTGCCGGAAATATTTATGACGTGAAACCCAGCATGGGAGGACGGCAAGATGCCGGTTATGGGGTGGTACTTTTGGGAGATGGTGACGGGAATTTCATGCCAATACCTCACTCCGAATCCGGTTTCTTTGTTGAAGGCGAGGTTCGAAGTATTCAGTCGATTAGTATAAATAATAATGCCGGGTATCTGATTGTTGCAAGAAATGATGACAGTCCTTTAATTTTCCGTCATCAGAATCAAAATAATTGAATCGTTTTGTCTGTCAGAATTGTATTTTATGAACCGTTCATATTGACAAATCTCATATTTTTTCACACATGTCTACAATAATCAACAGAACTCATTGGATCTTGATCTTAGGATTCCTGCTGATCATCGCATTCATTTCTTGCGGAGAATCTGGAGAAAGTACTGAAGACTCCTCGGAACCCGAAGCAACCTACGATCAGGCAGTGGCTGATTTTTATATGAGCCTGGGTGCGAGTGAAACCGATCAAACCCGCTTTGCATTCAATAAAATGAATGAAGTAGCCCAGGCATTTCCGGAAGAAACAGCTGCGTGGGCAAATCTTGCAGTTTTTGCGATGCGCCAAGGAAATTTTACACTTGCCAATGAGCGAATCGGGCAGGCCCTCGAACGAAGTCCTGATCGCCCTGATGTACTGCATCTTGCAGGATTGATCGCCAGCCGGCAGGGAAATACATCAGATGCGATCGATTACTTTAACCAGGCCTCACAAGTTTCCGAAAATCCTCGAATTCTGTATGCACTTGCACAGGAACTGGAGCGTGAAGACCCTGACACAAACTCGGAGGAGATTAAAGATACTCTACGCTCCCTGCTTGAGAATGATGAGAACAATCAAGTTGTATTGTTAGAATTGGCCCGAATTGCTATCCGGGAAGAAAATGCAGAACAAGCCGAGGAGTATTTAAATCAATTAGAAGAACTTTCCAATAGCTGGGAGACACAAAATACAGAACAGTTAAACCTTGTTTTTGAATTGCTGCAAGAGCAAAATTTTTCGGATCTGTCTCTTGAGCTCTCTTTTCTCAGAAGCGGCTTAGAATCACAGCCTCGCTTCCAGGCCGATCTGTCTCAGGTGAGACTTTCACCAACAGAAGTGGGTTTTTTAATCACGGAGTTTATCAATCTAGAACAGCCGGAGGTACAAGCCGCAGAACCTGATTTGGAGATGCAACTAACTCGCCAATCTCTTGATCTTCCTGCATCAGAAGCTGTTTGGGTAAAGGGTGTTACATTATCAAGCGAATCGCCTCCATTTCCAATTTCAGTTGCAAATGGTTCGGTATTAATCGATGAACAGTTAGATCTGGAATTTCCCGGTAACACAGGTTCAAAATTATCAAAAAATTCCGTTACAGAGATCGATTTTAATTATGATTTCAGAAATGATCTGGCCATTGCCGGTTCGAATGGATTCAGGCTTTATCAATTGAATGAAGATCAGACCTTCACAGATGTAACTGCAGACCTTGGATTAAATGCCGGAATTTTGAATGGAAGTTACTCGGGAGTTTGGGCTTTCGATGTAGAGATGGACGGCGATCTGGATCTGCTTCTTTCCTCCACAAGCGGATCTTCGTTTGTGCTTCGAAATAATGGTGATGGTACATTTACTCAAACAACACCATTCAGTCAGACCCAAGGTATAAATGAATTTTTATGGGCCGATTTAGATGGAGAAGGCACCCCCGAAGCGACTGTACTAACAGAAACCGGGTCTGTAATTATTTATCGAAACCTGCGGGGTGGAGAATTCGGTCAAGGTGTACAGATGGCCGAGGGTCAAACGGCCATCGCTGTTTCCGATATGGATGCAAATGCGCAATTTGAGATTATTTCTGTTGATGAAAGCGGATTATTTACCAGCCATAACTATTCATTTGATACAGGAGAATGGCAAACCTCTACTTATTTTGACAGTGATGTAACGAATCTTACATCTCCCAATCTATTTACCGCGGATCTTGACAACAACGGATCAATTGACCTGGTTCTTTCAACGGATGAACAGACCCACGTTTGGCTGGGGGATGAACAAAGAAACCCCGTAAAATTGGAAGGTATATTTCCCGGTAAAATCTATTCAGTGTTTGATGTTGAGGGGGATGAGAAACTTGATCTGCTTGGAATTGCAGATGATTTCTCTCCATTCTATTTGAAGACTGAAACAACAATGGATTATTTTGCGCGATCTATTCGTGCCCAGGCGTCAGGTACAACGGGTGATCAGCGAATTAACTCATTTGGTATTGGGGGAGAGATGGAAATTCGCTCCGGTTTACTTTACCAAAAACAGTTAATCTCTTCACCCATTGTACATTTTGGTTTGGGTGAATATGAGGAAGCTCAAATGTTACGAATTATCTGGCCGAATGGATCCGTCCAGGCTGAGTTTGCTGAGTTGGGAATGGGTTCAACCATATTCAATGAACAGATTTTAAAAGGCTCCTGTCCCTGGTTGTTCTCTCATGATGGTGAAGAGATGCAGTTTGTAACAGACATTTTATGGAGATCACCACTTGGTTTGCGAATTAATGCCCAGGAAACAGCGGGTGTTGCTCAAACTCTGGACCGAGTTAAAATACCAGCTGAGATGATTCAGGCAGAAGATGGAGTTTATAAACTCAGCATTACGGCAGAGCTTTGGGAATCACACTTCTTTGATCATGTTCAATTAGTGGCAGTAGATCATCCCGAGAACACCGAAATTTTTGTTGATGAACGGTTTGCATTTCCGGTCCCTGATCTCTCCACAAAACTGATGAGCAATCTTAAGCAAGTCGAAAATGTTGTAGATGAAAACCGGAACAATCTAACAACACAAGTTTCCGCAGTGGATAAAAAATATGTTCAACCTTTCGAAAAAACGAAGTACCAGGGATTAGCGAAGGAACACTCTATCGAAATTTCTTTGAAAGATGATGAATCTGATCTATTGGTACTTAATGGCTGGTTACGGCCAACGGATAGTTCGATCAACCTGGCATTGAGCCAGGGCAGCATTCAAGCTCCTAAAGGTTTAAGGGTCGAGTATAAAAATGAATCTGGAAACTGGGAATTACTTCATGAGAATTTTGGATTCCCTGCGGGTAAGACGAAAACAATATTACTTGATCTTGAGGGTATATTTTCAAGTCAAACCGATCGTAAAGTCCGTTTAACCACAACAACTGAAACCTATTGGGATGGAATTTTCCAGGCTCAAAAAATAGATCAATCTAAAATTAAAGAAACAACTCTTGAGCCTCTAAAAATGGAACTCCAATACCGGGGTTTTTCAGAATGGTTCCGTGCAGATTCCACGTCACCCATGTTGGCAAATTACAACGAAATTTCGAGTACGGCTCAACGTTGGAGAGACCTGGAAGGTTTCCACACACGATTTGGCGACGTGAGTGAATTACTTGCCGAGGTAGATGATCGTTATGTCATCATGAACGCCGGTGACGAAATTGAACTTGAATTTCAAGCTTTGGAATCTCCCGTTGACGGATACAAACGAAGTTATGTGTTTGTATCTGATGGCTGGGAAAAAGACGGTGACTACAATACTGAAGCATCGGCAACAGTTTTACCATTGCCATACCATGGACAAAAAGATTATGAATATGGTGGAAACACAATCCTGTGGAATGATCCCGTTTTTCAAAAACACAAAGAAGATTGGGTCAATTATCACACACGCTATATAACTCCACGCTCGTTTCGGTCTGCACTGCTGTTTGATGAGTAGAGGAAGTTGAAGGTGCAAATTTTTATATTGTATTGATGTTTGAATAAATCAGTTGGTATGAAGAAAGAACACGTTAAGAAATCGGTAGTAATACTGATATTTCTCATTCTCGTTTCGATTCCGTTTGGAATGAAAAAATACGAGGAGTTTGTAAACTCAGATAAGCTCGAAAACAGGTCTGAAATTATTGAGAGATACGGATTCTTCCTGGAGGATGTGACGGACAATATGGGTGTGGATTTTGTTCACAGGCGACCGGTTGTAGACGAAAAACTCGATCATATTTCACCTCAAATAGCATCAGTGGGTGCCTCGGCCTCAGTGGTAGACTTCAATGAAGACGGACTTCAGGATTTCTATCTCACAAATAGCGAGTTTGGTTCAAATAATGCTCTGTACAAAAATTTTGGAAACGGCACTTTTATTGATGTAGCTACAGAGCTCGGAATCGCAGATTTGAATAGACGGGAAGATGGAGCTTCTATGGGTGCCATATGGGCTGATTATAACAACGACGGTTATGAGGACCTCTTTATCTATAGATGGGGTAAACCTACTCTCTTTCAAAATAATGGTGGTGAAACCTTTACTGAGGTAGAAAATGCTGGCTTTCCTGACCACGTGAATGCAAATACAGCCACCTGGCTCGACTATAATAATGATGGTTTACTGGATATTTTCCTGGGGGGATATTTCAAGGAGGATGTAAATCTTTTCGATCTCGAGAATACACAGATGATGCCCGATAGTTACGAGTATGCCACGAATGGCGGACTCAATTACCTTTATGAAAACCAGGGAGATGGTACATTTGTAGATGTTGCCGAAGAAGTTGGCTTGCAGGAAACCCGCCGATGGACGTTAGCCTCTTCAATAACGGATATTAATGATTCAGGGTACCCCGATCTTGTATTAGCGAATGATTATGGTGTAGATGAGATCTATATCAACAATTATGGCGAGAGTTTTACCAATGTAGGTGAAGCATCGGGTGTTGGTTTTACTCCTAAAAGCGGTATGAGTGTCTCATTTGGCGATGTTCTGAACCAGGGAAAACAGGCTATTTATATCACGAACATTTCTGAAGCCGGTGTTTTGATGCAGGGTAATAATTTGTGGGTTCCTGAAAATGATGGAGAGTCAACTGAAACCCCATCATATAGAAATTTAGCCGGGAATTTAGGAGTAGAAATTGGCCAGTGGGGATACAGCGGTCAGTTCTTAGATTTTAATAGTGATGGGAACCTGGACCTTTATGTAGCAAACGGATACGTCTCTGCCGAACCGGATACGGACTACTGGTACGACTATGCAAAAGTGGTTGGCGGAAACCGGTCGATAATTATTGACGCCAACAACTGGCCGGATATGGAAAACAGAACATTTTCAGGCTACCAGGCTAACAAATTATGGTTGAATGATGGTGCAGGTCGATTCCGTGAAGTTGGAAATAATGTTGGAGGTGCCCTCGAACTGGATAGCCGTTCGGTAGCATATGCCGACCTCTTTGGAGACGGCTCTCTTGATCTGATTGTAGCTAATCAACACCAAGCGGTAAAAATATATAGAAACTATGTTGACCCGGATCATAATTGGGTTAGTTTTGACCTTGAAGGTACGATAAGTAACCGAAGTGCGGTGGGTGCAACTGTTCTACTTTACTGGGATGATAAACAAACCCGAAGAAATGTATCGGCAGGTGAAGCGTTTAGCTCTCAAAGTCAGCGTCCTGTCTTCTTTGGACTCGGTGAAGTAAACCAAGTTGAAAAAGTAGAAATTCGATGGCCGTCCGGAAAGGTTCAGGTTATCGAGGGGCCCGAAGTTAACCAGAAACATTTTATTAAAGAACCATCGGAAACAAATTGAGCTCCATCGAAGTATCACAGCCTTTAGAGGCGTTAAAAAAGATCAAAATTCCCCCCGGCTTTATAGGGCCTCTCTTAATTACGGCCATAGTCATTGCTGCGCATGTTTCGTTTGGAGTACTGGATGGGTGGGAAAAATTTGCGGCAGCACTCTTGGCAGCAGTTGTCACGGAATCGGCACTTCATAAAATTGTAGTGGGGGAGTGGCGAAATCTTTCAAGCGCATATATTTCCGGTAATAGTGCGGGAATACTCGTCCGATCTCCATTTTTATGGCCATTCGCTTTATGTGCAGCCATCTCTATTGCATCAAAATATATCTTTCGTTTTCGCGGATCGCATATTTGGAATCCAACCAATTTCGGGATCGTAATTATGCTGTTGATTGCCTCCGACAGTATGGCTGTGCTGAGTATACAGTGGGGTAATAATATGTGGGCGATGGTAGCGATATGGGTTGTTGGTTTGTTAGTGATATCAAAAGTAAACCTTGCTAACATCTGTATTACCTATGTCCTTTCTTTCATCGGTTTTGCATGGATTCGAAGTATGATTACAGGCGATCTCTTTCTTGCTGAGATAGCACCACTTACCGGTCCAATGTATCAGCTTTTTGTACTGTTTATGATCACAGATCCAAAAACCACCTTAAAGTCAAAAACCGGCCAGAATATCGTTGCATTCCTTATCGCTTTTGTAGAATTCTTCTTCCGCCTGGGCGAGGCTGTTTACGCACCATTTTATGCGCTTTTTATTGTTGGCCCGATAGCAATTATCGGAACAACTCTTTGGAAGGAATGGAAAGAAGGTAAGGAAGAAAACAGGCCTGAATCTGCCTGATATAAATTAGCCACTCTCAGTTTAAACGATTCGAATAAAAAAAATTTATTCAAGAGTTCTATTCTCAATGTATGTTTATCATTGTTGAAATTTTCAACAATGATATTTCATATAAAAATGTATTTTTATCTACTCTTATTTCTCTTTTAGTATTCTGAAAAAATTATGTATTCAATTATATATCTATAAGGCTTTGATTTTATTTATATTATAAAATGTTACTATTTACATATATAATAAATCAATCATGAATCATTCAATTATTTTAACTGAAATTAATTCAATTTAATAGCGCACTTCTCCTATTCCGCTATCCACCTTACCAAAGCATTCTCTTAATAAGATTCGAATTTTTATTTTTGGAAGGGCTTTTTTTAAATTAGATAACTATTCAAATGGTACGAATGATTGTTAGGATTCATGTTATGCACAGGAGAAAAAGCTATTCAAATTATACTCTCTGCCACATGTATCTTCTGCAAACATTCAATTCTCTTAAATAAATAAAAACAATAATATAACTTGTTAGATATGAATGGTATTAAGCTACGAATACCTATTCTTTCCAAATCTAATAAGCTGATTTCAACCATAACAGACTTCAATTTCAAAGAGCTTTCAAAGTTTGTTTTACAAGCTTGCTTCTCTTTGCTCTTAGTTATTGGATTTAGTGCTAATCAACTATCAGCTCAGGAAAGAGTAGAAATAACAGGAACAGTAATTGATGCAAATGATGGCAGCCCACTTCCGGGTGCCAGCATTATTGTCCAGGGATCTGAAGAGGCTACCGGGTCTACAATCGGAACTACCACCGATATAGATGGTGCTTTTTCTCTAATGATACCTGAAAACTTAAATACATTGGCTGTATCCTTTGTTGGGTATATTTCCCAACAGGTTGCGATTGATGGTCGTACAGAGATAAATATTGAATTGCAACCTGATGTCAGGACACTCGATGATATAGTTGTTGTGGGATACGGTACCCAGGAACGTCAACAGATTACAGGGTCTGTTTCCAGTGTTAACGCTGATGAATTTGTAAAAGGAAGTGTTAATAATGCTTCTGAACTTATTCAGGGTAAAGTACCCGGTCTTGTGGTCTCTTCAGCTGCCGGCGGTGATCCAAACAGTAATCCTACTATTCGATTGCGCGGGATTTCCTCATTTGGATCTACCCAGGATCCGTTGGTCGTTATTGACGGTGTTATCGGCGGTAATCTTAACAATATTGACCCTAACGACATTGAATCAATTGATGTCTTGAAGGATGCTTCTGCAGCCGCCATTTATGGAACCAGGGCTTCTGCCGGTGTTATCGTAGTAACTACAAAATCCGGGCAATTGGGGCAGGAACAGATCTCCATAAGTTATAATGGCTATGGAGCACTGGAGAGTATTGAACGCCAAAATGATGTATTAAACGTTAATGAATACAACGAACTGGCGGAGCTTATGGGCATAGATGCACCTTCGTTTAACAGTAATACAGACTGGTTTGATGAAATTACACAAGATGCATACAGCCATGTGCATAATTTGGCATTTTCAGGAGGAACACAAAACAGCTTCTACCGAGTCTCCACAAATTTTCGTGACAGGGAAGGTATTCAGAGACAAACAGGCTTTGAACAACTTAACGGCCGTGTCAATCTGACTCAATATGCCTTCGACCAAAAACTGAAGTTTGATCTTAACATCGGTATCACCAGCCGGAAAGAAGACGAGGGGTTTCCGCAGGCCTTCCGTTATGCCCAAACCTTCAACCCGACTGCTCCTGTTAAAGTTGATAGTTTTGCAACAGTAGGTAACTATTTTGAACTGCCGTTGTTCGACTATTTCAACCCGGTTGCAATTATTAACACACAAGAGCAAGAAGAAGAGGAACAAATCTTTACCGGGTCACTGCGCGGAGAGTACGAATTCAGTGATCTCATACCGGGGCTCAGGGCTTCAGTATTTTACTCTCTGGAGAATCACAGAGAAATTTTCAGGGGATTTGCCTCCACAGAAAGTAAGCAGGGAGGCGGTGCAACTACTACTGCTTTTGGAACCGGTAATGCCTATCAGAATACGAATGATTTTCAAGAGCAGTTGTTTGAATCGACCCTGAACTATACAACTAATGTTCAGGATCTGGACATTGAAGCACTGGCAGGATACTCCTACACCGATATTGTTGAGGAAGGAAACAACATTTCTGGTGGTGATTTTGTAACTGATGCTGTTGGCTGGAACAACCTTGCTTATGCCCAGGATTTTAACCAGGGAGAAGGTAATATCGGCAGTTATCAAAATATTCATAAAGTTATTGGCACCTTCGGTCGCGTAAACCTAAACTGGGACAATACTTATTTTGCGAATGCCAGTTACCGAAGAGAAGCTTCCTCATGGTTCGGTGAAGATAATAAATGGGGTAATTTTTGGTCTGTTGGAGGTGGTGTAGATCTTACAGGTCTGTTGAATCTGGCCTTTTTTGACCAACTTAAATTACGCGGTAGTTACGGTGTTTCAGGACAGGATGCTCCTTTCAGCGGTATCTCAAGACAGCGTTTTAATCCTGTAGGTAACTTCTTTGCAAATGGAAACTTCATTCAAAGCTTTGGCCCTATCAGTAATCCCAATCCGGATCTGAAATGGGAGGAGCGTAAAGAGCTGAATGTAGGAGTCGATTTTGAAATGCTGGAGTCGCGTCTGAGCGGTAGCGCTGAATACTACAACAGAGTTACTGATGACTTACTCTTTCTTGTTTCGGTACCCGTACCGCCCAACCTTTTTCCACAGACATGGGATAACATTGGAGAGCTGCAAAGCAGTGGTGTTGAAGTTGCCCTGAACTATAATGTGGTACAAAACACTGACCTGAACTGGAGTACGGGAGGAACTTTCACCTGGATGAGCCCGAATATCCTGAACGAGTATATTGCAGATGAAACCCAGTTTATCTCAAATGCCGGTTCACCCGGTTTGAATGCCACCCCACTGATTAAAGTGGAAGAGGGTGAGCCAATCGGTGAAATATTCGGTAAACGATTTGCCGAGATTAGCCCGGAAGGCAATTGGCTTTTCTTTGACCAGGACGGCAATAAAGTAACAGCCGATGAGATTACGCTTGATGATCAGCAAGTACTGGGTAACGGTCTTCCCGACTTTCAAATCGGTTGGACGAATAACATCAGCTATAAAAACTGGGACGCCACACTTTTTTTCCAGGGTGTGTTTGGACATCAACTGGTTAATACGTTTCGTCTCTTCTATGAGACTCCGAACCAGATCTCTTCCTACAATGTCCTTGACTCTGCATACGATTGGGTAAACCGAGGTGAGGAGAATCGCACTCTTCGCGAGTCACCACAGTTCTCTGATGTCTATGTTGAGGACGGTGATTTTGTAAAATTACAAAACATTACGGTGGGTTATACTTTTCCGCTTTCTCAGCTGGAAAGCGTTAGAAGGTTAAGAGTCTACGCATCGGTAAATAATGCGTTTACAATTACCAACTACAAAGGGATCAACCCGGAACCCCGATATGTTGATGTAGCGGATGATGATAATCCCTTGGCACCAGGTATTGAACGTAGGGATCAGTGGTTTACCAGCAGGACATTCTCACTGGGAATCAATCTTGATTTTTAGAAATAAAATCAGTCAAGGAGAAAAAAATATTATGTTAAAATTACTTTCTTACACATTTAAATTTTGTACGATATTGATACTTGGGATAATGTTGTCCATTGTGTCTTGTTCCGAAGTCACGGATAATGTTACCGACCAGGTAACATCTGATAACTTTTTCCAGACCCCACAGGAGTTTATCTCAGCAATGGGGGATGCATATAACCCACTTACCGGCTTTGGAGGAGACACCGGATTTAAAAATTCCAACGAGATTGCCTCCGATGAGGGAGTGTTCCCTCAGCGCGGGCAAGACTGGTTTGACGGGGGTGTTTGGCTACGGCAGCACAGACACACCTGGAGGTACGATGAGCCTCACCTGAATGGTGCGTGGCAGCAACTCTTCACCGGAGTGAACAACGCCAATCGGCTCATATTCCAATTTGAACAAGCCATTGCAAGCGGTGGAGCAGACGAAGAGCAGGCAGCAGCCTTTATTTCTGAGCTAAAAATTATGCGTGCTTTTTACTACTACTGGTTGTTGGATATGTTTGGTAACGTTCCAATTATCACCAGTTTTGCTGACGCTCCTGAAGCTCCCTCGCAACCCAGCGCAGACTTTCAGCAAGGGCGTCAGGCATTATTTGATTTTGTTGAGCAGGAAATGCTTAATAATATCGATGACGTAAGTACCGATGTACAGAGTACCTATGGCAGAGCTAATAAATGGGTTGCCCACTTTATTCTCGCCAAGTTGTATCTGAATGCAGAAGTATACACCGGGACAGCTCGTTGGAATGATGCACTAACACATCTGAATGCGATCATTGATTCTGGCAACTACAGTTTGGCCGGAAATTTTTATGACAATTTTGTGACGAATAATTCGGGTTCACCTGAATTTATTCTTGCTGTACCGTATGACAAGGTATTCCTGGGAGGTTTTAATTTCCACCAGGCTTCTCTTCACTACGGTATGCAGGGAACGTTTCAGATGGAACAACAACCCTGGAATGGATTCTCCACACAGGCGGAGTTTTACGACTCCTTTATCAACCCGGAGGAGAATCCCGGGCCTCAGGGACCTGTAACGGGTCTTATGGGACAACAGCAACAAGGTACCCAGGATGTTCGACGCAATAGTTTCCTCGCGGGGCCTCAGTTAACTGCCGGCGGTGATCCGGTCACTGATAACGCTGTGTATTCAGAATTTGACGATGATGGACCACAGGTAGTGTTGACTCCGACAATTAATGAACTGGAGCCAAATGCATGCCGACAATGTGGTGCCCGTATTGGTAAGTGGGAAATCGAGCTTGGAGCTACTGCTAGTCTTAGTAACGACTATGCCATTTTCCGTTATGCTGATGTACTTCTGATGAAAGCTGAGGCTCTGTGGCAATTAAATAACAGTAGCCAGGAAGCGTTAATGTTAGTTAATATGATTAGAAGGCGAGCACAAGTCGATGAGTTCAGCCAACTTACTGCAGACAGGTTACTTGCAGAACGTGGTCGTGAGTTTTTCTATGAAATCTTTCGACGACAAGATCTTATTCGGTTTGATAGCAAAAGTGGAAATGCTACAAGGTTTAACGATGCATGGTGGGAGAAAGACGCTTCAGAACCCTGGAGAACAGTATTTCCAATCCCACGTAATCAATTAGAAGCCAACCCGAATCTTGTACAACATTCAAACTCGGGTTACCAGGGATAAATGAAATAATAAACCTGTAACTTTTTACATTTTCTCTTAAGGAAACATGTCAGTAATGGCATGTTTCCTTTTTTTATGTGAATAGTACTTCAATCACAAAATATTCAACATCCATATATTTACTGATGTGATACCTGAGTACTATATATTAAGGTCTTTTCAGCAACTGGGTGATTGAAAATGGGTGGATAAAAGTAGATGTAAACAGAAGCAATTCGATCTATAAATCTGATCATTTGAAAGCAAGAATTATGTTTTTAGTTTAGTCCTTTCAGAATGATAATAGTGAACTATGAGATTCATCTCTTTTTTCTTGTGAGTATCCAGAATGATCCTATCTTCTAAAAAAGTAAAAATTAACTCTGTGGAGGTTGATACAGCATAGAGTATGAGATTCAGTAAAATATATTTTTTGGTGGTGCTCATTTTGGTTCAGTGTTCAAGTAATGAAACTGAAAAAGGAACCAGTGCTCCGCTGTTTGAATCGATGGATGCTTCACGAACGAATGTCGATTTTGTAAATGAACTTGAACCCACCGAAGATTTCAACATGTACATATTCCGTAACTTCTATAACGGTGGAGGAGTTGCTGTAGGTGATGTTTCAGGTAATGGCCTGCCGGATATTTTATTAACCGGAAATATGACCACTAACCGACTGTACATCAACCAGGGGAATTTTACTTTTGAGGATGTAACAGATCAGGCAGGTTTAAATTCGGATGGATATTGGTCAACCGGGGTTAGCATGGCAGATGTAAACGGAGACGGGCTTTTGGATATTTACGTTACGTTGTCAGGACGCCCAAGTGGAGATAAACGACACAACCGACTCTATATCAACAATGGGGATGTGTCTGAGAATAATGATGGCTCAGGCCTCACATTTACGGAATCGGCTGAAAAGTACAATTTGATGGATGACGGCCTCTCTACCCATGGAGTATTTTTTGATTATAACGGGGACGATCTTCTTGACCTTTACCTCATCAGTAACTCATTCCACGAAGTTGGAGGATACGAAAATGTTACCGGAACTGATCGACAAATTCCCGACCCAAGAGGTGCGAGTAAGCTGTACCGAAATGATGGTGACACTTTTACAGATGTCACCCGAGAAGCTGGAATATATAGTAGTCTCATCGGTTTCGGATTAAGTACTTCTGTTGGAGATATCAACCGAGATGGTCTGCCCGATCTTTATGTAGCAAATGATTTTTTTGAACGGGACTATCTCTATATAAACAATGGAGATGGAACGTTCACCGAGTCACTGGAAGAGCGAATTCGAAGTATGAGTTTTAGTTCCATGGGATCGGATATTGCCGATCTGAATAATGATGGTTGGCCGGAAATCTACGTAACGGACATGCTTCCTGCGAATGAAAAAAGGTTAAAATCCAAAATGACAATCGAGTCCTGGGAGGAATATCAGAATAATGTTTCGAGAGGTTTTCATCATAAATTTACACGAAATACGCTCCAATGGAACAGGGGAGATGGCACTTTTTCTGAAATTGGTCGTTATGCAAATGTGGATGCAACTGACTGGAGTTGGGCGACACTCATAGCTGATTTTAACAATAGTGGTCGAAATGACATATTTGTTGCAAATGGAATTTACAAAGATCTGTTAGACCAAGATTATATTGAAACAGTATCAAATCCCCGCGAAATGCAGCAAATGATTCAATCTGGCGAGGAGAATGTGATCCTAAACTTAATGGATCAGATGAGTACAACTCCATTAAGTAATTTCGCCTTCAAAAATGAAGGAGGATTTAAATTTACAAATCAAACTGAATCCTGGGGGTTGGAAGAGCAGGGTTTCTCTACCGGAGCTGCCTGGGCCGATTTTGATAACGATGGGGACCTAGACCTCATAACCAATGATGTGAATGGCTCTGCAAAAATCTACAGAAACCGGTCTGAAGAACTTTCACCAGAGAAGAACTGGTTAAAAGTACAATTAAAAGGAGCGGGTCCGAATACCTATGGAATAGGAACCCAACTCCAGGTATGGGCAGGAGATAAATACTGGTTTCGTGAACATTACCTTCAACGCGGTTTTCAGTCGAGTGTGGAACCCGGATTGCATATTGGGTTGGGTAGAATTTCTAAAATCGATTCTCTGAAGGTTCGCTGGCCAAATGGTTCGATAAGTCGTAGACAAAACATTAATGCACCTGCAAATATTACTATTGAACAGTCTCAATCTGTTAAAAAAGAGAATAACCAAAAGACTGACCCGGCAATATTTTCTGATTTATACTCAGCCCAATCAACTGACTATGAAGCTCCAATATTAGAAGAGGTTTCATTTGGAGATATAACCGATTGGAGACACGAAAAATTTGAATATTCAGATTTTAGTCGTGAGCGACTCATACCCCATATGCATTCAACGGAAGGTCCAGCATTTTGTATTGGAGATATCAATGGGGATGAGCGGACTGATATGTATTTCGGTGGTGCCAGAGAACAGGCCGGAGCACTTTGGGTTCAACAAAATAGTGGTCGGTTTAATATGCATCAGCCGAGTTTATTTGAATCAGATACCATTAGCGAAGACATTGATTGTGCTTTTTTTGATGCTACAGGAAATGGTTTAGATGACCTTTATGTGGTAAGTGGGGGAAATTCATTTTCATCCGGTTCATCAGCACTCTCAGATCGGTTTTACAGGAATGATGGCAATGGCCGTTTTCAAAAGTCATCACAAATACTCCCCACCACCCGTGGTTTTGAGCCGGGTTCTGTTGTGGCTCCCTATGATTTTACAGGAGATGGAATTCTTGATCTGTTTGTTGGAATACGGTTAAAACCATTTGCTGTAGGTGTTCCTGTTAGTGGATATCTGCTTGAGGGTGATGGAGAAGGTCGGTTTACGGATATAACAGATCAATTTGCCCCATTATTACTGGATTTTGGTATGATTACCGATGCTTTATGGGCTGATTTAACAGGGGATGATCAATCGGAATTGATTATAGCCGGTGAGTGGATGCCCATTCGTGTTTTTGAAATAGAGGATGGTCAGTTAGCGGAGGTGACT
>Ga0102931_1000244_pt1 | contig 26665 bp, 24 predicted proteins | sample SalPonR1_C_D1_MG_FD_79282 | JGI IMG/M metagenome (GOLD analysis project Ga0102931, IMG submission 79282) | Salt pond soil microbial communities from South San Francisco under conditions of wetland restoration - Salt Pond MetaG R1_C_D1_MG | ecosystem: Environmental > Aquatic > Marine > Intertidal... | reverse complement strand
TTGCCCTCGCCGCGGGCTATCTGCTCGCGGCCTCGGTCGTTTCGGGCAAGTTCGGATCGGTCCTGCGCGGCATCCGCGACGACGAGGCCCGGGTCCGGTTTCTCGGCTACCCGGTCGAGGCCTACAAGCTCTTCGTTTTCACCGTGTCGGCGATGATCGCGGGCATCGCGGGTGCGCTGTACTATACCCAGGCCGGAATCATCACGCCCAACGAGATCGCCCCCATCGCCTCGATCTACCTCGCCGTCTGGGTCGCTGTCGGCGGCCGTGGCAGGCTCTACGGTGCGGTCATCGGCGCGGCCTTCGTCTCGCTCGTCTCCACCTGGTTCACCTCCGGTCAGGTTCCCAACGTTTCCATCGGCTTTCTCCACATCGTCTGGGTCGACTGGTGGACGGTGATCCTGGGTCTGTCCTTCGTCCTCGTCACGCTCTTCGCGCCGAAGGGTCTCGGCGGGCTCATCGACGTCATCGCCGAGCGTCGCTACCCCGAGCGCCACGGTGCCGACCTCGGACCCGACCCCGGCGCCCTTCGCGAAGAGGAGGCGACAAAGGAATGAGCCAGCTTCTCGAGGTCTCGGGCGTGTCGGTTTCGTTCGATGGGTTCAAGGCCATCAACAACCTGTCGTTTTCCATCGGCGAGCGCGAGTTGCGCGCGGTCATCGGCCCGAACGGGGCGGGCAAGACCACCTTCATGGACATCGTGACCGGCAAGACCCGACCCGACGAGGGTCGCGCGGTCTGGGGCGAGAAGAGCCGGTCGCTCCTGAGAATGAGCGAAGCGGCCATCGCGCGCGCCGGCGTGGGCCGGAAGTTCCAGCGCCCGACGGTATTCGAGGACCAGAGCGTGCGGGAAAACCTCATGCTGGCCCTCAAGAAGGACCGCGGGCCGTTCTCGGTGCTTGTCTTCCGCCCCTCTGCGGGCGACCTCGAGCGCGTCGCCGAACTTGCCGGCGAAATCGGTCTCGCCGCAGCCCTCGACCGCAAGGCGGGCGAACTCAGCCACGGCCAGAAGCAATGGCTCGAGATCGGCATGCTTCTTGCCCAGGAGCCGCGGCTCCTGCTTGTCGACGAGCCGGCCGCGGGGATGTCCGGCCCCGAGCGCGAGCACACGACCGAGCTTCTGAAACAGGCGGCGAAAACCCGCGCCGTGATCGTCGTCGAGCACGACATGGAATTCGTCCGACGGCTCGACTGCAAGGTGACGGTGCTCCACGAGGGCTCCGTCCTCGCCGAGGGCTCGATCGACCACGTCACGCAGAACGAAGAGGTGATCGAGGTGTATCTTGGCCGGTGATTATCTCGAGGTCGAGGGCCTCACACTTCACTACGGTGGCAGCCGGATCCTGAACGGCGTCGACGTCTCGGCGGGCATCGGCGAGGTAACCTGCGTCATGGGCACGAACGGTGTCGGAAAAACCTCGCTTCTGAAGGCTATTTCGGGAACCCATGCCCGCAGCGGCGGCACCGTGCGCTTGGGCGGCGAGGCGGTCGGCCGCTGGCCGGCGCAGACGCTTGCGGCAAGGGGCGTCGGATACGTTCCTCAAGGCCGCGATATCTTCCCGATGCTGACGGTCAGGGAAAACCTCGAAACCGGGTTCGCCTGCCTGCCGCGCTCGGAACGCAGGATCGATGACGAAATCTTCGAGCTCTTCCCGATCCTGAAGGAATTTCTGGGCCGGCGCGGCGGTGATCTTTCCGGTGGCCAGCAACAGCAGCTCGCCATCGCCCGGGCCTTGGTGGCGAAGCCGAAGTTGCTTCTTCTTGACGAACCGACGGAGGGCATCCAGCCGAACGTCATCAAGCAGATCGGCCGGGTGATCGCACATCTGCGGGACCGCAAGGACGTCGCGATCATTCTCGTCGAACAGTACTTCCGCTTTGCCTGGGAGCTTGGCGACAGGTTCTGCGTGCTCGAACGCGGGGCCGTGAAACTTCGGGCCGATAAGGGCGGGGTGGACGAGGCGACGCTTTATGAGGCCGTCAGCGTCTAGCCTTGGGACCGGCGGTGTGTCACATTCCGACTTTCTATTCCGCATTTATCGGCCATGTGCGCGGCGTCTTGGGGGTCGTCGCTGCGGTGTCGTGCGCGGTGATCGGGGCTATCCCCCTTACGACGGGGCCATCGCGCCAGGTGACGACACGGTGGTCTGCCGCTGTGAGGACGTCACGGCTGGTGAAATCCGCAGCTATGCCGAGTTGGGATGCCTCGGCCCGAACCGGACCAAGGCACTTGGCCGCGCTGGAATGGGCCCCTGCCAGGGCCGCTATTGTGGACTGACGATGACGGCCCTACTGGCCACAGCGACCGGACAGACACCTGACGAGACGGCCCACTACCGGAAACGTCTTGCAAAACGGTCGGCAACCACTGAAGGGCCAGCGGTCAGACGCGCCGCGCCCACAGGCCGGACAAATGACCGCAACCTGCTTCGATCAAAGTCGCTCGAGAAAACCCTTGCAAAACCGGAGCCGTCCACAAACGACAGCCCCGGCTCAGGCGCCGCGCCAGATCCAGCCGCCGCCGAGAACCCGGCTCCCGCCGGCTTCGTAGAACACGCAGGCCTGGCCGGGCGACACGCCCTCCTCTGGCGTCAGTAGCTCCACCTCCGCCTCGGTGCGCGAGAGCGGCCGGACGATGGCGTCGCGCGGGGGGCGGGTCGAGCGGACCTTGACGGAGACGTGATGCTCGGCCGCCCCGTCGAACGGGCCGTCGCCGAGCCAGTTGATCTCGCGGACGGGCACGCTGCGTGTGGAGAGCATGTCCTTCGGACCGACGATCACCCGGCGCGCATCGACGTCGAGCGTCACGACATAGAGCGGCTCGTCGAGCCCGCCGATCCCGAGCCCCCGGCGCTGACCGATCGTGTAGTAGATCACGCCGCGGTGTTCGCCGAGGACACGGCCATCGGCATGCACGATCTCGCCCGGCTCGGCGGCGCCGGGGCGGAGCTTCTCGATCACGCTCGCATAGTCGCCGTTCGGCACGAAGCAGATGTCCTGGCTGTCGGGCTTGTCGGCCACCGTCAGCCCGTACTTCGCGGCAAGCTTGCGCGTTTCGTCCTTCGACGGCAGGTGCCCGAGGGGGAAGCGCAGGTATGCGAGCTGTTCCGGCGTCGTGGAGAACAGGAAATAGGACTGGTCGCGATTCCGGTCGGCGGCCGAATGCAACTCGGGTCCGTACGCGCCCAGCTTCCGCCGGATGTAGTGCCCCGTCGCCATGCAGTCGGCGTCGAGATCCTTCGCCGTCTCCAGAAGGTCGCGGAACTTCACGCGCTCGTTGCAGCGGATGCAGGGCACGGGCGTGGCGCCCGCGAGATAGCTGTCGGCGAACTCGTCGATCACCGCCTCGCGGAACATGTTCTCGTAATCAAGCACGTAGTGCGGAAAGCCCATTTTCTCGGCCACGCGGCGCGCGTCGTGGATGTCGCGGCCCGCGCAGCAGGCGCCCTTCCGGGCAAGCGCCGCCCCGTGGTCGTAGAGTTGGAGCGTGACGCCCACCACGTCGTAGCCGTCCTCGGCCAGCTGTGCCGCCACGACCGAGCTGTCGACGCCGCCCGACATGGCGACGACGACCCGCGTCTCGGCGGGGGGCTTGGGCAGGCCGAGCGAGTTGAGGGTCGCGCTGTCGAGCGCCATCGGGGTCACATCCTGTTCCGCGGAATGGGCGGAATATAGGAAAATGCCGCGAACTCGCAAGGTCGCGTTTCACGGATGTTTAAGTACGGGGCGCAAGGATGGCGCCGCGAACGGAAGGGGTGCCGCATGTATCTCAAGAAGGTGGACGGACCACGCGCCATCACGCTGCCCGACGGGTCGGTGATGACGCGCGCGGACCTGCCCGTCCCGGGCGTGCAACGCTGGGTGGCGAGCCGGAAGGCCGCGGTCGTGAGGGCGGTGCGCCACGGGCTCGCCTCGCGAGAGGAGGTTCTGGAGCGCTACGCGTTGTCGGCGGAGGAACTGGACGGCTGGCTGTCGGCGGTCGAGCGGCACGGGGAGAGCGCGCTCAAGGCGACGACGGTTCAAAGATATAGACAACCCTGAGTTGTTTATCTAATGCTTCCCGGGAGTAACCGGCGATTAAGCTTTGTCCGCCAGAGTTAACGTCACCGAAGGTAAGCCCGCGGAGAAGCGACATGCGCGTTCTACTCGTCGAAGACGACCCGACGACCTCGCGAAGCATCGAGTTGATGCTGAGCCACGCAAACCTCAACGTCTACGCGACGGATCTCGGGGAGGAGGGCGTCGATCTCGCGAAGCTCTACGACTACGATCTGATCCTGCTGGACCTCGCATTGCCGGACATGCATGGCCATGACGTGCTGCGCCAGCTCCGGCTCGCCAGGATCGACACGCCGATCCTGATCCTTTCTGGCTCCGACGACACGGAGAACAAGATCAAGGGCTTCGGTTTCGGCGCCGACGACTACCTGACGAAGCCCTTCCATCGGGAGGAGCTCGTCGCGCGGATCCACGCGATCATCCGGCGCTCCAAGGGCCATGCGCAGTCGATCATCCGCACGGGCAAGATCGCGGTGAACCTCGACGCCAAGACCGTCGATGCCGAGGGCGCGGCGGTACATCTGACGGGCAAGGAATACCAGATGCTCGAACTGCTGAGCCTCCGGAAGGGCACGACGCTGACCAAGGAGATGTTCCTCAACCACCTGTACGGCGGCATGGACGAGCCCGAACTCAAGATCATCGACGTCTTCATCTGCAAGCTGAGAAAGAAGCTCAGCCAGGCGACGGACGGCGACAACTACATCGAGACGGTCTGGGGCAGGGGCTACGTTCTGCGCGATCCCGATCCCGCGGTTCAGACGACACGATTTGTCGCCAGCGCCTGAGACCGGCCCGGATCACTCCCCGCTGGACCTCCCTCCGCGCCGCTCCTATCACAAGAGGAGCCAAGCGCGGAGGATCCCATGGGGGCGGAGACACCCGTCGAAGACCTGACCGAGAGCCAGGCGGCGGAAGACCTCGCCCGCCTCGCCGTGCAGATCGCCCGTGCGAACCGCGCGTACCACACCGAGGACGCGCCCGAGATCGGCGACGCGGAATACGACGCGCTGAAACAGCGCAACGCGGCGATCGAGGCGCGCTTCCCGCATCTCAAGCGCGCCGACAGCCCGACCGAGCAGGTCGGCGCCGCCCCCGCGGAGAGCTTCGCGAAGGTCAGGCACGAGGTGCCGATGCTGTCGCTCGGCAACGCGTTTTCCGACGAGGACGTGAAGGATTTCGTGCGCTCGGTGCGGAAGTATCTCGGTCTTGCCGAGGACTCTCCGCTGCCGGTCACGGCGGAGCCCAAGATCGACGGGTTGTCGTTGTCGCTGCGCTACGAGACTGGGCGCCTCGTGCAGGCCGCGACGCGGGGCGACGGGCAGGAGGGCGAGAACGTCACCGCGAACGCGCGGACGATCGACGACATCCCAGCTGAGATGACCGGCGACGCGCCGGAGGTGCTCGAGGTGCGCGGCGAGGTCTACATGCGCCACGACGACTTCGCGGCGCTCAACGCGCGGCAGGCGGAGGCGGGCGCCAAGACCTTCGCAAACCCGCGCAACGCCGCCGCGGGATCGCTGCGCCAGCTCGACCCCCGGATCACCGCGGCGCGGCCCTTGAGGTTCTTCGCCTATGCCTGGGGGGCGCATTCAGAGCCCGTGGCCGAGACGCAGATGGCCGCGATCGAACGGCTCGGGCGGCTCGGCTTTCGGGCCAACCCGCTGACGGACATCTGCAACGGCGCCGAAGAGATGCTCGCCCACTACCGCGCGATCGAGGCGCAGCGCGCGACGCTGCCCTACGACATCGACGGCGTCGTCTACAAGGTGAACGACCTCGGCCTGCAACGCCGGCTGGGCTACCGCTCCACAACGCCCCGCTGGGCCATCGCGCACAAGTTCCCCGCCGAGCTTGCCTGGACCCGGCTCGAGGCGATCGACATCCAGGTGGGCCGCACCGGGGCGCTGTCGCCCGTGGCGCGGCTGCACCCGGTGACCGTCGGCGGCGTCGTCGTGTCGAACGCGACGCTCCACAACGAGGACTACATCGCGGGCCGCGACGCGAGCGGCAACCCGATCCGCGACGGCAAGGACATCCGCGTGGGCGACTGGGTGCAGGTCTACCGGGCGGGCGACGTCATCCCCAAGGTGGCGGACGTGGACCTCTCCAAGCGGCCCGAGGGAGCGCAGCCCTACGTCTTCCCCACCCTCTGCCCGGAATGCGGGTCCGAGGCGATCCGTGAGCCGGGCGACGCCGTCCGGCGCTGCACCGGGGGCCTGATCTGTCCGGCGCAGGCCGTCGAGAAGCTGAAGCATTTCGTCTCCCGCGCGGCCTTCGACATCGAGGGGCTGGGCGCGAAACTCGTCGAGGAGTTCTACCGCGAGGACTGGATCAGGGAACCGGCCGACATCTTTACGCTGGAAGACCGGTACGGGCCGGGAAATCCCAGGCAACTGAAGAATCGCGAGGGCTGGGGCGAGAAATCCGCCGCGAACCTCTTCGCGGCGATCCGCGAGCGGCGGACGATCCCGCTGCGCCGGCTGATCTTCGCGCTCGGCATCCGCCACGTGGGCGAGGCGGCGGCGGGGCTGCTGGCCAACGCCTACGGCTCGTGGACGGCGTTCGAGGCGGCGATGACCCGGGCTGAGGTCGGGAGCGGCCCGGACTGGGAGGCGCTGACGAATATCGACGGCGTGGGTGACATCATGGCGAAATCGCTCGTCACGACCTTCCATCAGGAGGCCGAGCGCGCCTCGATCGACCGGCTGGCGGCGCACCTGACGGTCGAGGACGCCGAGCGGCGGGTGACGGAGGACAGCCCCGTCGCGGGCAAGACCGTCGTCTTCACCGGCACGCTGGAAAAGATGACGCGGGCGGAGGCCAAGGCGCGGGCCGAGGCGCTCGGCGCGAAGGTGGCAGGGTCGGTCTCCGCGAAGACCGATCTCGTGGTCGCCGGGCCAGGGGCTGGGTCGAAGGCGAAGAAGGCCGGGGACCTCGGCATCGAGACGATCGACGAGGACGGCTGGCTCGCCCTCGTCGGCGACGCATGACCGGCCGCCCCGAGGTCCTGTTCCCGCTCTTCGCCGCGCTCGACGGCCTGTCGGGCGTCGGGCCCAAGAGCGCGGCGGCGCTGGTGCAAGGCGGCATCGCCTCGCCGCGCGACCTGATCTTCACGCTGCCTCATTCGGTGATCGACCGGACGCGCCGCGCCTCGGTCCGCGAGGTCTCAGCGCCCGCGACGGCCACGGTCGAGGTCACCGTCGGCCGCCACATCCCGCCGCGCATCAAGGGCCGCCCCTACCGGATCGAGGTGACGGACGCCGCGACGACGTTCCAGCTCGTCTTCTTCCACGCGCGGGAGGACTGGCTGAAGCGTCAGCTGCCCACGGGTCAGCGCCGCGTCGTCTCGGGCAAGGTGGAGCTTTTCGACGGGGTGGCGCAGATGGTCCATCCAGATCACATCCTGCGCCCCGAGGAGGCGGACACGATCCCGCAGTTCGAGCCGGTCTATCCGCTCACCGGCACACTCACGCAGAAGCAGATGGCGAAGGCGGTGGCGGGGGCGCTCGACCGGGCGCCGGAGCTCGAGGAATGGATCGACCCCGCGCTCGCGGCCCGGGAAGGCTGGCCCGTCTGGTCCGAAGCGGTCCGCGGCGCCCATGCGCCCTCCCGCGAGGGCGATCTGCTGCCGGACGCGCCGGCGCGCCGCCGGCTCGCCTATGACGAGCTCTTCGCGCATCAGCTGACGCTCGCGCTCGCCCGCGCGACCCGGCGGCGGGCTGCGGGTGTCGCGAGCCATGCCACGGGCGCCCTCCAGTCGAAGGTCCGCGAAGCGCTGCCCTACCGGCTGACCGGCGCGCAGGAGCGGGCGGTCTCCGAGATCACCGCGGATATGGCGACGGCGTTCCGGATGAACCGGCTCCTGCAGGGCGACGTCGGCGCGGGCAAGACGCTCGTCGCGCTCATGGCGCTGCTGATCGTCGTCGAGGCGGGCGGGCAGGGGGTGATGATGGCGCCCACTGAGATCCTCGCCCGGCAGCATCATTCCAACCTCGCGCCGCTTGCGGACATCGCCGGCGTCCGGCTTGAGATCCTGACGGGCCGGGACAAGGGCGCGGAACGCGCCGCCAAGCTAGAGGCGCTGGCGCGCGGCGACATCGGCATCCTCGTCGGCACCCATGCCGTCTTCCAGAAGGGCGTCGACTTCAGTGATCTCCGCCTGGCGATCGTCGACGAGCAGCACCGCTTCGGCGTGGCGCAGCGGCTTGCGCTCGGCTCGAAGGGACGGGCGGTCGACGTGCTCGTGATGACGGCGACGCCGATCCCGCGCTCGCTCTCCCTCGCGCAGTACGGCGACATGGACCTGTCCCTGCTCGACGAAAAACCGCCCGGGCGGACGCCGGTGAAGACGGCTCTCGTCTCGGCGGGGCGGATTGACGAGGTGGTGGAGCACCTGCGCCACGCGATCACCGAGGGGCGCCAGGCCTACTGGGTCTGCCCGCTCGTCGACGAGAGCGAGGTGAGCGACCTGACGGCGGCGGAGGACCGCTTCAAGCGGCTGCGCGCCGCGCTCGGCGACGAGGCGGTCGGGCTCGTCCATGGCCAGATGCCGGCGCCGGAGAAGGACGGGGCGATGGCGCGTTTCGAGGGCGGCCAGACCAAGGTGCTCGTCGCGACGACGGTGATCGAGGTCGGCGTCGACGTGCCGAACGCCTCGATCATGGTGGTCGAGCGGGCCGAAAGCTTCGGCCTCGCGCAATTGCACCAGCTGCGCGGCCGGGTCGGGCGGGGGGCGGCGGCCTCGACCTGCCTGCTGATGTATCAGCCGCCGCTCACCGAGGGCGGACGCAGGCGGCTCGAGATCCTGCGCGAGACCGAGGACGGCTTCCGCATCGCCGAGGAGGATCTCGCGCTGCGCGGCGCCGGGGATCTGCTCGGGACGGCGCAATCGGGACTGCCCCGGTTCCGGATCGCGGACATCGAACGGCAGACCGGCCTCATGGCCATGGCCCAGAGCGATGCGCGGGCGCTGCTTCACGCGGACCCGACGCTCGAGACCCGCCGGGGTCAGGCGGCCCGGACGCTGCTGTGGCTGATGGAGCAGGACAAGGCGATCCGGCTGATTTCAGTCGGTTAGCGAAACGTTCTCGTTTGTTCGCGGATGTTCTCAAAAAGTTCTTTACAGGGAGGTGCGAATATGAGAACAAATCAGCAACGGAAACGCAATTCGAGGCCGCCCCATGCTCGACGATCTCAAGGACGCCCTGTCCCGCGCACCTGCCACGCTCGCCCAGGATATCGCCGGAGGCGCGGCGCTCATGGTGATTCTCGTCGTGGGGCTGCACCTGCCGGGCCTCGTCTGACCCTCTGCCTGCGGTCTGTTCGCCGCCGGTCCCGCATCTTGTCCCCAAGCCGATGCGTCGACCTGTCCCGATCGGGGCCCCAAGCCCCGCGACCGGCGCCCGAAATGACAGACACGCTCCTGCCGCCGCCTTCGTTCAGAAGTGCGGCGGCTTTTTTCATGGGATCTAGGCGAGCCGCAGACCGCCCCAGTGACGCCCCTGGACGGTGATCGGGGCGGAGAGATTCTTCATCATCCTGAATTCCCCGCCGCCCATGTCGCAATCAGGCGCTGGTCCATGGCGCAGCACTGGCGCGAGCGGACTCAAGCGCGGGTTTATGCGCAGGCGGATTTCCGGGCGTCGCCGATCGCCTCCAACGTGGCCTCGAGGCAGAGCATGATCGACGCATGGCGGTTGCGGAACTCCTTCGCCGGCAGCAGCACGCCGAGATCCTCGAAGGGCGCGTCCGGCGCCGGGCCCTCCCCGGTCAGCATGGCGCGAAGCTGGTCGCGGGCGCGGCTGACTTCGGCCTCGGAGCGGCCGAGGATGGCCCGGCCCACCACCGAGGCCGCCGCCTGGCCGAGCGCGCAGGCCCGGACCGTCTGCCCGAACCCGGCGACGCGGCCGTCCTCCATCCGGATGTCGACCGTGACCGTCGAGCCGCAGAGGGGAGAGCGCTTCTTGGCGGTGCCCTCGGGCGCCTCGAGCCGTTCGGTGTGCGGGATGTCAGCCGCAAGCTCGAGAATCCGGCCCGAGTAGAGCTTGATGAGATCGCTGTCGGCCATGGCTTTCCCTTTCCGCGCCGGTGCCATAGATAGTCCGTCCCCCCGGACGTGGAAAGGGTAGCGCATGACCTTCGACCCCGCGAGCCTCGAATACGACGCCGCCGGCCTGATCCCCGCCATCGCGCAGCAGGAGGGAACGGGCGAGGTGCTGATGATGGCCTGGATGACCGAGGCGGCGGTCCGGGCCACGCTCGAGACCGGCCGCGTCACCTACTGGAGCCGGTCGCGCGGTGAGCTGTGGGTCAAGGGGGCCACCTCCGGGCACGTGCAGGAGCTCGTCGATTTCCGGCTGGACTGCGACCGGGACTGCCTGCTGGTCATCGTGCGCCAGACCGGGCCGGCCTGCCATACGAACCGCAGGAGCTGCTTCTACACCGCGGTGCGCGAGGGCGTCGAGGTGGAGCTGCTGGCGCCGGTGGGCTAGGGGGCCGTCTGCCCCCTCCTGGCCCGTGCCGGGCCAATTCACCCCCGAGGATACTTCCGGACAGATGGAGGCCCCGTGTCCGATCTCGGGCGGGGGACGCCTCACCGGGCCCGTTCGTGACAGCGCTGAAGTCCTACCAGCGCGCGGACATCGGACGGACTCAGGCCCGCGTCGCGGTAGGTGCGGATCGCGCGGGCGTCGTCGCGCTTGGCGAGACGTTTGCCCGAGGCGTCGCGGATCAGGCGGTGGTGGTGGTAGAGGGGCACCGGGAGGCCCATGAGGCGCTGGAGGAGCACGTGGATCTGCGTGGCCTCGAAGAGATCGCGGCCCCGGACGACATGGCTGATCTCCTGCGCCGCGTCGTCGAGCACGACCGAGAGGTGGTAGGAGGTGCCCATGTCGCGGCGGGCGAGAACGACGTCGCCGACCGACCGCAGAAGCGCCGCGCGGTCGCAGAGGATCGCGCCGGTCTGGCCCGATGGGCCGGCGCCGGTTTCCTCGAAGCCCAGGGCGTCGGCGCCCGCCGCGGCGAGCGCGCGTTCCATGTCGAGGCGCAGCACGGCGTCCCCGGGCAGCGGCCCGGTGCGCGGCGCGGTCCGGCAGGTGCCGGGATAGACGATACCGTCGTGACCCATCGGCGGCGCCCCCTCGTGCGGCGCGGCGGCGGCGGCGAGAATGTCCTTGCGCTTGCAGCTGCAGGGGAAGACGAGGCCGCGCGCCCACAGATCCTCGAGCGCGGCGCGGTAGACCGGCAGTCGGTCGGACTGCCGCATGACGGGTTCGGACCACGAGAGGCCGAGCCAGTGGAGATCCTCGACGATCAGCGCCTCCCACTCGGGCCGGGCGCGGCTCTGGTCGATATCCTCGATGCGCAGAAGAAACGCGCCGCCCGCCGCGCGCGCCATGTCGTGGGCCAGCAGCGCCGAGAAGGCGTGGCCGAGATGCAGCGGACCGGTGGGGGACGGGGCGAAGCGCGTGCGGAGCGTCACGTCTTCTCGAGCACGTAGACGACGGAGGCGAGACCCATGGCGGGCAGGTGGTCGCCGTGTTCCTCGAACAGCGTCCGGACCGCGCCGGAGTCGAGGGCGGCCTCGAGCCTCGCGGGATAGCGGGCGTCCTCGAAGGCGTGGTCGTTGAAGGAGAAGACGAAGCGGCCGCCGGGCTTCAGATGCGAGAGGCAGGTGTCGAACAGCTCCGGCGGGCCCGCGCCGGGGCCGATCACGCCTACGGCGGCCACGCCGTCGTAGGCGGTGTCGGGCAGGTCGTCCGGCAGATGGAGCGCCCGGTAGAGGCCGCGCGCCTCCGCTTCGGCCAGCATGCCCGGCGAGAGATCGCAGCCGTCGATCCGGATGAAGCCTTCGGCCGCGAAGGCCGCGCCAGACAGCCCCGTGCCGCAGCCCATGTCGAGGATCGGGGCGTCTTTCGCGAGACCGGTCGAGGCCAGCGCCCGGGCGCAGCGGCCCGGCGTGGCGTAGCGGTTCTGGGCAAGCTCCGCGTCGTAGCTCGCCGCCCAGTCGTCGTAATAATCCCGGACGGCGTCTTCGCCGTCGAGCGTGTAGACGTTCTTGAGGAAATGATCTGTCATGCCGGCAGGGTAACGCGTCCGCTCAGGCCGCGTCCAGCGCCGCCTGCCCGAGCCAGGCGCCCCAGTCGGCCTTCGCGCGGTCGGTGTAGGCGCGGTAGCGGTCCCTGCGGCCGCGGCGGCCGCCCTTGAGACCCTCCACCGGCGGGAACAGGCCGAAGTTCACGTTCATCGGCTGGAACGTCTTCGCGTCTGCGCCGCCGGTGATGTGGGTGACGAGTGCGCCCACCGCCGTCGTGGGCGGGACCGGGGGCAGGGGCGTCCCGGTGATCTCGGACACCGCGAGGCGTCCGGCGAGAAGCCCCATCGCGGCGGATTCGACATAGCCCTCGACCCCGGTGATCTGGCCCGCGAAGCGGATGTTCGGCCGCGAGTGCAGGCGCATCCTCTCGTCGAGAAGCCGCGGCGAGTTGATGAAGGTGTTGCGGTGGATTCCGCCGAGGCGCGCGAAACCTGCCTCATGGAGGCCGGGAATCATTCTGAATACAGAGGCTTGCGCGCCGTACTTCATCTTCGTCTGGAAGCCGACGATGTTGTAGAGCGTGCCGAGCGCGTTGTCGCGGCGCAGCTGGACGACGGCATGGGGCTTGTCCTGGGGTGCGTGCTCGTTGGTGAGGCCCACGGGTTTCATCGGTCCGAAGCGCAGCGTCTCGCGGCCGCGCTCGGCCATCACTTCGATGGGAAGACACCCGTCGAAGTATCCCGCCGTCTCGCCCTCGTGGAACGCGGTCTTCTCGGCTGCGAGGAGCGCGTCGATGAAGGCCTCGTACTGCGCCTTCGTCATCGGGCAGTTGATGTAGGCGGTGCGCTCCTCCTCGGTGTCGCCCTTGTCGTAGCGCGACTGCTTCCAGGCCACGTCCATGTCGATCGTGTCGGCATAGACGATTGGGGCGATGGCGTCGAAGAAGGCGAGGCTGTCCTGCCCGGTCTCGGCGCGGATCGCCTCGGCGAGCGCGCCGGAGGTCAGCGGGCCGGTGGCGATGATCCAGTGTCCGCCCGCGGGAAGCCCCGTCACCTCGTCTTCGGAGATCGTGACGCGGGGATGCGCCCTGAGCCGCGCGGTCACCGCTTCGGCGAAGCGGTCGCGATCGACGGCCAGCGCGCCGCCGGCCGGCAGCCGGTGCGCGTCGGCCATCGCGATCAGGAGGCCGCCCGCCTCGCGCATCTCCCAGTGGAGCAGTCCCACGGCGTTCTGTTCGTCGTCGTCGGAGCGGAACGAGTTCGAGCAGACCATTTCGGCGAGATTGCCGGTTTTGTGGGCGAAGGTTTCCACCTTGGGCCGCATCTCGTGGATGACCACGTCGATGCCGGCGCGGGCCGCCTGCCATGCGGCTTCCGACCCCGCCATGCCGCCGCCGACGATGTGAAGCGTCCTGTCCGTCATGACACGCGATCTAGGACAGCGGCGGGAAAAAAGAAAGAGCCGCCTGTCGGTCCCGGCGGCCCGCGCTCGACCGCTGGCCATCCCGCTGCGCTCAGACGAGCGCCATCCGCTCCGCCCGCTCCGGGTCGGGAAAGGCGCGATAGAGCCCGAAGTCCGACCGGGCCACCATCCGGTGCACCTGGTCGTAGGCGGCATCCACGTCGTCGTCGGACTGGCCGAGCAGACGGAAGGCGCGGTCGAGCTGCGCCAGATCCTCGACCTCGATCTCGAGCAGGAAGTCGCGGCAGCTGTCGGCGGCGAGGTTGAGCTTGCGCCGCAGGAGCCGCCAGGACCGGATCGCGCCGCGGCTCTGGAGAAGGCCCATCCAGTCCTCGACCGCGCGGGCGAAGGACAGCGCCTTGGTTTCCTGATCGAGGTCGATCATGCAGTGGTAGAGGGTCATGGGCAGGCTCCTCCCGACCCGGGCAGCCTGCCACGGGTGTGTTGACGGAGCGTTACTCCAGTTCGACCTCGTCGCCGCCCTGATCGGCGATCCAGGCGACCGAGACGACTTCCTCGCCCGGGCCGGTGTTGAACACCTTGACGCCGCCCGCCGCCCGCGAACGGAACGAGATGCCCTCCACGGGCACGCGGATCGACTGCCCGCGCGAGGTGGCGAGCATGATCTGGTCATCCACCTCGACGGGGAAGGACGCCACGAGCGGGCCGCCGCGCATCGCCTTGTCGATCGCCATGACACCCTGGCCGCCGCGTCCGCGGACAGGATAGTCGTGGCTGGAGGAGAGCTTGCCGGAGCCGCCGGAGGTGATCGTGAGGATCAGATCCTCGGCCGCCGACATCTCGGCGTAGCGTTCCTGGGTGAAGTCCTGCGCCTCTTCCGCGGTCGCGTCGTCCTCGTCGGCCTCGGCCTCCTCGGTGATGCCGGCCACGGCGCGGCGCATCTTGAGATAGGCGACACGCTCCGCCGCCGTAGCCTCGAAATGGCGGATGACGGCCATCGAAACCACGCGGTCGCCGGGCGCCAGCCGGATGCCCCGCACGCCCGTCGAATCGCGGCCCTTGAACACGCGCACCTCGGTGGTGGAGAACCGGATCGCGCGACCGCCGGCGGTGACGAGCATCACGTCGTCGTCCTCGGTACAGATCCGCGCGTTCACGAGGCTGACGTCCTCGGGCAGCTTCATCGCGATCTTGCCGTTCGATTTCACGTTGGTGAAATCGGACAGCGCGTTGCGCCGCACATCGCCCTCGGAGGTCGCGAAGAAGATCTGCAGCTGGTCCCAGTCCTCCTCGTCGCGGTCGACGGGCATGATCGCGGCGATGGAGACGCCCGCGGGAATCGGCAGGATGTTGACGACCGCCTTGCCGCGCGAGGTGCGGCCGCCCTGCGGCAGCCGCCATGTCTTGAGCTTGTAGACCATCCCGTCGGTGGTGAAGAACAGAAGCGGGGTATGCGTGTTGGCCACGAACAGCGTCGTGACGACGTCGTCCTCCTTGAGTTCGCCCCCCGACAGCCCCTTGCCGCCGCGCTTCTGGGCGCGGAATTCCGCCAGCGGCGTGCGCTTGACGTAGCCGGTCTGCGTGACGGTGACGACCATGTCCTCGCGCTCGATGAGATCCTCGTCCTCCATGTCGCCGGACCAGTCCTGGATCTCTGTGCGGCGGGGGACGGCGAACTGTTCACGCACCTCGCGGAGTTCAGTGGAGATGATCTCCATGATCCGCTCGCGCGAGCGGAGAATATCGAGGTAATCCTTGATCTTGGCCGCCAGGTCTTCAAGTTCGTCCGTCACCTCCTTCACGCCGATCTGCGTGAGGCGCTGGAGACGCAAATCGAGGATCGCGCGGGCCTGCGCCTCGGAGAGGTTGTAGGTTCCGTCGTCGTTCATCGTGTGCGAGGGATCGTCGATCAGCCGGATGTAGTCGGCGATATCGGCGGCGGGCCAGCGCCGCTCCATCAGCCGCTCCCGGGCCTCCGGCGCGTCGGCCGAAGAGCGGATCGTCGCGACCACCTCGTCGACGTTCGACACCGCTACGGCGAGGCCGCAGAGGATGTGGCTCCGCTCGCGCGCGCGTCGCAGGTCGTAAGCCGTACGGCGCGCGACAACTTCCTCGCGGAAGCCTATGAAATACGTCAGGAAATCCCGAAGCGTCAGTTGCTCCGGCCGGCCGCCGTTCAGCGCCAGCATGTTGCAGCCGAAGGAGGTCTGCATCGGTGTAAAGCGCCACAACTGGTTCAGCACGACCTCGGGCGTCGACTCGCGCTTGAGCTCGATCACCACGCGCACGCCCATCCGATCCGATTCGTCCTGGATGCCGCTGATGCCCTCGAGCTTCTTCTCGCGCACGAGGTCCGCGATCTTCTCGATCATCGCGGCCTTGTTTACCTGGTAGGGAATCTCGTCGAGGACGATCGCGAAACGGTCCTTGCGGACCTCCTCGATCCGCGTCTTCGCCCGGATGATGACGCTGCCGCGCCCCTCGAGATAGGCCTTGCGCGCCCCCGACCGGCCGAGGATCACGCCGCCGGTCGGAAAGTCCGGGGCGGGAACGTACGCCATGAGCCGTTCGGAGGTCAGGTCCGGATCCTCGATCAGCGCAAGCGTCGCATCCACCACCTCGCCGAGATTGTGGGGCGGGATGTTGGTCGCCATGCCGACGGCGATGCCGCCCGCGCCGTTGACCAGCATGTTGGGAAAGCGGGCGGGCAGGACGACAGGCTCGCGGTCGCGCCCGTCGTAGTTGTCCTGGAAGTCGACCGTCTCCTTCTCGATATCGGCGAGAAGGGCCGCGGCGGGCTTGTCCATCCGCACCTCGGTGTAGCGCATGGCCGCCGCGTTGTCGCCGTCCATCGAGCCGAAGTTGCCCTGTCCGTCGAGCAGCGGCAGCGACATCGAGAAGTCCTGCGCCATGCGCACCAGCGCGTCGTAGATCGCGCTGTCGCCGTGGGGGTGGTATTTCCCCATCGTGTCGCCCACGGGCCGCGCGGACTTGCGATAGGGCTTGTCGTGCGTGTTTCCGGTCTCGTGCATCGCGTAGAGGATCCGGCGGTGCACCGGCTTCAATCCGTCGCGCAGATCGGGGATCGCGCGGCTGACGATGACCGACATCGCGTAGTCGAGATACGAGGCGCGCATCTCGTCGGAGATCGAGATGGTCGGCCCCGAGTACCGCCCCGGTCCTGTTTCTTCTTCGTTATCAGGAGGTTGTGGCGTATCGTTCACGTCTTTTCCTGCTCGCTGCCATGCGCGCTACATCTTGTTCGCGGCACTCTATCACTACCTGAATATAGGGTGCAATCACCTCCGCCGCCAGCGGCAAGCAGCCACCCGGCATGACTGCTAACATGCTGTTCTTGTTGAAAACCGTGGCGACTGGTGCATCATTTCAGAAAACAACCGTGATTGAGGTGTTCAATGAGTGACTCCGAAACCGAGCTGATGCTGAAGGGCTACGGGCTGACCACTGCGGAAATCTTCTACGGGATGCCCGACTTCACCAGAGTGATAAACACCTTCGTCTGGCAGGACTACGATCTTGCGCCCGACCACCCGCGGCTCTTCAGGTTCATCGAATTCTGGCAGGACGAGATCGAAGGCCCGCTGCATTCGGTCCGCTTCGTTCATCGCAAGATGATCGCGCCCGGCGAGTGGCGGAACGTGACGGGCGAGTTCACCCTGCACTGATGCGCGCTCAGGGGATGATGCGATTGTACTTCGTCCCTTCGATCGTCGCGCCGACGATCAGTCCGGTCTGACCGAAGACCACCGCCACGACCGGCGAGGTGAGTGTCGTTGAGTCGGTGGAGAAGGTCTGGCCCTCGTTCGAGAAGGCATAGGTGAGGTCCGCTCCCGCGACCCAGCCGGGCGAGGTGCGGAACTCGGCCAGCGCCTCGTCGGTGCGGAAGAACAGCACATGGGCGTATTGCTGCGCGCCGAGTTGCGGGCCGACGCTCGCCTTCGTGGCCGAGTAGTAGTCCACCGTGACCCCGTTCACGAGCAGCGCGCCGCGTCCGTAGGCGCCGCCGAAGGTCAGAAGCCCGGCCTCGGTGACGAGCGGCATGACGAGCATGCCCCGCGAGGTCTCGCGCAGCGCGCGCGTGCCGGGAAAGGTCTGCTGCATGAAGTCGACCGTCGCCGCCACGCGGGCGTCGATCCGGTCTGCGCCGGCGCTGCCGATGCCGTTGCCGCAGGCGGCGGTGAGCGTGGTGGCCGATAGCCCGCCAAGGATGGCGGAACGACGGGTGATGGGTCGCATGGGGGTCTGCCCTCCGGGTTGCCGGTATGCCTCGAACGGCGGCCTTATCCGGCCGCTCGTGTGCCAGTTATACGGAAACCGGCGGAGGGTGTCACCACATCTTGTTGCGAGCGCTCAGCGGCGGAGGAGTTCCGCCACGCGCGGCGCGAAATAGGTCAGGATGCCGTCGCAGCCGGCGCGCTTGAAGGCCAGGAGGCTCTCCATCATCACCGTGTCGCCGTCGAGCCAGCCGCGCTCGGCCGCGCCCACGAGCATCGCGTATTCGCCGGAGACCTGGTAGGCGTAGGTCGGCGCGCCGAAGGCGTCCTTCACGCGCCGGCAGATGTCGAGATAGGCCATCCCCGGCTTCACCATCACCATGTCGGCCCCGACCTTGAGATCCCTCTCCACGAGGCGCAGCGCCTCGTTCGAGTTGCCGGCATCCATCTGGTAGGTCTTCTTGTCGCCCTTGAGCGCGCCCGACGCGCCCACCGCGTCGCGGAACGGACCGTAGAAGGCCGAGGCATACTTTGCCGCATAGCTAAGTATCGATACGTTGATGTGCCCCGCGGCCTCCAGCGCCTCGCGCATCGCGCCGATGCGCCCGTCCATCATGTCCGACGGCCCGAGAATGTCCGCCCCGGCGTCGGCCTGGGCGAGCGCCATCCTGACCAGGGCCTCGACGGTTTCGTCGTTCACGATCTCGCCGTTGCGCACGATCCCGTCGTGCCCGTTGGCGTTGTAGGGGTCGAGTGCCACGTCGGTCATCACCGCGACCTCCGGCACCGCCGCCTTGATCGCACGCACCGCGCGGTTCGACAGGTTGTCGGGGTTCCACGCTTCCTCGCACAGCTCGGTCTTGAGCGCGGGATCGGTGTAGGGAAACAGACAGATCGCCGGAATGCCGAGGGCGGCGGCCTTTTCGGCCGCGCGCACCACCCGGTCGACCGTCAGCCGCTCCACTCCCGGCATCGAGGCAATCGGCGCCGCGGCGTCCTCGCCCTCCATCACGAAGACCGGCCAGATCAGATCGTCCACCGTCAGCGTCGTTTCCCGCGACAATCTTCGCAGCGCATCGCTTTTCCGAAGGCGGCGGAAACGGGTGGCTGGAAAAGGTCCTGTCGTCATCTTGCGTTCCCCGTGGCAATCCTGTTTCTGAGGTGGCACGGATCGTCGGGCCCGACAAGAGCGCCCTCGGTCGCGGCGGAACACAGCGGGAATGGGACGGTAGAGTGGACTGGTATGAGACGCTTTTCGAAGTGATCGACATGCGGTCCTTCTCGAACCTCTGGTACTGGATCGCGGTGGCGGTCACCTGGTCCACGATGAGCCACTGGGTTCTCGGCGTGCCCTTCGACATGCTGCAGCGCGCGCGCCGGCAGGGCGGACAGGCCGAGGCGGACTTCGAGGCGATGGCCCGGATCAACGTCAACAGGCTCATCTGGATTTCGGACACGGCGGGCGTCTGGCTCGTCGTGCTCGGCTCGGCCGTGATCACCGCGCTCGCCACGCTCGGATTCTGGTACGACGTCGAATTCGCGCAGGCGGTGTTCCTTCTGGCCTTCCCGCTTTCGGCGATCATGGCTCTGAGCATCCGGACGGCGCGGCAGATACGCGCCGGCGATGATGCCGGGGAGGCGCTCAAGCGCCGGATGATGCGGCATCGCTTCTGGACGCAGGCAATCGGCATGCTGGCGCTCGTCGTCACCGCCTTCTGGGGGATGTACCGCAACCTCGACGTGGGCGCCTTCGGCGGGTTCTGAGGAACCTTGACACCCCCGCTCGCGTCGTTACCTGAGCGCGCATGTCTCCCGCCAACCGCATCACCGTCTCGGGCGCCCCCGAAGGGTTCGACGCCCGCCTGATCCTCGACGAGGCCGACCGCCAGGGCGGGGTGGTGATCCATGTCGCGCGCGACGACAGGCGGCTGGCGGCGATGCGCGAGGCGCTCGGCTTCTTCGCGCCGGGCCTGCCGGTCGTCGGCTTCCCAAGCTGGGACTGTCTGCCGTACGATCGCGTGTCGCCCAATCCCGACATCTCGGCGGCGCGCATGGCGACGCTCGCCGCTCTCGTCCACGCCATGCCGAAGCGGTTCGTGCTGCTGACCACCCTCAACGCCGCGACCCAGCGGGTGCCGGCGCGCGAGGTGCTGACGGAGGCCGCCTTTACCGCCCGGGTGGGCGACCGGATCGACGAGGCGGGGCTGCGCGGCTTCCTGGTCCGCATGGGTTTCACCCAGGCGCCGACCGTCACCGAACCGGGCGACTACGCGGTCCGGGGCGGCATCATCGACATCTATCCGCCGGGCGAGGCCGGTCCGGTCCGGCTCGACCTCTTCGGCGACGTGCTCGACGGGGCGCGGCGCTTCGACCCGGCGACGCAACGCACGACGGAAAAGCTCGACGCGATCGAGCTCGCGCCCGTCTCGGAGGTCATCCTCGACGAGGCCGCCGTCACCCGGTTCCGTCAGAACTACCGGATCGAGTTCGGCGCGGCGGGCACCGACGACCCGCTCTACGAGGCGGTCAGCGCCGGCCGCAAGCACCAGGGGATCGAGCACTGGCTGCCGTTCTTCCACGAGCGGCTGGAGACGCTGTTCGACTACCTTCCCGGCGCGCCGGTGTTTCTCGACGATCAGGTGACGCCCGCGCGTCTCGCGCGCTGGGAGGCGGTGGAAGACGCCTACGAGTCCCGCGCCGAGGCGATGACCTCGAAAGACCGGCTCGACACGGTCTATAAGCCCGCGCCGCCGGGGCTTCTCTATCTCGACGACGCGGGCTGGGAGGCGTCGCTCGGCGACCGGCGCGTGCTGCAACTCGTGCCGCTGCCGCAGGCGACGGGCCCGGGGGTGATCGACGCCGGCGGGCGGATCGGGCGCGAGTTCTCGGTCGAGCGCCAGAGCGAATCACTCAGCCTGTTCGGGGCCCTGGCGGCCCATGTTCAGGAGCGGCGCAAGGCGGGGCAGGTGGTCGTCGCGAGCTACTCCGACGGCTCCCGCGAGCGCCTCGAGCACCTGATGGAGGACGAGGGCCTCGAGGGGACGACACCGATCGGCGATTGGCGCGACATCCCCGACGGCAAGGGCGGGGTGTTTCTCGCCGTCTGGGGGCTCGAACACGGGTTCGAGGGCACGATCGGCAAGACCGGGGGCGTCACCGTCATCTCCGAACAGGACGTGCTCGGCGACCGGCTGATCCGGTCCACCCGCAGGAAGCGCCGGGCCGAGAACTTCCTTACCGAGGCGCAGTCGCTGTCGCCGGGCGATCTCGTCGTCCATGTCGACCACGGCGTCGGCCGCTACATGGGGCTCGAGGTCGTCACCGCGCTCGGCGCGGCGCACGAATGCCTGCTTCTGGAATACGCGGGCGGCGACCGTCTCTATCTGCCCGTCGAGAACATCGAGCTTCTGAGCCGCTTCGGCCACGAGGACGGGCTTCTCGACCGGCTGGGCGGCGGCGCGTGGCAGGCGAAGAAGGCCCGGCTCAAGGAACGCATCCGGGAGATCGCAGACCGGCTGATCCGCATCGCGGCAGAGCGGCTTCTGCGCTCCGCGCCGATGATGGAACCGCCCGACGGCATGTGGGATGCCTTCTCGGCCCGCTTCCCCTACGAGGAGACGGACGATCAGCTTCGCGCCATCGCCGACGTGACCGAGGACCTTCATGCGGGCATCCCGATGGACCGGCTGATCTGCGGCGACGTGGGCTTCGGCAAGACCGAGGTCGCGATGCGCGCGGCCTTCGTGGCGGCGATGTCGGGGGCGCAGGTCGCCGTGATCGCGCCGACGACGCTGCTGGCCCGCCAGCATTTCAAGAGTTTTTCCGAGCGCTTCCGGGGCTTTCCTGTGAACATCCGGCCGCTGTCGCGCTTCGTCTCGGCGAAGGATGCCGACCGGACCCGGGCGGGACTCGCCGACGGCACGGTCGACATCGTCATCGGCACGCATGCGCTGCTCGCCAAGAGCGTGAAGTTCCGCAACCTCGGACTTCTGGTCATCGACGAGGAGCAGCACTTCGGCGTCTCCCACAAGGAGCGGCTGAAGAGCCTGCGCACCGACGTCCACGTCCTGACGCTGACCGCCACGCCGATACCGCGCACCCTGCAACTGAGCCTGACCGGCGTCCGCGATCTGTCGATCATCGGCACGCCCCCGGTCGACCGCCTCGCGATCCGCACCTACGTCTCGGAATTCGACGCGGTGACGATCCGCGAGGCGCTCCTGCGCGAGCATTACCGGGGCGGGCAGTCGTTCTTCGTGGTGCCGCGGATCGCGGACCTGCCGGAGATGGAGGCGTTCCTGCGCGAGCAGGTGCCCGAGGTGAACTTCATCACCGCGCATGGCCAGATGGCGGCGGGCGAACTCGACGATCGGATGAACGCCTTCTACGACGGCAAGTACGATGTCCTGCTGGCCACGACGATCGTGGAGTCCGGTCTCGACATCCCGACCGCGAACACGATGATCGTGCACCGCGCCGACCTTTTCGGTCTCGCCCAGCTCTACCAGATCCGGGGGCGGGTCGGCCGGTCGAAGTCCCGCGCCTACGCCTACCTTACGACAAAGCCCCGTGCCAAGCTGACGCCCGCGGCGGAGAAACGGCTGCGCGTTCTGGGCAGCCTCGACAGCCTCGGCGCGGGATTCACCCTCGCGAGCCAGGATCTCGACATCCGCGGGGCGGGCAACCTCGTGGGCGAGGAACAGTCCGGCCAGATGCGCGAGGTGGGGTACGAACTTTACCAGTCGATGCTCGAGGAGACGATCGCCAAGCTCAAGGCGGGAGAGATCGCCGGCGTCGTCGAGGACGACACCCAGTGGGCGCCGCAGATCAACCTCGGAGTGCCGGTCCTGATCCCGGAGGACTATGTCCCCGACCTCGACGTGCGGCTCGGCCTCTACCGGCGCCTGTCGCAGCTGCACACGAAGGTCGAACTCGAGGGCTTCGCGGCCGAACTCATCGACCGCTTCGGCAAGCTGCCGCGCGAGGTCAACACGCTGCTTCTGGTGGTGCGCATCAAGGAGGAGTGCAAGAAGGCGGGGATCGCGCGGTTCGACGCGGGGCCGAAAGGCGCGACGATCCAGTTCCACAACGACAAGTTCGCCAATCCCGCGGGCCTCGTGGAGTTCATTCAGGCGCAGAAGGATCTCGCCAAGGTGAAGGACAACAAGATCGTCGTCCGCCGCGACTGGTCGACCGACAAGGATAAGATCCGCGGCGCCTTCGCCATCGCGCAGGATCTCGCGAAGAAGGCGCGGGAGACGGTGGCGGCCTGACGCCCCGATCCCATGGGCCGGTTCCTGCCGAGGCCCGATTGTTTCCGGATCGGGCCTTGATCGAGGGGTTAACCGCAGGTTAACAGGACAGCGGGGGCGTTTTGCGGGATGGTTACGTGCCTCAAGCTCTCATTGCCCTGCTTCTGGGCGGGTTCGCAGCACTTCTCGGCGGCATGTCTTCCGCCTCCTCTTCCGACGACGACGACGATGACGGATCGGCGGCCCCGGGCGGGCCGGACCAGGACGGCGACGGGTCGGACACGGGCGACAGCGGCGGCTCGAGCGCCGTGCCGGATGGCCCCGTCCCGGATGGCGCGCCGGCGCCGGAGCTTTCGGGAGACACCCAGGGCCTGGCGTGGGACGGTCCCAGCGCCGAGGAGCAGCTGATCGTCGAGCTGATCAACCGGGCGCGCATGGACCCTGCGGCCGAGGTCGCGCGCCTCGACGAACCGCTCGCCTCGGGCATATCCCCATCCCCCGCCGAACCGCTCGCGGTGACGCCCGAACTCGGCGCCGCCTCGCGGGCGCATTCGCAGGACATGGACGACCGCGACTTCTTCCGGCACACGAACCTCGACGGGCAATCGCCGGGGGACCGCGCGCTCGATGAGGGCCACGGCACGCGCTTCGTCGGCGAGAACATCGGCTGGATCGGCTCGGGGAGCCTGCCGTCCGACACCCAGCCGCGCACCGAGGCGCATCACCAGCACCTCTGGGACTCCGACGGCCACCAGCGCAACCTGATGGACGATCGCTGGTCCGAGATCGGCGTCGGCTACGACGAGGGCAGCTACGACGGCTGGAACGGGTCGACCTTCGTCACCCAGATGTTCAGCGACCGCGGCTTCAGCTATCTCACCGGGGTCGTGATCGAGGACGGCGACGGGGATGACTTCTACGACATCGGCGAGGGCTTGGGCGGCGTGCAGATCACCGCCCGCGACGGCACCGACAGCTTCGCGACCGAGACATGGGCTTCGGGCGGCTACTCGCTCGCGCTTCCGCGCGGGACCTACGAGGTGCTCTTCGAGGGCGGCGGACTCGACGCGCCGCTCACGCGGACGGTCACGATACGAGACGAAAACGTCAAGCTCGACGTCGTCGAGGACCGCGGGGTCGTGACGCTGGCCAGCCACGCGCCCGAGCCCGCCCCCGAGGCCGGGGCGGTGCTCGACTTCCTTCCCGTCGTGCCGATGGAGGATCTGCCCGACGACGAGGACGACGCGGAGACGGACCTTCTGCTGGCGTGAGGCGCGCCGGCGTCCCTTCAGTGCCCGCTCAGTGCGTCGGGACCATCCGCTTGGGTTCCGGGTCGGCCTCGCGCGACTGGCGCATCAGCCACCATGCGAGCCCCGAGCAGATCAGCGTGCCCGCGGTGAGCGGCACGAGCGTGCCGTCGAACGCGAGCCCGATGGGGGCCGCGATGACGACGGCGAAGACCGTGGAGATCGCCCCCACGACCGAGGCCGCCATCCCGGCGATGTGCCCCATCGGCTGAAGCGCGAGCGCGTTGAGATTGCCGAAGACCAGCCCCGCCATGAAGAAGATCGAGATCGACCAGAGCCAGAAGGCCGGGAAGGCGAGCGCGTCGGGCATGAGGCCGAGGAGGCTGACCACCAGAAGGCTGCCCGCGATGACGGTCTGGGTGGCGAAGGCCGCGATGGCGAGCCGCCGCATGCCGAGCCGCATCACCAGCGTGGCGTTGAGGATCGTGCCGCCGCCCGAGAGAATGCCGGCCACCGCGAACCAGATCGGGAAGCTGTCGGCCTTGCCGAAGATCTCGTCGTAGATCTGCTGGATCGAGGAGAGGAAGGCGAACATCTGGCCGAAGCCGAGCGTCAGCACGACGATGTAGAGCCGGACCATCCTGTGCCGGACAACCTCGAGAAACGCCTCCTTCAGCGCCACGGTGTTCAGCGGACGCCGCCGGTCGGCCGGCAGCGTCTCCGGCTGCCGGAGATTGAGCCAGCTCGCGCCGATGAGCCCGAAGAGGATGAAGGCGGCAAAGATCCCCTGCCATCCGAAGCCCATCATGATGAGCGATCCGATGGACGGCGCGATCGCCGGGATCAGGACGAAGATCATCATGATGAACGACATGATCCGCGCCATCGCGCGGCCTTCGAAGAGATCGCGCACCATCGCCATCGACACGATCCGCGGCCCCGCCGCGCCGAGCCCCTGGATCACCCGCGCGGCGAGCAGCATCTCCAGCGAGGTCGCGTAGATCGCCATCGCCGCGCCGACGCAGTAGAGCCCGACGGCGCCGGTGATCGTCGCCTTCCGCCCCAGCGCGTCCGACAGCGGCCCGGCGATCAGCGTGCCGACGCCCATGCCGAGTACGAAGGATGTGAGCACGAGTTGCGCCCGGTTCGGCGCCTCGGGCGAAAGCTCCGCCGCGATCTGCGGCAGCGCGGGCAGCATCGCGTCGATGGAGAAGGCGATGGTGGCGAAGAGCACCGCCATCATCGCCACGAATTCCGGTTGCGAGATGGCGCGCCTCGGCGCGGCCTCCCGGGGGGCGTCGGTCATGCCTCGCCCCGCGCGTCGAGCTGCGCCGCGATCTCGCCGATCACCTGCTCCCAGAGTTCGGGCGGTTGCGCGCCGGACACCACGTGCCGGGTCGCGACGACGAAAGTCGGCACGCCGGTGACGCCCCGGTCGCGGGCATGGGCGTCGCGGGCGCGGACCTCCTCGACATCGGCGCCGCTCTGCAAGAGACGCTCGGTCATCGCCCGGTCCAGTCCCGCGGCCTCGGCGATATCGAGAAGCACCGCCCGGTCGCCGATGTCGCGCCCCTCCCGGAAATAGGCACGGAACAGCGCCGAGGCGACCGCCGTCTGCCGGCCCTCGAGCCCCGCCCAGTGGATCAGCCGGTGCGCGTCGAGCGTGTTGGGCGTGGTCGCCATGGCGTCCCAGTTGATGTCGAGCCCGGCCGCCTGCGCGGCCTCGTCGATCCGGGCATAGACCGCGATGGCATTTTCCTTCCCGCCGAACTTCGTCTCGAGGTAGGTCCGCCGGTCCATGCCGCCCTCGGGCATGTCGGGGTTGAGCTGGAACGGGTGCCACTCGATTTCGAAGGGATGGTCGGGGTGTTTCTCGAGCGCTCGGTCGAGAAACGCCTTGCCGATGTAGCACCAGGGGCAGATCGGGTCGGACAGGATGTCGAGCTTAACCATTCTCGGCCTCGTGGCGGGTTCTGAGTTCGCGGCGCAGGAGCTTGCCGTTGGCTCCGCGCGGGAGCTCGGGGACACGCACGAAGACGCGGGGACATTTGTAGCGGGCAAGCCTTGCCGACATATGACGCGAAAGCGCCGCGGGGTCCAGTTCGGTTCCGGCGGTGTAGAAGGCGGCGATGACGGTCGTGTCGGCCTTGACGGCGACTTCGGCGGCGGCGGCCTCGTGCACCTCGGGGTGCTCGGCCAGCGCCGCCTCGACCTCCACTGGCGAAACGCGGAAGCCGCCCGCGTTCATCATGTCGTCGCTGCGCCCGTGGTAGACGAGCGCGCCGTCGGCCGTCATGTGCGCGGCGTCGCCGGTGAGAAACCACGCGCCGCGTAACCGCGCGGCCGTCTCCGCGGGCTGGCCCAGATAGCCGAGCATCAGTCCCGGATCGCTCCGGTGGACGGCGAGGATGC
>Ga0102931_1000240_pt1 | contig 26824 bp, 23 predicted proteins | sample SalPonR1_C_D1_MG_FD_79282 | JGI IMG/M metagenome (GOLD analysis project Ga0102931, IMG submission 79282) | Salt pond soil microbial communities from South San Francisco under conditions of wetland restoration - Salt Pond MetaG R1_C_D1_MG | ecosystem: Environmental > Aquatic > Marine > Intertidal... | reverse complement strand
TGACAGCTCTGTTGGTACTTTATCAGGTCTATTTTTAACCGCCCAATGCGATATATAGGTTTAAACCAAACTCACATTATCAGAAACCCAATCATAGCTGGAGCTGTGATTGGGTGTTTTTTACTCTTCTCCAAAATGCTGCTGCATCAACCGCCAAAACTCATTTCTCATCTGGTCCTCATCGATATCTGAAATCATGTAGATCTCGCGACTTCCATTCTCCGGAGGAGCCGCAACCGATTCAAACGTGGCCCATTCCGGGTGTATAATCGCCTCAACCAATGCCAGGTCCCACATAATCCAGCTATCGCCGGCACTGACTTCATCCCATCGCCTTTCAAGGATATTCACTGTGGGATGCTCCCATTCACTCAGTCTCTCAAGTGTTTCTTCCCTTTGAAATGTTAAGGTTCGGGATACATTTCCCGGAATGATATAGAGCTCAAGCTGTTCATTATCTAAAATCAGATCCAATCCGTTGATATCATTTCTGGCGTTAAAGGAGTTTTTATTCCATGCATTATACTCCTCATCATATCTCATAAGCAAAGAAAATAACCTTATGTTTTCTGCAATCGAAGGTTCTTGTAATAACGCCGCTGCCACATTGGTCACAGCTCCAACAGTTACAACATTCAATTTTTCGCTTGGACTATGTTCCCTGGCTCGTTCGATAATAAAATCTGTTGCCTCTGACTCCGGCACTTGTGCACCTTCATAATACCCCCAGGCATATCCCACCATTCGATCCGCACCGATGGGATGTGGAATTTCAGTTCTCCCCAATGTCTCAAGAAGGTTCTCGTTTATATCCTGCGAGATCTGGACTGTGTTGATATTCTCTGTCGGGTAGATATGCCACAGAGAATCCGTAACCAGCTGAGGGTTATTAAAATGTGCCGACGTCAGCGCTGTAACTGTAACCTCTTCATCAATTACCGCCCGAACGATTGCGTAAAGGTCGTCCAGCTCATTGCCCGTGTCTGCATCGAGAATAAACTCTTGAACAGGTTCAAATTCAATAACGTCTCTTTGACTGCTTTCATTTTCAGCCGGATTACAGGAAATGAAAGCAATGGTGATGAGCACACAAAACACGTTTATATAAAGTCTCATATCAAGTTCTTTTTACTATTTGTTGATTTATAAATCGATTTTTATTCAAAAAGTGGCGAACTCAAATATCGGTCCCCGCGGTCGCAAGTGATGCAGACTATGAGTCCCTCTTCTATTTGATCGGCAACTTTCAGTGCCGCAGCTAACGCACCGCCGCTGCTCATACCTGCAAAAATGCCCTCCTCTTTGGCCATGCGGCGGGCTATTTCGGTGGATTCTTCCTGGCTCACATCCACGGTTTCATCCACCCATTCCGCATCAAAAATATCGGGAAGAAATTCGGGGGACCATCGACGGATACCGGGAATGGAAGATCCTTCCGTAGGCTGTGTTCCGACGATCTGCACATTCGGATTTTGAGATTTCAGGTACCTGGATACACCCATAATTGTCCCAGTGGTACCCATCGCCGAAACGAAGTGCGTAATTTTTCCATGGGTATCTCTCCAGATTTCGGGACCGGTGGTTTGCTCGTGCATTTTGTAATTATCGGGATTGGCAAACTGGTTGAGCTGAAAATAGCCGTGCTTCTCCGCCATCTCTTCAGCCAAATCTCTTGAATACTCTATCGTTTTTTCGGCAGGCGTTAAAATGACCTCAGCCCCAAAGGCTTTCATCGATTTTATTCGTTCTTCAGTAGCATCCTCGGGCATAATCAGTTTCATCTTCAGCCCTTTCATAGCCGCAATCATCGCCAGGGCGATGCCGGTATTTCCACTGGTCGCTTCAACTAAAGTATCACCGGGTTTTACATCACCTCGCTCCAATGCCCCATTGATCATACCCAACGCTGCGCGGTCTTTCACACTCCCGCCGGGATTGTGTCCTTCAAGTTTACAGAAAATAGTCACGTTCTTTTTAACAGGAATCTTTTCCAGTTTTACCATCGGCGTATTTCCTACGAGATCTTCGATGTTCATGGTTACAGTAGTTTTTTAAATGATTCGAATCTATTGGGTCATTCTGAGCTTGACTCAGAATCTCCATACTTTACTTTCGATCGGAGATCCTGAATCAAGTTCAGGATGACGAGAATCAGCTTTCCTGTTTAAATGTAATCATATCGGTTTCACCGGATGAATCAGTCATGCTTGCCTTATAGTAAATCTTTGTATTCGGCGGCACGCTTCGCGTCAGCCAAACATTCCCGCCGATGATACTACCTTCACCAATCACGGTTTCACCCCCTAAGATAGACGCACCTGCGTAAATTACTACGTTATCTTCTATCGTTGGATGACGTTTCTTACTGGCATCCTCTTTCTTCACACTCAGCCCGCCAAGAGTAACACCCTGGTATATTTTGACGTTAGAGCCAATTACGGTCGTTTCGCCAATTACCACGCCCGTACCGTGATCGATGCAAAAATGTTCCCCGATTTGAGCGCCCGGATGAATATCAATTCCGGTTTGACGATGGGCATGTTCCGAAATAATTCTTGGAATTAACAGCACACCCAATTCCAATAGCTGATGCGCAATCCTGTGAGCGGCAAGTGCAAAAAATCCGGGATATGTTCTTATAACTTCTGCCCTGTTTTTTGCGGCCGGATCTCCTTTATAGATAGCATCAATATCATTGACTAATCTTCTTCGAATTTCAGGGAGTTTTCCAAAAAATTGATCCTCAACACCACCCGTATCATTCTTAATGCACTCCCTGTTATGCTCCAATATCTTCCGAAGTGTATTTTTTTTATCGTTGAATTTCTCAACAATCGCCTGCCTGTCAAGTAGGCGTTCATATGAAAACTCCGGGAAAAGAAGCTCCAGAATATCCTCAAAAAATCGAATTACCATCTCAGGAGGCGGACACTCGGATGCCTCGATATTGGCTTTCAGAAGTTCGTCGTAAAAAAAATCTAAGTCCTTCAATCTCATTGGTTTGATCTAATCTTTGCTTTAAAGTTAAGCATCTCCACAACACAAAACACTTCTCGGATAATTCAATGAACCCTTTGCCCAAAAATTGTGGTATTAAAAAATTTCTCTGAAATTGAGCTTTCAAGAAAAGCCTAAACTCCTTACATTTCTTAAACTTTTAAAAAGGGCTGATGAACACGCTTCAACTGACCAAATTTATTACCATTTTTCCGACCTTCAAATCCGACGCGGTTTCCGTTGTCGGATTTTTTTTGGGTTTCAGCTTTTATTCTCATCAAATTGTAACCAGTAAGCCGATATGACTCCAGCAGCACCAGAAAAAAAACCAGCCATTCTTGCACTCTCCGACGGAACCGTTGTACACGGCCGATCAGTGGGAATTACCGGTACTACCGGAGGAGAACTCTGTTTTAATACCAGTATGTCCGGTTACCAGGAAATTTTTACCGATCCCAGCTACTATGGTCAGCTCATGATGATGACCTACCCGCATATTGGTAATTACGGAACCATGAGCCGCGACGATGAAGCACGAAAGGTTATGATTTCCGGGCTCATTGTTCGCGCATTCTCCGATGATTACAGTAACCCGATGGCCGATGGAAGCCTGCAGGAATACCTCGAACGAAATAAACTTGTAGGTATTTCTGATGTAGACACCCGGATGCTCGTAAAACACATCAGAACAAAAGGTGTGATGAACGCCGTGATCAGTTCTGAAATCCTGGATGAAGAAGAACTCATTCAAAAAGCCAAAGACTGGGATGATATGGCCGGCCTTGAACTGGCAACGAAAGTGACCCGAAAAGAGGCTCAAACCATTCCGGCAGACGGGCCCTTTAAAGTTGCAGCATTCGATTACGGGATTAAACAGAATATCATCAATAACTTTAATCAAAGGGGTTGTACACTTCGAATATTCCCGGCCGAGACGGACGTTGAAGAAATTAAAGAATGGGATGCAGACGGCTATTTCTTTAGTAACGGGCCTGGCGATCCAAATGCCTCCTCTTCCTACGGATTACCCATTGTAGAATATGCCAAGAATAGTGGTAAACCCCTGTTTGGAATCTGTTTAGGCCATCAACTGATGGCACTCTCCGAAGGTATTCCTGTGAAAAAGATGTTTGTAGGCCACCGCGGAGCCAATCAACCGGTAAAAAATCTTGAGACAGGTTTAGTGGAAATCACTACACAAAATCACGGGTTTGCCGTTGATGAAAATAAGCTGGACGATTCGAAAGTGCAGGTTACCCACATCAACCTGAATGATAAAACCATTGAAGGGCTGAAGTTTAAAAATTTCCCCGGAATGTCCGTTCAGTATCACCCGGAAGCATCTCCCGGCCCCCATGATTCAGCATACTTGTTCGACCAATTTTTAGATATGATTAAAGAAGCAAAAGGAGAACCGGCTTAATGATTTTCGCCAGAAGCCACTCATTGAAACTTCTTACATACTCTCTGATTCGCATTTCTTTTTTAAAAATGCCATCTCACATACCGAACTTTTTAACACTCAAAAAAACAAACCCAAATAATGCCACGCCGTAACGACATCCACAAAATTTTAATCATCGGCTCCGGACCTATTGTTATTGGCCAGGCCTGTGAATTCGATTACTCTGGAACCCAGGCTTGCCGATCTTTGAAAGACGATGGATATGAAGTTGTTCTGATCAACTCGAACCCGGCCACAATTATGACCGATCCCATGATGGCCGATTCGATCTACCTGAAGCCACTTACTACAGAATCAATCAAAGAGATTGTTGAGAAGGAAAAACCGGACGCTGTTCTTCCAACGATGGGAGGTCAAACCGGCCTGAACCTTGCTCGGGATCTTCAGCATGAAAATTTCTGGACAGATAATGGCGTCAAAGTAATTGGCGTAAACATGGATGCGGTAGACATTACCGAAGATCGTCAGCAGTTCCGGGATTTGATGGAAAAGATTGGTATTGATCAGTGCCGCAGCCGTACGGCAAACTCATTGCTCGATGCTAAAGAAATTATCGAAGAACTGGGCGGTCTTCCGATCGTCATTCGCCCCTCCTTCACACTTGGCGGAACCGGCGGTGGAATCGTATGGAATGAAGATGAGTTGGAGCGAAAAGTGTTGCGTGGACTTGAAATGAGCCCCGTACACCAGGTATTGATTGAGGAAAGTATTTTCGGCTGGAAAGAATTTGAACTGGAGTTGCTCCGGGATGATAATGACAACGTTGTGATTGTCTGTCCGGTTGAAAACGTGGATCCCTGCGGTATTCACACAGGTGATTCTCTGACCGTGGCACCTCATCAGACATTGACCGATAAGCAGTATCAAATCCTGCGGGATAATGCCATCAAAATGATGAACTCGATTGGCGATTTCGCCGGTGGTTGTAATGTTCAGTTTGCTGTTGAGCCGGGAAGTGACCGGGTTGTGGCGATTGAGATCAACCCAAGGGTGAGTCGATCATCCGCACTGGCTTCCAAAGCAACCGGATACCCCATTGCAAAGATTGCTACCAAACTTGCCGTAGGGTACACTCTGGATGAACTTCCAAACCCAATCACTCAGGTTTCATCCGCCTGTTTTGAGCCGTCTATAGATTACGTAGTTGTGAAAATTCCACGATTCAATTTTGAGAAATTCCACAACGTGGATGAAGAACTCACAACCCAGATGAAAGCGGTTGGAGAGGTAATGTCCATTGGACGGACATTTCCCGAAGCTTTGAACAAAGCATGGCAATCTCTTGAGATAGGGCGATCCGGTTTAGGCGCCGATGGTTATGCCGAGCCAGACAGAAAAGAAGTGCGCGAACGGCTCATCAAACCCTACTGGGACCGAACCCTCAACATCCGAAATGCCTTTAAATTCGGTGCTTCGGTTGAAGAGATTGCGGACATCACAAAAGTAGACCCCTGGTTTTTACAGCAGATCCGCTATATGGTGAGTCTTGAAAATAAAACGGAAGGACACTCTCTCGAATCCTTCACCAAAAAAGATCTCCTGGAAGTAAAACAAGCCGGTTTTTCCGATGTACAAATTGCCTGGCTTTTGAGTAAGGCCGGTGAGAAAGTAACTGAAAACCAAGTTCGGCAGAAGAGACTCGAAATGGGCATCAAACCAAGCTTTAAGCTGGTTGATACCTGTGCTGCCGAATTTCCGGCTCAAACTCCATACTTCTACTCTACATACGATAGCGACAACGAAAGCGAAGTTTCTGACAAAAAGAAAGTATTAATTCTCGGAAGTGGCCCTAACCGAATTGGGCAGGGGATTGAGTTTGATTATTCCTGCGTTCATGCCGTGATGGCTGCACAGGATATGGGCTATGAAGCGATCATGGTGAACTGCAACCCGGAAACTGTCTCCACTGATTTTGATATCGCCGATAAGCTCTACTTTGAACCCGTGTTCTGGGAACGAGTATTGGATATTTATGAGCATGAACAACCGGAAGGAGTCATTCTGCAAGTTGGAGGCCAAACGGCACTTAAACTTGGAAAGAAATTTGTTGAAGCCGGGATCAAGATCTTCGGAACTGAATTTGAAATGATCGATTTTGCGGAAGATCGCGGCGAATTCTCAAAATTTCTCAAGAAACTTGATATTCCCTTCCCTGAATATGGAACAGCCCGAAACGTAGAAGATGCGATTGAGATCGCAAGGAATATTGGCTATCCCGTGTTGATACGGCCAAGTTATGTTCTTGGGGGACAAGGCATGAGAATTGCCGTAAAAGAGGATGAGATGAAAGGATATGTTGATCGTATTCTACAAACTCACCCGGAAAATGACTTCCTGATTGATAAATATCTCGATAAAGCTGTGGAGGTAGACGTGGATGCCGTATTCGATGGCAAACAACTTCACATCGCAGGGATTATGCAGCATATTGAGCCTGCCGGTGTACATTCAGGTGATTCAACAGCCGTTCTCCCTCCCTACTCCCTCACTGATGAAGTGATTAAAACAATTGAGGAGTACCAATACAAGATTGCGAAGAATATGAATATCATCGGATTTCTGAATGTTCAGTATGCCGTGAAAGATGAGAAGGTATACGTTCTGGAAGCCAATCCGCGCTCAACACGAACCATTCCATTCCTGGCCAAAGCTACACAACGCCCGGAAGCAGCCATTGCCGTAAAAGTGATGCTTGGAGCTAAGCTCACGGAATTCGATCTGGAATCCAAGCTTAAAAACTGGGCGGTCAAAGAACCGGTATTCCCGTTTGATAAGTTCCCGGAAGTGAAGAAAGAGCTCGGGCCGGAAATGAAATCAACCGGCGAGAGCATCTATTTCATGGAAAACTTCAACGACGAGCACTTCAAGAAACCGTTCGAGTTTAAAAACTTGTATTTGAGTAAATAATATCGTCGACATTCATACCCAATCAAAACGAAGAAATATAAACTTCATGAAATAACTTCATCCCGGTGATGAAGTTTTAAAACTCATAATTGTCTTTCATGGATACAATTATCACAAACCTTACTTCACCTGTCGTAATGGCATTTGTGATGGGCATTATGGTGAAAGCCATAAAAAGTGATCTTGAATTTCCACAAGTTCTCTACAAATCCATCTCCATCTACTTATTAGTAGCAATTGGCCTGAAGGGAGGTGTTGAGCTTAGTAAAACGCCATTTTCCGAATTTATTCTACCTGCTTCGGCAACCATATTTATGGGGATTGTAACACCCATTATCGCTTTCGTCATCATTCGGTATCTCGGTAAGGTAGATCTGGATAATTCAGCAGGTGTAGCCGCTCATTATGGATCTGTCTCCATGGTTACATTTTTGGCATCCATAAGTTACCTGCAAACTGAGGGATTGGAACCCGAGGGATTTATGCCCACCTTGCTGGCCCTTTTAGAAATCCCCGGTATTATTGTAGCGCTGATGATCCCTCTGTTGCAAAAAAGTAGCAATTCATCCTTCGGAAAGGCCATGCACGAAGTTGTTACCGGCGGAAGTATTGTATTGCTGCTCGGGGGTTTAATCATTGGATTCATTGCCGGCCCTGTTAAATTTCAATCAATTGAGCCCTTTTTTGTGAATGGATTCCAGGGGGCTTTATTTCTCTTTCTTCTTGAATTAGGCATGGTGACTGCCAGGAGATTCCGAGACCTGAAAAAAGTTGGATTCTTCATCGTTGCTTTTGGTATCCTGGTTCCCATTTTTCACGGATTCCTTGCTATTCTCATTGGTTTTTGGTCGGGACTCAGCCTGGCCGGTACGGTTGTATTTGCCACAATGGTTTCAAGTGCTTCCTACATTGCGGCTCCGGCAGCCGTTCGAATTGCCCTTCCCAAGGCCAGTCCTACAATTTATCTAACTGCGTCTCTTGGAATCACTTTTCCATTTAACATCACCATTGGAATTCCACTATATTATGCAATATCACTTTGGATTGGAGGATAACCATGAGTCTGGTAGAATTAGAATTAGTTACGATTATATCCGAGCGCTTTTTAAAAGAAGATATTCTTAAAATGATCGAAGAGATGGGGTCTAAAGGACATACCATTACCGATGTTGAGGGAGAAGGTTCTCGAGGAATCAGGGCCAGTGAATGGGAAGGGAAGAATGTTAAAATCGAAACTATCGTAAACAAAGAAACCGCTAATAAAATTATCGATGAAATATCAGAATTATACTTCGAGAATTATGCGGTAATTATTTATTCAAAAACGGTCCGTGTTGTACGAGGCGACAAGTATATTTAACCATTTTTTAGTACCAAAAACGGCAAGCCGCTAAATGGATTCTTTGCAAAATTTACTGGAATTCAATAAATCCTGGGCTGAACGTGTTCGCTCAGAGAATCCTGAATTTTTTGAGGATCTATCCAAAGGACAGCATCCTAACTATTTGTGGATTGGTTGCTCAGACAGCCGGGTTCCCGAAACTGAAATTGTAAAACAGCACGCCGGTGACATTTTCGTCCACAGGAATATTGCCAATCTCGTACTCCACTCCGACATGAACAGCCAGTCTGTATTACAATATGCCGTTCAGGTTTTAAAGGTTGAGCACGTGATTATCTGCGGGCATTATGGTTGTGGTGGAATCAAAGCCGCAATGGGTGATGAAAAACTCGGCCTTATCGACAACTGGCTTCGAAATATCAAAGATCTTTACGATATGAATCGTTCTGATATTGATACTCTTCCCACTGAAGCCGAAAAAGTAAATCGTCTATCCGAACTGAATGTACAGCAACAGGTACACCACGTTTGTGAAAATCCGTTTGTCCAAAAAGAATGGGCCGATGGTCGCGAACTTTGGGTTCACGGCTGGATCTATAACATGGAAACAGGATTAATCAAAGACCTGGATGTTACAGTTGGAAAGGATGGGTAACTCTACATTGGAGTATATCCGCCCAATATTCCTTCCCCCCCCCCACTAATGACTACACGAGTAACAGTGCTTAGGATCTGCATACGTTAATCCATCAGACCTTTTGATCTCTTCAGAGTGTCTGCAGACTGTGCAGGACCAAATATGGCTTTGAACCTCCTTCGTTGCAAATCTACACTCAGAGCATTTCAGCCCCTGTATTTCGAATGTAATACCCCACCCCGGCATTGAACATTCCGGGCAAACCTGCTTTAACCGAAAAGCTAACCTTTTGAACAGATTTTGAAATTTTTTTACAGCTCGTTTTTCACTGTTTCCTGACTTTGAAGCAGGCTGCCCGGTATTCGAACGCTCAAATAGTTCCAGGTTTAGCTTATCATCCAAAAAAACCAATGATTCTGCGTGAATGTCCAGGAATGGTGTTACCGAATTTTTCCCGTTGTAAATGGAAGTTGCAATTCCGATTGATGAATTTGTTTCTTCCATTGCATTTTGTGCGAGCTGCTTAAGTTTTTCCCGGCTCCTGTATTGCACCGGGAGTTTAACTGATGAGAACATATCAGAAACATTGCTTTTCGGTGTTGTCTTGATAATTTTAAGGCCAATCTCCGTCTTTAGCAGCTTTACAACTGTATGATCTGCGGAATCTTCTGTTACAATTACAGCCTTTCTTCCTTTAAAAGAATCACTCACCTTGCCCGAGAGAGTATGCGCGTATGCCATTGAATTCATAGAGGTTTTCAGTTTTAATAATATCTATTTTTTGTTGGTCAAGACCCTGCAGCAAGTTCAAGAGATCTTTTTGTTTGATACCGCCATTGGTTGATTGAAATCTGCATCTCCAATGGTCCGTACAAAAAGTCTCATCAACACCGTCAGGCCAAACTTTAGTCCCGCGGTTTGTGAACATTGTCAGTTCAAACTTGCCATTTGTTCCTCCTTTTAGGAGTTGAGCAAGTTTCTCCGGTTCATCAGGTTCCCAGTACACAAATACATCTACGCCTTTCAGCTCTCTCTTCTCAGAATGTGCCGGTTTTTCTGTTCCCCTGCTGTATTTCAGGTCTACATCCATTTTTGGCGCTTTTTTGGAATAAATGACCGGTTGAAGCTGAACAGGTTTTTCTCCCAATCGCTCAATCAAAGCTGCTGTAAATTCATCTGTTCCCACCTTCTTTTCTGATCTGTCGGAATGGTAAATGTCTGGTGTATGAAGACCGTCCTCCAGTGTTTTTAACCATGCATTATGTATGCGTTCGGCAACCGCCGGCTGACCAATATGAACCAACATCATTAAAGCGCCATGCAATAGCCCGGATGGGTTCGCTACATTTTGTCCGGCTATATCGGGTGCAGAACCATGAATCGCTTCAAACATTGCGCACTCCGTCCCTACATTTGCCGAACCTGCAAGCCCCACAGACCCGGCAATTTGTGCCGCCACATCTGAAACGATATCGCCGTAAAGATTGGGCATTACGACAACATCAAAATTCTCCGGAGTATCTGCGAGCCGTGCCGTCCCGATGTCTACAATCATATTATCTGATTCAATATTCGGGTATTCAGCAGCTACTTTTTTAAACACATCATGAAAAAGTCCGTCTGTAAGTTTCATGATATTGTCTTTCGTAAAGCAGGTCACTTTCTTCCGGTTGTTCGTTCTGGCATACTCAAAAGCATATCGGACAATTCGCTCTGTTCCCGGCAATGTGATCAGTTTTAGACATTGATACACCTCAAAAGTTTGCCGGTGTTCAATTCCACCATAGGTGTCTTCTTCATTCTCCCTCACGATTACCACATCCATATCCGGGTGCTTGGTCTTAACAAATGGGTGGTACGACATGCAAGGCCTTACATTGGCAAAAAGTCCCAGGGTTTTTCTCATCGTAACATTCAGGCTTTTCACACCCCCTCCCTGCGGAGTTGTGATCGGTGCTTTCAGAAACACTTTATTTTTTCTGATCACCTTCCAGGAATCGGGTTCAATTCCGGCTTTCAATCCCTTTTTGTAAATTTCTTCGCCAATCTCTATGACTTCCGGTTTGATTTGCGCCCCGGCTTCCCGTAGAATATCAAGAGTTGATTGCATAATCTCGGGCCCAATCCCATCGCCGTAGGCCACGGTAATTTGCTGTTTTTCTGGCTGCATACCTTTTTATTTTATTTTTTTTCCATTTGTTAAATGTATTTCATTATTTGGATTAATATTAATTAATTGTTTTAATAAGTTTCATAAACTATACTTTATGCATGAATTACACATTGCATCAACTTAAAGTCTTTGCTGAAGTAGCAAAGTGTGGAAGTATCACAAAAGCGGCAGAATCGCTGCATATGACACAACCGGCTGTTTCCATTCAAATGAAGCAGTTGCAAGAGTCCGTTGATATTCCTTTGATTGAGATCATCGGGAAAAAATTGTACCTGACAGAAGCCGGAGAACGGCTCTATTCCATGCAGCAAACCATCCAGGAACACGAAGAAGCCTTCCAAGCATATACATCGGAGTTGAAGGGAGGACTAACAGGGAATTTATCGATATCGGCGGCGTCTACTGCAAAATATTTTCTACCCTATCTATTAGGTGCTTTTCAAAAGAAGTATCCAAAAGTGAAGATTACCCTGAAGGTGACCAATCGAGATGAAGTACTTCAGCATTTATACGACAATAAGTTTCAACTGGCAATATTAACACAACTCCCGGACGACTCAACGATCATTTCCAATCCATTTTTGATCAATCCTTTGGTCATGGCTTGTCCTCCCGATCATTCCCTTTTAAACAAAAAAAATCTAACTCTGAAGGATTTAAAAGATGAGACTTTTATTTTTCGGGAACCCGGCTCCGGTACACGCATGGTGATGGAAAGGTTATTGAAAGAAGCCGTGATAGAACCCACCATTGCCATGGAGCTTGGGACCAACGAAGCGGTTAAGCAGGCAATTATGGCCGGAATTGGAATCTCTCTCATTTCTAAATTAAGCATGTACTCTGAGTTAGACACAGGTACAATTGATGAACTACATCTAAAACAATTCCCGGTTACAACTCACTGGCACACCTTATATCGAAAGAGTAAAGTAAATACGCGTGTTATTAAGAACTTTCTTGATTTCCTGCAGCAGGATAACCTCACAGACTTACTACCTTCAAACTAAGAAACATACTTTTTTTGCGGCTAAAATCATCTCTTGTTTTCCTTTCACCAACCGTCACTTCAAACTGACTGGAATAGATATTTTTTTCCAAAATGAAATTTGTGGAAGATCCACAGTCTTTAAAATTGTACTTGCTTAGCGGTCTTAGTAGTTCCCTTTAAGAATCACGATTCTTTGGATAAAAGAACTCTTGACTCAAACCACATTTATTCAATTCAGTTGATTCATGCAAACACTTTGCAATGCCCGTATATCCTCTTCCGTCAGTTCAAGGTCTCGCCGGTTTTGCTGCTCCATCAGTTCGTGCATTACAGATTCAGGGTTTGATACATGTGTGATCCCCAGCGCATGTCCCATCTCATGGGCAATAACCAACCGAAGTTCATTTTTGTCCAGGAAGTGATAGATGTTGATTTTACGGCTGTTGTTTGTCCATTCATATGCGCCCTGTGTAAATTTTCTTGTCCCCGTAAACTGACGATTGTACTCATCCACCAGCCGATTTTTTGCTTCAACTTTTGAATTCAAAAATATGATCTTGTCATTTAATTCAGCCGCTTTCCGTTTTAATGTCCTTTCAGTTCTTTTAAGATCCAACTTTACCTGATCAATTTCTGCTTTTCGACGTTCGAATCGTTTCAGATCTTCCTTATTAAATCCAGCCTGCTCATTCTTTTGTCTGACCCATTCATTCAAACGATCGATCGATTCCTGAAGCTCACGTGAATCCTCATCATACTTTTGTACTTCCTGCTCGTACTCCTCATTCATGCGGGTGTATTCATTCTCCAGCGCAGTTATACTAAACTCTTCGTTCTCCATCCGGTCTCTATATTGTCTCTCGCGATCGATCAGTTGTTGCTCTTCCGCATACACCAGGCTCAGTGCAATCTCCCCCTCTTCATCATATTGAATAATTGTTGTATCAGCGGCATCTGACCAAACCTGTGCCACATCTTTCATCAAACGAATTACCTCCTCTTTGGTGATTGAAAAACGCTCGTCAATATCGCCTACATGAAAAGTAATTGGTTCGGAGCATGGAGTTTTAACCTGCGGCCCACCATCAAACTGACCCGTACCAATCATAAATAGCAGTATTGCAACAAGAGCGGCTATCATCCACTGAAGAGGTTTAAATTGAAAAATTTGCATCATTAAATTTGATCTTAGTCAAACGCATAAAGAAAATAGACAATGATTGAATTATTTGTCAGGATTCTCATAATGCATTTTTAGTTTAACGTTCAATCGGGATAAGATTTTTGCATACCGTCAGTTTATTCATTGTTATCTTGAACTATCGTTAGTTTAATATTCCAAGAGTAGCTTAGTTTAAAAAAACTGTTAAAATTTAGTTTTCGCAATAATCTTTCACAGCATCCATATCTTTTTCCAGGGCTTTTTTGACAAACACTTTCATGAGCGGAACCATAAGTTTTGAAAGAAATTTATAGGGACGGGCTTCCATCACGAGGGTGAGCTCACACACACCGTCCTTCTCCGAAACTGTAAAAAGTGTATCCCAGATGGTTCCTTGGGTGTCGGATACAATTCGGATATGATCGTTTTGAACAAACTCTGTCACTTCCAATACAGTTGCCGCTTCTCGTCCATTAAATTCGCGAGTTTCTTTAAACTTGGTCCCCACTCCCGATTTTATTTCAGATAAAAACTTCACGTCAATAATATCGGGTACTGCTTTTGAGAAATTCCGGATGTCAGAGATAGTTTCAAATACTTCTCCTACAGGGGCCTCGACCTGCCGAGTGACTTTAATTGTACTCATCGCAATTGGATTAGCATTCTAATTTCTCTAACGATACATATTCTGAATCAAGATATCATTTAAGAATCATCGGCTGTCGAGTCCATCTCGCCTGCCGAATTTTAAGGCGATAGTACGTGATATTCGGCAGGTGAAAAAGACAACCCTCAAATAAGGAACTCACCCGCAGTAGCTTGCTGGAAAGAAAACCACGGCGACACAGAGAGTTCACGGCAGGCACTACGTCGAGTCTCATGTGACTTCTTTGAGCCGTTCTGGTAAAAGATTGCCCTAATTTCTGAGTCCTTAACACACTAGTTGATCATGTATGAAAGAGTTCGCCAGGCCAAAAAGACAAAGGCTGTCGAAGGCAATATCTCGCCTGTCAAATTCGAAAGACGAAAAAAACAATCGCCAGCCGATGTTCCCACTGTCAATAATCTTTCTTCCACTGAAGGTCAATTCCCTGGCGGGTGTCGTCTCCCTGTGTAATGATTAATTCCAGGTTTTCTCTGAGCATTATCTCCAATGTAAAAAGCGTTTTAGGACTGGTTCCGTCAATCTCATTCAAAATGGCAAAAAATGTTGACGGGTTGAGGTACCACCCGGTTTTAATCACCGTATTATTTGAGCCGGACTGTGAATTATCGATCTCTACCACATCAATGCCCAAACGCCGTGAGGCAAGCATTTCTACCCTGTCTAAAACAACTTCCAGGGCAAAGTCGGCAGCTGATGGACTATTACTGCTTCCTGCGACAACCTGCTCCCACGATTCGAGCTCATAAAAAGGTCGTCCAAATAGTGTATAGCTCAATATATCCTGCAATTCCATTTCCGGCTGACTTTCGAACCGAAATTCCGGTTTCTCAAGGGTTCCCTCAATAATGTAGAAAATTTGAACACCTGCAGACTGTGGAGGAGTGTAGCGGCTTCGAATCTGTAATTCAGGATTATCCACCGGGCCATAAAATGAAACAAGTGCTTCCTGTAGATCAAACTGTTTGCCAAGCGGACGTGCGTATCCGTCAACTCCCTCAAGTGATCCAAACATCTGCAAATCCTGCTCGGGTTCTTTTACAAGATCCACTTCCCCTCCCAGTTCAACCTCCATATCCAGATACTGACGGTTTCGAATAAAAAATTCGCGGTCAAATCCAATGGTCATTTCCATCTCCATCGCATCAAAAATTTCGCTGGACAACTCCTCCTGGTTTGGATTATCCAGCTCCACCGACTCAACCGATGTTTCTCCAAAATCCTGCAGGTAGTAAAATCCATTCAAAAATGTAAGCCGACCCTTTAACATGGGGGCTGTTGCCATTCCACTCATCGTGGCATTCATATTGATAATGGCTCTATAATCCGATGTATTCAGCAAACTAAACTGATTCGCCATGATTGTGATGTCCACCTCCTCCGGTTCCAGGCCTTGCATTCGAACTCGACCGTTCGCCCTCAGACTTCCCGGACCGCTTCTTGCCGTAAACTGTTGCAGATCAACGATTTCCCTTTTAAAGAGAAGGTTTGAAGAGACCTCCGAAAGCGTAATTCCGGCCGGTATAATTCGCATCGATCCTTTCGCCAGTTGCATATCACCCTCGGCCTGAAGGTTGTTCATCGCACCCGTTAATGTAACAGCCCCTTCCAACCTGCCGGAAACTCCGCGTACCAACTCCCTGTTTACGTAACTATTGAGTAGTGCTAAATCGAAATTATTGGTTTTAAGGTCTACAAAGATCTCATCATCGCCAGTGGGGATGTAAAGTTCCGCTCTCTTCAAATCAACCAGGAACGGTAAGTCTGCATCGAAATCAAGAATTTCTCGCTGATCTCTTAAAATCGATCCGCTAAATTTTATATGCTCATTTTCGTGTAAGTATGCAATATCCATTCCAACCGTATCAACCCGAATGCCGGAAAAGAGGCCGTTGGAGATGTTAAAATGACCTTCTAAATCCGGACTGCCGGCGATGCCTCCGAGACTGGATTCCAGGGAAACAGTTCCTTCAGTCTGCTGCGGATTACCTTCCGGCAGGAAAGACAGCCAGTATCTCAATGGAGACTCATTAACATTAAATTCACCCTCAATTTGATGCTCAAAAAACTGGTCGTCGAAAGTTAGAGGATCACCGGGAAGATATGGTACACGCAAAGACCCCTCAGCCAACTGCCTGCTTTGATGCCAACTTTCAAGGGATGCGGTAAGCCACTCATCTTTTATATCCATATTGATATTCAGTGAATCCATCTCTCCCCCATACAACTTCAGTTCTGTCAGGTTTCCGGTCATGGATGCCTCAAGATGATCCGGGCTGTTATCTATGGATATGGAGCCGTTTAAATATCCGTTGAAATAACTTTCTTTAAGGATGGTTTCCTGCAGGACACCAATATTCAAGTTCTGTGCACTTAAACCGGCCTGTTGGTAAAGCGAATCAATTCTTGGTGCCCAAAATTCTAAATATGCCTCTCCATTATCTGTTGAAATCGTAAGCGAATCGACCTGAAGCGTGTTGTTTGAATAGTTGATGTTAAATGGATTTTCCAGGTCTAACTCTCTGAGCTGTGTTTGAAAAGATACTTCATTTGTTGCCAGTGTTGATTTCGTTGAATCAACCATAAAGGTGCCGCTATGTTTCAGAGAACTGTCATTTCCATTGGTTATTGTTAGGCTCAGGTTACCCTCTGTTAGCAGGTCTCGTTTTTTTGCATAGATATAAACCTGCATGTCCTGAACACTTTTTTGATAGACAGCCGGTTCACTCAACTTCACATTCAGATCAACCTCGGGATCATCCAGGATATAAGACACCATTCTTCCCGAAATTTGTCGAGCACTAAATAATGTATCCACAGCCACATTTTCAAGATTTAAGTCGCCGTTAAACTCAAGCATACCTCCTGCATTTCTGCCCAGGTTCCCACTGATTGTTCCCTCCGATTCGAGAGTTTCTATTGCAAAAAGAGGTGCAAGCGGTTGCAAATCTTTAAGGTTAGCGACGAAATTTAGTCGGTTTGCACTGTTAGTGAGTTCAAACAAGTGATGATCAAGGGTGAAGGATGCATCCGCTATAGGACTCACAAGAGACCCGTCATCAACAATCACAAATTGATCCTCAATTTTGAAATCTGTACTCAGTTCTTCAATCTCTTCACCGTTCACAATACTGGAATCAAAATTGGCGGTCGCCATAATTGTCATCTCTTCTGGATCAAATGACGTTCCGCTCCCTTCTACTGTTCCGTTCAGGAATGTTGGAAAGTCCTCCAGGCCATTCAATTCGGCAAGGTTCATTCGGCTCATCTCCAGGTTAAATTCATATTCCGGCAGAGATTGCCAATCGACAATGTTAAAATCCATAATTGCACTGCTTTCCTGCAGTTGACCACTTAACCGGCCATGAACCTGATTTTGGTCAATACTCCCTGCAAAGCTGAAGCTCGAAAATTGCTGACTATAAATTTCACTGCCTGAAATAATTATATCTGACGAGCCTGAGAAATTTTGGAGATCAAACCCCATACCCATCGCGTCTATTTTAATATCCAGGTTGCCGGCATATGTTTGATCCTGTAACCACAGTCCGGGATTAAATTGACCCGAATTTATATGAAATTTCCAACCGGGTTGTGATCCAAAAAGTGACTCAATCTCTGCCGCAATAGAGATCTCTTCATTTTGGTGAGCTAATGTTCCATCCATATTTAGTTCACCATTTTCAAGACTATAGGCCATGCTCAATTGATCAACCCCATACTTTTGATACTCTGTATTTACGATATCCAAAGAACCCTGCCATTCAGAATCATCAAATGAGTCAAGCAATATCACTCCCTCTCCCCAAAAATTCAGTGATTGTATATAGGGTGTATTTTCAAGCCCCGTTAAAAGTGGGCCATCCAACTCCTCAAATTCAACTCGTAACTCTTGCAAGCTCATCGATTCTTGTAAACTGGCGATCGCCTGAATATGAAATCGCTGCAGTCCATTACCGGAGGCATCTACTGCAAACTCTAAATTTTCAAGTGTACCGGTTGCACCCAATTCTATCTCAAGGTTTTGTTCGATGGGTGCCTCAGCTGAATATTCAGCAATATCCCGCCAGGATAGAGGTGAAAGTTCTGCCTCCTGTTCAATTTCGCCATCCTCACCATATCTTGCAGACCCGCGTAATACCGTTCGGCCCGTATTTATGACAATTGAATCTAATGTATAGCGCCCTTCTTGAGCCGCACCGGCCAGGTATATATCCACTGGTTGGGGTAGCCTTCCCTCACGAATGGAAAAACCAAGATCACGAAGATTACCGGATACGCCTGACTCCAGCATGCCAGCTGAGAGGCTTGCTGAAATATCATCCACAAAAAGGCGGCCTTCGGGTAAATAATGTTCAGAGTAAACTTCAATATTTGTACCGGTTAGTGATATGTTTTCCACATACCAGTAAAATGGTACAGACTCAGCAGCAGTTTCTTCTGTTTCAGGTATCAATTTCAAAACATTCCAGGATGAATCCGCCTGCTGCTCCACAAAAATGTTTGATCCGAATAATTCTATTGATTCAATGGTGTGGGGTGAAAATAGAACCGAGAAAAGATCATACCGAATTGTTACTGAATCGACGGTTGCAATGTTTTCGGATAAACTGTCATCCAGTGCTATATTCCGGACAGTAAATCCATTCAGAAGGTCACCCTCTATCTTGTTGAGAGAAAGATTTCCATTGAGTTGCTGATTGATTTGCTCTTCAGCAATACCACGGACCTTTTCAAACAGCCAATCAGATTTAAGCAGTAATCGACCGCTCAACAGAAGAATCAACAGCAAGATGGCTGCTATCATCCATCCCCTGTACCTTCGTTTTTTATGTGGTTTTTTTTCGCTCATTAAAATGCCTGGCCAATACTAAAATGAATTCCAATTCTGTCCCAAGCCGATCCATAATCCCAACCATTGTAGATCCGTAAATCTTCCTCAGTGGGATTGAGTTTATATGCAATATCCACCCTGACGGGACCAATGGGGGATTGATATCGAAAGCCTCCACCGGCACCAAATTGGAGTGGGCGGCTTGGCAATGATGCAATATTTTGCCACACCTGGCCTCCATCAAGAAAAGCGGCTACTCCAAAATTTGGAATGATACGGTCTAAAGTCTGTCTCAGCTCGATATTAAAAAGAAAAGTTGCACGCCCACCCAGCGGAATGAAGGAATCGAATGCCCCATTCTCGGTAAATGCGGGAGCTTTGGGTCCCAGGTTTTGGCGGCCCCATCCGCGAACGGAGTTTGTACCCCCTGAATAATACCGGATGTTTGACGGCAGGCTGTCGGGTTGTGTGTAGAAAATAACACCGCCATTCACACGATTTGCGAGTGTTAATGAATTTGTGATCTGTGTGTATTTCCGAACATCGAGATTTAATTTCTGAAATTTAAATGTCGATTCGCCAAATGTACCGGAAAGCTCTATGGACGGCTGTAATACCCACCCTCTTTGTCCGCGCGAATATCCCTCGCTATAATAACCAGAGAGTACAAAGGATGATTTGTCATATGAAAGTACGGTATCCGGCAGATCCACCTGTTGATCTCTCGAAAGCTCTTCGTTCAACGAATATTCATAAGAGAGCGAGGCTGTTTTATTGCGGTCGATCTGGTAAATTAAGCTGCTGTTCAAACCCACCTGGAACAACTCAAACGCTTCTTCAAGCCGGTGTAAACCAAAAAGAGAGGTCACGTTTCGGCTTTTTGAGTTAAAGATATAGGGCACCAGGTAATCGCTTGACAGCCGCTGTTCTATAAATGAAGCTCTTGCATTAGCACTGTATCGGTGCCCTCTTCCATTTATATTCCTGTGCTCCCATTGAGCCTGTCCCCTGATGATCTCTTCCATACCTACGCCCACTGATGCCTGAATCGTTCGCGGTTCAAATTCGCGAACCCGGATCAATGTTGAGAGTGTTGAATCGTAGTCCTGTTCCGGCAAAGTGATGGTTGCAAATCTAAAAAGGTGATGATTGAAGATATTTCGCTGTGCATTTTGGATTTCATCTCTCGTATATAGGTCCCCTTCACGTAATCCCGATTGTCGGAGAAGCATTCTCTTGGGTATACTCAATTCACCCTCCACCTGGAATTCTCTAAAATAGGTTTTAGAATTTGGTGTGATTCGGATCTTAACATCTACCAATCCGGCAAGTGAATCAACAGCGCTTTGAATCTCAATTTCGGGCCAGGCATAACCCATATTGCCCAAAGCCTGAAGGAAAGCTCCTTCTACATCAGGTTGCCGGATTGGCTCAAATCTTCTTCCCTCCCGGTACTCATGCCTGGATATTGCACGTTCAAAATCCCGGGTCTCCCTAATTTCCCGGCTGATAGAGCTGTCGGCCTGAATGTTCACCTCAGTGGAGTGAATTGAAAGTGGTACCCCTTCTCTTACGGTGAATAAGATATTCTTCTTCCACTCTTTATCCCCTTCCGTTACATGATAGTCCACCTCAACGTTGTGAAACCCCCTGCGTTCATAATATCTTCGCAATCGAATTTGATCTCTGCGAACTTCATTTTCCGCGTACAGGAAATTATCAAAACGTTTGAATATTTTTTGAACAAGAGAGGGGCTCTCGTTGGCTATGGCATCCATCAACACAATATTCCGGTAGGTTTCATTACCCTCTATCTCCACACTCCATACCACCGGAGTTCGTTCAGGTTCTTCCTCCTGCTGAAATGCATAAAGATCATTCACAGAGATGAAAACCATCAACCATAAAATGGTAACTTTACCGGCTGTAATTGTGTTCTTTTTTAAATATGACAACAATTTTCAGATATATATTTCTTAAAAATAAGAATATTGAGCATTCATCTTTCAATTTAAAAGGCATATTCAATTATTCTAATAACAAATGCCCTTTTTGGTACCCAACTTCTCTTCACAACGCATTCACAATTTGCCAGTAGCTTTAGAGCTTATGAAGAATCAATCAAAATTATTTCCACGAAGGCTTCGCCTAATCACGATTATCGGCTTTCTTTTCATAACAACTATTAGTTGTGGGAATGAAACGCTCGATGATTTTAGTGATCGTTCTTTTGAACTGACCAATCAAAATGGTGAAGAAGTTACATTTCCCGATGATTTTGAAGGTGCGCCCCTCGTTATGGGATTCATTTATACCAATTGTCCTGATATTTGTTCATTTATAACGGCAAATGTTCATGATGTCTATCAACAAATGGAGAATTCCGGTGATGTTCAATTTGCCCTCGTCACATTTGATCCCCAGCGAGATTCACCAGAGGTGTTAAAAAAGTATGCCCAGGCATTCGAAATGGATCATGAACCGTTTCAGTTCCTTACGGCGGACTCCAGTACAATCGCTTCGTTTATGGATCGTGTAAGTGTTCGAACACAAGAGTCCTACTCAGAAGAGTCAGAAGACGGTGAGAGAATGTATTTCCTCAATCATTCTGATAAAATATTACTGATTAATGAGAACTCAGAACTTATCTTTGATTATGGGGGAAGTATGACTCCCGTTAACATTATCATTGAAGATTTAAACAAACTATGATTTACAAAATTACTCAACTATTTATCATCACTTTCCTGCTGATTTCATTTATATCCTGCGCGGGCGAAGAGGGTGAACAAACAATCGACAATACTGAAGCGTTTGAACTTCCCGCCGACGGAATTGAAATCGCAGACGCCTGGGCAAGACCCGGACAGGTGGATGGAGTCTCTGCCATTTACATGAATATTCTGAACGGTTCATCTGTGGCCGATACACTTCTGTCCATTTCATCTCCCGTAGCGGGAATGGTTGAAGTACATGAAACCTACGAACAAGAAGAGGGCATGATGGGAATGCGTCCGGCAGAAGTAGTGGCCGCTCCGGCACGAGGAGCACTTACGCTTAAACCCGGAGGTCTACACGTAATGCTGATGCAATTAAATCGTGAACTGAGAGAGGGAGACAGTGTTGAATTTTCCGTTGAATTTACGAATGGTGCGGAGATAACTATTACTGCACCTGTTGAGTCAATGCGACGGTAATTAAGACTTCAAGGATTTAAATTAAAAGATCTTCCATACTTTCCGCTGACTGAAGCCAACGGTAATAGAAGAAAACCTGACAGACCTTGAGTACACCAATACTTTGCTTGTGATAATCTATTACCGTCTGCTTTAGCTGACGGTAAGAAAGCAGTAAAAAATTATGGCTTTAGCCACATCATTCTGTTGGCTTAAGCCAACAATAGTAGATGAGAACCTAAAAAAGCTTAAGTGCATTTAACTACTGATGGCGCAAGCGTCTCGCTTGTGTCCGCGTGACAGGAACCGTCGGGGCAAGCTGTTCGCACTATCCAGAAAATCTCACTATTGCTCGCACTCTGCCGGTTCGTCAACACAATTTCAATTCATCTCCAAATCCGCTTTTTCTGCACTAAAACCAACTCCCTCCTCCTTTACTTCACCGAGTGAGGCCTCCATTTCTGAGCGCAGTTTTTGGATGGATAGGCCACTGGAAAGTGCACCGTTTTTTGCAATAGATATACGGCCTGTTTCTTCAGAAACAACTACAACAAAAACGTTATTCGTCTCGCTGATTCCCACTGCAGCCCTGTGGCGTGTTCCAAAAACGGATGAAATGTTTGGATTTTGTGAAATAGGGAGGTAGCAGCTCGCCGCAACAATTCGGTTATTCCTGATTATCACCGCGCCATCGTGCAGAGGAGTATCTTTTTGAAAAATAGTTTGAAGGAGTGAAGCGTTTACCCTCGCATCCAACTTTACACCAACATCGACCAAATCCTGGAGGGATGAAGTTCTTGCAAAAACAATCAGTGCACCGGTTTTGGTTTGAGCCATATTCCGAACTGCTTCAATCACTTCTGATACCATATCCACAGACCCGGTCCGTCCCAGAAATCGATCGAGCGACGTGTTTTGCCCAAGATTGTACAACAGCTTTCGAATTTCAGGTTGAAAAATGATGAAGACCGCTAAAACCCCTACATCGAGAACACTTCTGAGAAGAAAATTCAAAGTAGTAAAACCGAGCAATCCCACACCTGCATTCAAAAGAATAATAAAGAGCAAACCCAGTGCCGCCTGGATGGCAAACGTTCCCCGAATCCACCTGTACAGGTAGTACAAAACAAGGGCAATAACCAGCGTTTCAAGCAGGTCTTTAATGCCAAATTCTATGAATCCAATCGGGATCAACTGATCTATCTAATTTTTAGTAGTTAGTATTGAGTATCAAGTAGTAAGTAGTAAGTAAAAAATTCAATACTTAATACTTGATACTTATTACTCGTTTTTTAGTGACTCAAATATCTTCACGGAATCGACCGCTTCCTGTACATCATGAACTCGCAATATCTTTGCTCCCTGCAACAGGCAGTGATAATGAACAGCCAGCGTACCGGCTAACCTTTCGTCTGCCGGTCGTTCATCCAGTAACGTTCCAATCATCGACTTCCTGGACGCTCCAACCAACAGCGGATAACCCAATGTAATGAATTTTTTAAGCTCTTTTATGATCTCCAGGTTGTGTTGAAGTGTTTTGCCGAAACCAATTCCGGGATCCACCATAATGGATGATACTCCGGCTCGCTTTAATTGTTCAATGCCATTTTCCATAAATGAGTAAATATCCTCAGTAACATTCTGATATTGAGGATTTTTTTGCATCGTTTGGGGATCACCCTGTGAATGCATCAACACATACCCGGCCTGATAGGTTGCACAGAGATCGGCCAGCCGCGGTTCCTTTTGCAGACCACTGACATCATTAATGATATGTGAACCAAGCTCCAGCGATTTTTCAGCCACTTTATATTTCGTTGTATCAATCGAAAAAAAAGTTTTTGGGAAAGCGTCCAAAACCTGTTCCAGTACCGGAATCACCCGATTGATCTCTTCTGATTCTGACACAGGATCGGCGCCCGGACGTGTTGATTCACCACCAATATCGATAATAGCTGCACCCTCCTCAGCCATTTTCCCAACAGCATCAACAGCCCGCTGAACAGAATTGTATCTTCCTCCGTCAGAAAATGAATCCGGTGTAACGTTTAGTATTCCCATAACAACCGGCTGTTCAAGAGAAAGTTTAGAATCTCTTAATGACAGTACAGATTGGTGGCCTATTATTTCCTCCATTGTGTATACCTCAATTGAAAGAAGTGGAATTTAACCGAAAAATGAAATGGAGAATAGGAAAATGAGACTTAATATAAGCGCTTTTAAAGAACCGGACTCCTAATCCCAGTGCTCTTGCAGTAAGTCCAGCTTACCTTCTTTTTCCGCCCATTCATCAGCGTCTACCATCTCATCTTTGGTTTCATTGATGATATGTTCTTGCCAGTTCTCAGCAAGACGCTCATTTAGCTCAATGTAGTGTTCCCATTCTTCAGGAACTTCATCATCTGGATAAATGGCTTCAACCGGACACTCCGGCACACAAGCATCGCAGTCGATACATTCGAGCGGATCGATGGTTAGAAAGTTTGGCCCTTCACGGAAAGCATCAACGGGACAAACAGCCGCGCAATTTGTGTATTTGCAATTAATACATGGTTCTGTAACTACGTACGCCATTTAACAGGGATATTAGAATTAATTGTTGTAAATAAGGTGTTATGGTATTTCAAATAGAATTAAAATGCAATCCAAACATAGCAAGTAACCCGATTTTCCTCAAATATATCCTTCATCGATTGCAATGTTAAATCTTGTTTGAAATAATCGGTTACTTGATCAACATATTCTCAATTTCTTGAAGATTTCCATCGTTTTCGGCTGGATCCAATCCTAGGATCTCGCACATCAACTCATAGATGTGTACGACCTCAAATGAGTCTACACTCTTGTTTTTTTCAAAGTTGGGGCCATGAGCGATGAAAAAAGAATGCATCTCTTTTTCATGATTATCATATCCGTGGGCTCCTCCAGATGGATAATTTGGATTCTGCTCAAGAAATTCACTAGTAGTAATTGTATAACCAATATCCGGGATCAATAAAAGGTCCGTCACTCGCGGGTGTTCTTTCAGATGAAACCGCTCCGGGATATCCTGTGTTTTATAAACTCTGTAATTGTTTTGATTCCCTTCTAAGCTGTTAAAAACGTTTTCTAAATATGGGTCATCTACATTCAACATCCCTAATTGACCAAGGTCAATAATCTCCAGATGCTCAATATCTACGATATCATCCAAAACCACGACCCGATCTCTTGAAACCTGCGCCATGCCATGATCGGACACAATAATGATATTTGTCTGGTCAAACAGTTGAGCTGCTTCCAATTCTTGTACGAGGTATCCCATGGTATCATCAGCTCGTTGAATCGCACCATTAATCTGAGGAGACTCAGGGCCGACGCGATGCCCTTGAGAATCCGTGAAACTAAAATAGAGGGAAGCAAAATCTACTTTCTCTGTCTCATTGCCTGATAACCATTGAACAACTGAATCAACCCTTGCAGAATCGGGTATACTGCCGTCATATTGGTTCCAGTACGTAGGCCTCATATTTTGGATGGGCGCTTCCGACCCCACCCAAAACATGGTTCCCGCTTTTTTTCCCTGCTTCTCGACGGTATTCCAGATCGGTTCACCCTGATACCACATCGGGTCCTCTACTGCATCTCGATTACGAATAGAGTATCGTTTTCCCGTTTCAGGATCTAACATATTATTACTGATAATCCCATTGTTTTCCGGATAGAGACCCGTAACAATTGCATAGTGATTTGGAAAGGTTTTCGTGGGGAAAACCGGAATCAAACTCTCACTCTTCACCCCATTACTGATCAACTGATTAAAATTTGGTGTGTCTGTTTTTGTCAGGTAATCATATCGAAATCCATCAAATGAAACGAGCAGTACCGGGTTTGTCTGCTCTTGATCATCATTGACTGCCAGCTGCTGCCTGCAAGACACAAAAAACAAGCCAATGATTAATACAAGTAACGTAAACCTGGTTTTATGAAGCATGCTTATGTATAAATATTTACTGATTTTCTTATTTGTAATAAAGTAAAGTAGCAGGTAATCAAAAAAAGGCCCTGCAAACGATACAGGGCCTTATAAACCGCATATCCGTCACAATAAATTAGAAGTTGTAACGGACGCTAAATTGCATTTGCCATCTTGAACTTAAATCACTGATGTTGTAAAGGCGTTCTTCGGTTACGTTTTCAGGATCAAAGTTTATAACCGGCTTTCCGATATCTCCGGAGCTGAGTCCGTATTCCGGGTTGTTATCGATGAAGTCCTGGTCAACATATTGCTGGAAGTCGAAAGCACGGTAGTTATTAAAGCTAACACCCTTTCGAACGCCCCACTCTTCATTCAGAAAGTTCAGCACGTTAAACATGCTTGCACTGAATTCGATGGACTGTCCGCTGAATGTTTCAACTTGTTGAGTAAGTTGAAGGTCAAGATAGTTTGTCCATGGCTCTCGTGCAGTTCCTCTGTCAACAAAGTCTCCCCTGTAGTCG
>Ga0102931_1000239_pt1 | contig 26966 bp, 22 predicted proteins | sample SalPonR1_C_D1_MG_FD_79282 | JGI IMG/M metagenome (GOLD analysis project Ga0102931, IMG submission 79282) | Salt pond soil microbial communities from South San Francisco under conditions of wetland restoration - Salt Pond MetaG R1_C_D1_MG | ecosystem: Environmental > Aquatic > Marine > Intertidal... | reverse complement strand
TACCACGCATTTGAAGTGTATCCTCATCAATTGGGTAGAAGTTTTTGATGGTTGCCAAGTCGAAGTTTACGTTTGAAACGACATCTACCGTTCGTTGATCTTCATCCAGTGGATTTAAAATGGTGCCTGAAAGCTTGAATTCATTTGTCTCCGCAGTAAAGCCGGATTCGTCAATATCAATTCGATTTTGATCGGCTCTGATCTGAGCATTAATCGCTTCTATGGCGTTGGGTACATCAGCATATTTCAGGTTTCCATCAGCCAAGATAAACTCACCCGAGAACTGGGCATTTTCGAGGTCATCCATGCGTCCATTTGCAGTGGCATCGAGATTCAATTGTCCACTAAGACGTTCGATTCCCATATCCTCAATTGGATAAAAGCTGCTGACTGTTGCCAGGTTGATATCTCCTGTGGCATCCAATGTAAAAGATCCATTGCCTTCAAGCGGTTGTTCGATTCGTCCCGATCCTTCAAGTTGATTTTCTCCAGCCTCGGCGCTAAACTGTTCGATGGTTGCCAATTCATTATTCACCGTTGCCGATATATTGATATTCTGAATGGCTTCCGGTAGTTCAGGATCTTGGAGATATCCGTCAGCAACCTCTACAGTGAAATTAAAATTAGGCAAAGATTCTTCCGCTAAAACTCCATTTATACTTCCCTCTAATACCAGTGAACCGCGTGTATCTAAACCGGTAAGTTGTTCCTCGTACTCAGGCGGAGCCAGTCTGAGCAGCTCTCCGAAGTTATCTGAATTTGAGTTAAAGTTGAGGGACACTTCCGGTGCTTCACTACTCCATTTTGATACAGAACCGGTGAGATTTAGAGCCAATCCGCGAATTGAAAAAGTGCCCTCAGAAAATGTCAATACTTCATTTTCCATATCAAGTGTGGAAGTCTGTTCCATACTGAGAGCCAGATTTTCAATATAATTGGTTTGACCAATGGAGTAGGAGAGAGAGGCTAATTCCGCATCAATTGTGCTTTCGATGATATCAGAAGAAGTTAGTGCAATGCTTGCATCTAAATCTTCAAGATGTGCTACCGAGTTTGTGGTTTGGTCGGTGTAATGAATGGATCCATCCGTCAGTTCAAAACCAGAAATGGAGATGCTGGCAGATTCCTCTGTTGCTGCAGTAGTGTCACCTTCAAACGCTTCAAAAAGAAAATCGACATTTGTAGTAGAATCAGCCCGTATTGTGTAATAAACGGTGGGTTGGCGAAGGTCTAAATTTGAGATTGAGATTTGATCACCAAACAGGCTGTACAAATCCAGTGAAAGCAGCAGTTCATCGGCAGTAGCAACGGGTTCTCCATCCGGATCAGGTATCCGGATACTGTTCAGTTGAACACCAAAATTGGGGAATGTTCGAAAAAATGTGATAGACATATTCTCAACCTGCACCTCACTACCGGTCGCCTCCTGCACTTTCGGCAGAACCATATTCTTGAGCCTTTCATCTGTGAAATAGAAGTTGAGCCCGATCCCGGCGAGAATCAGAAAGATGAGAGTACCGGCAATAATCTTTAAAAATGTCTTCATGAAAGTAATTGTTTGATTTACTTGTTAAAACAAAGCTGAGATTGCATTGTTCCATAAATCAAAGAGTGACAGGCAGGTAGATATATAAATCTAACCTTTTTTTGAGTTTCAAAACAGAGCTTCGATAACTATTTGAAAATTTCTTGGAGGGGCAAAAATGGCAGGTCTCTCAACATAGTAATAATCAAATAGGTTGTTTATCAGGAAAGAAGCATTCACATCCAGACCTTCATAGACCGGGGGCACTTGAAATTTAAATCGAATATCGGTGATATATTGAGTGGGAAATACTTCTGCATCGGGCACAAAGAGTGAGAAATCTGTATCTACACGTTCCGGCGGACTCGCTGCCCGGAAATCAATTCCTGCTTCCACCCAGTCGGTTATTACTGAATTTGCAGAACCGTTAAGCAGGTGCTTCGATCGATAGAGGAGGGGTTGATTCAATTCCCGATCAGTTGTATTCAGATATGTGTATCCAAGTTTTACTTGATGATTTCGATCCAATGTAGAAACGGATAAAGATGCTTCTACTCCGCGTATCCTTGCCCTGGTTACATTTACAAACTGAAATGCAGCAAGTTCATTGACAAAGGTCGGCTCTACCAATCGCCGATACTCATTCCAAAAGCTGGTCAGTTCTGCTTTTAAACTAAAGGTGTCAAGAATAGGACTGATATATGTGATCCCGGCTTCATATCCTGTACTGGTCTCCGGTTTCAGGGTGATGTTAGATTCAAGCGGGAAAAAATCGCTATTGTTTACAAATCGTTCAGCTACACTGGGCACTCGAAATCCTCGTCCAAAAGAAGCACGGGCTGTCAGGCTTTCATTGATCGAATAAGATGCACTAAATTTTGGACTGAACTGAGTGGCTGTATTTCGGGTGTGAACCTGGTAAGCGTCGTATCGAACGCCGGCGGTAGTTGTAAGCTGATCATTCCAGGTATATTCAGATTGCAGGAATAGAGCGCCCTCGGGTTGATTGCGAACGGTTAGCGAATCCTCGCCAACAAACACATCTGAGTTGATCACGTTTTCATCAAAAGAAAGTCCTCCACTAACGATCATTTCATCAGTGACCTGTATGGTTGATTCTGCTTCCAAACCGTACCGAAGGCCTTTATTATGTCTTTTAGGTGGACTGATATGGCCATTAGCCTTGAGAGGTCGAAATGCTACTCCAAATAGCCGCCCTTTCAACGTGTATTGAATATTTGGGTTGATATTGTGTTGGAATACAGGGAGAATAGTAAGTCGATCCGAAAGTCCATCGTTGGCTCCGCTGGCTTCGTTTCCGGACAGATTGATCGACCCGGGGCTCAAGACATCATCCAGTCCATCCCAGTAGAGAAATTGCTCATTATTGTTTCGGCGAAGGCCGGTGTACATAGAGAGATTTATAACTTCTGAAATGTCCCAGCCAAATTTGGCATATGTTTCAAATCCTTTTCGGGAGCTGTTTTGCAGGTAACCGGAGTTGTTGTGAATTTTGCCACTGATCCAATAGCCAAACGAATCGGTCAACTGGTGAGATCGTCCGAAAATAATACCGCCCTGGGGACGAAAATCAGATCCGCCGCCCCATCCGGCTCTCCACGTTTGAAATCGAACCGGTTCGTAACCACCTCCATACAGGCGAACAGTATTTTCAGGCTCATCAGAAAAATCTTTTGTGATGATGTTTACAACTCCGCCCAAAGCTCCTCCTCCATAGAGGGCTGAGCCGGGACTTTTCAGAATCTCAATTTGCCTGGTTTGAATGAGGGGGAGGCCGTCAAAATCCATACCGCCATCGTCCGGCCCCATCAATGGAACGCCATCCACCAATAGCAAAACACGGCTGCCTACACCATACGAAAATCCGGAGGACCCGCGAATATTCACCGAGTTGCCGTGTACCTGAACTCCGGGTACGTATTCCAAGGCTTGGTCGAGTGACGTGATATTTCTGGAGGTCAACTCTTCCGGTGAGATAGTATTCATACTCACCGATACTTTTCCAATGAGCTGACTTCGCCGAGAGGCGGTGACAACAAGTTCATCAGACTGAAAAACCAGCGGTGATAATTCAATATCAAGGGTAAGAATTTCCCCACTTCCAACCGAAATGCTATCTGTTTTCTCCTCAAAACCAATCATCGAGATTCGCAGAAGATAGGTCCCCGGAGATGCGATTGTGAATCGAAACTGACCATTTGCATTTGTAACGGTTCCGAGCTCTAAAACGGGAATTGAAATGTGAACACCCGGCAGAGATTCTCCCGATGAATTTTGAACCGTTCCCTCAATGGTTCCGGAATTTACCTGAGAATAAGCCGAAGGATAGATCAATAGAAAAACCAATAGGCTCACAAGCAATATTTTGGTATTTCTTTGAAGCATAATCATCTATTCGGGTGGAAAAGGTGGGAGGTTGTCAAAATCCACATGTATGGTAATGGTAGTGGTGTCGCCTTCAACGATTATTATTCCGTCGTTTTGATCATAGAGCCCCACCGGTTTCCAATCACCAAATATATTATTTCCAAATTGCTGGGCAACGGTATTGTAAACATAAACGCCATTCGGAACTTCGTTTACGATAAAAGAATCCTTCTCAACAAAAAAATCAAGGCGCTCGCTGAATACCAGGTTTTCGATATCAGCAAAAATATCCTGGGCGGTTTGAGGAGGGGATTTCAAGGGCACAAAACGAAGATCAACCAATGAATCTTCCGTAGGCCATTTTCCTGAGTAGGTGATTGATCCGGTAATCACACCTGTGGGATTTGGTTCCTCTATCGGTGGTTCAAGCCCGCCTTCACAGCTTGCGAAGAAAAAAGAAGCAATGAGGAGAAGAGCAATTGGTATGAACAAAGAGTACTTCAATAGCTTTTCCCTTAATATGATCAACGGAAAGGATGCAATCAAGAGGGTAGTATTAAGAAAAAAGAAGTCTTGTAATAGCGCGGGTTCCTCGTTCGTACTTGTTATTTAGACACAAACGAGTGTTTTTTCATGAAAAAATACCTCTTTGGAAAAAGCGAATCCTCTGAAGAGGAAAATTATTTTTTTACAATCCAGAATACCCGTCAGACCGCTTGGGCGGTCTGACGGGTGAAATGCTATCCCAACTTTTCAAGTGCTGTATCAATCCGTCGGGTCACCGCTTCTTTACCAAGAAGTTCCATCGAAGCGAACAGGTCGGGACCAAATCCCTGGCCTGTGATGGCAATTCGAAGTGGCATCATCAGCTTTCCAAAGCCAACACCCTTTGCATTTATGACGGATTCAAGAGATGATTTTAAATTGCCTGCTTCAAAATCGGATAGTTCTTCAATTTCTGTTTTGTAAATGCCGACAAGTTCGGCGCTGTCGTCTTTCCATTTTTTGAGAGCTTTTTCATCATACTCCTTGGGATCTTCAAAAAAGAAACGTCCCATCTCAAGGATCTCTTCTATCTTGCTGATCCGTTCTTTCAGCAATCCTACAGCACTTTTCAGGTATTCGTCGTTTACGTTTTCGATCAAACCGTCATCGGAGATTACTTTCAATCGATCGGCGATCTGTGCATCCGGTTGCTCACGCAGGTAGTGCTCGTTATACCATAATAGTTTTTTATGGTTAAACACTGCTCCGCCTTTGCTCACTCGATCCAACGTAAAAAGTTCGATTAGTTCATCGAATGAATGGATCTCGCTGTCATCGCCGGGGCTCCAGCCGAGATAGGCGAGGAAATTGACCAACGCCTCTGGCTCGTAATTCTGTTCGATATAATCTTTCGTGTTAATCGGAATTCCTTCAGACTCCGCTTTTCGCTTGGAAAGTTTTCCGCCGCTGGGCGACATAATCAACGGAAGGTGGGCCATTTGTGGAATTTCCCAACCAAACGCGTTGTACAAAAGGACGTGTTTGGGAGTACTGCTGAGCCACTCTTCGCCGCGAATTACATGTGATATTTGCATCTCATGATCATCCACAACATTCGCTAAATGATAAGTCGGCATACCATCTGATTTCAACAGAACCTGGTCGTCGAGTCCTTTGGTTTCAAACGAAACGTGCCCTCGAATCAGGTCCTCAAAACGAACCGTTTCACGACGCGGAACTTTGAGACGGACTACATATTGATCTCCCCGCTCCAGTCTTTTTTCAACTTCTTCCTGTGGAAGTGTGAGACTGTTTTTCATCGACTGACGCGTAATGGCATCATACTTCGGCGATGGATTTCCTGATTTTTGAAGTCTTTCCCGCATCTGATCAAGCTCGTCTGTTGTATCAAATGCATAATAAGCCTGGCCTTTTTCGATCAGTTGTTCGGCGAATGTATGATACATCTCTTTTCGTTCGCTCTGTCGATAAGGGCCAAACTCACCGGGTCCCGATGCGTCGGGATCAGGACCTTCGTCAATCTCAATACCGCTCCATTTCAGGGAATCAATTATATCTTGCTCAGCTTCTTCCACATACCGGCTTTGATCGGTGTCTTCGATTCTCAGGATAAATTTGCCGTTGTGATGTTTGGTGAAAAGGTAATTGTACAGTGCCGTTCTGAGTCCCCCGATATGCAAATAACCGGTAGGTGAGGGGGCAAATCGAACTCGAACAGTGTCAGTCATAGATGGTCAATACTTTATTTAGATTTTTTCTTAGTACAAAAATACGGTGAATTTGAACCGATGGCTAATAAATTCAGAATGATGCGTGAGATCCGCGAGGTTTTCAAAATCTTCGCGAATCTGTCTTTGATGTTTGGATGAAATTTCTACTCTCAATTTTATACATTGAGATATAATCCTTACTTAAATTGGCTTCTATGCTTTACTCTCGAATTTTGTTTTATCTGTCTTTACTTACAGTTCTCGTTTTCATTGCATCGGGTTATGGATACAACTGGGAGATATGGTCTCTCGGAATGGCATTTACACTTCTAACCTACAGCGCATATGCTACGATTGCCCTTGCAGTGATTGGATTAATTTCGATATGGTTTTTGAGAAAAGGCCGTGCAAAAGCCATTGTTTTCGCGATGCTGGCATTATTGCTGACAGGTTCTGTTTCCGTTACGGCATTATACTGGCAGCAAAGAGCACAATCCGTCCCGCCCATCCACGATATCACAACAGATATCGAAAATCCACCGGCGTTCTCTGCGATGGTTCGGCTTCGTGCAGATGCACCCAATCCACCGGAATATGCCGGGCCGGAAACTGCCGAGGCACAACGAGAAGCTTATCCCGAAATTCAACCCATTGTTTTGCCTGATGATCTGCAGGACGTGATGGATGCTGCCGTGATGTTGATCACCGATCGTGAATGGAAACTTGTGGCAATCAATCGGAACCAGGGGCGAATTGAAGCAACAGAGAAACTGGCTTGGTTTGGATTTAAGGATGATGTTGTTCTTCGGTTCACAGAAACTGCAGAAGGAACCCTTGTAGATATGCGTTCCAAATCCCGAATTGGCCGGGGAGATGTAGGCGTGAATGCTCAACGGATTGAAGAATTACTGGAAGATTTAGAGGATAATGTTGATTAAAGATTCAGTCAGTTGGATGTGTGCAAAAATTGAGAAATTTAGATTAAGGAATGGGGAGTGTTCACTTTAACTTTCACTTTAAATATTTCAGAACCTTTTTTGGCACAAACCACAAACCACAAACCACAAACCACAAACCAATTTTATGGGCATTCCCCGTTTCCATCTCGCATTTCCCGTCAAAGAACTTGAAAAAACACTCACCTTTTACAGAGATATACTGGGCTGTAAAACCGGCCGTAGTTCCGATAAATGGATCGATTTTGATTTTTGGGGCCACCAGGTGGTGGCGCACGTCAGCCCGGAGGATGCCGGGAAATCAGCTTCGAATGAGGTGGACGGCCATGAAGTTCCTGCCAAACATTTTGGGATAATATTGGAGTGGGATCAGTTTTTTGAACTGGCCGAACGCCTGGAAGAGCACGATCTGGATTTTATTATTGAGCCGTATGTTCGGTTCAAAGGAAAACCCGGAGAGCAAGCCACCATGTTTTTCCTCGACCCAAGCGGAAATGCACTGGAGTTTAAAGCGTTTCGGGATGAGTCGCAGATTTTTGCAAAATGATGTTTCCTGCGTTGCTTAGCGAACACAACGGCTAAGATTAACCGCAAAGAAAGCGGAGTGACACTGAGTTTATTAAGATTCACTCTCGTCAGACTCTTCAATAAATGGAATAATGATTCCTCGCAGGAAATCAAAAATTTGATCCTGGTAGCGTCGGGATCCGCTGCTTCGCCCGAGATCGGAAGTGATGGAGATAACAGCTTCAAGTTCCGGTAAGATCATGATGTACTGGCCGCCATTTCCCCAGGCAAAAAAGAGCTGGTAACTGCCAACAGGCCTTCTCCACCACATGTATCCGTAATTATAAGGATTGTAATTACTGCGTGTATACACTTGAACGGATTCCAGGATCCAATCTTTTGAAACTATTCTTTGTCCATTATACTCCCCGACATCCATCATCATCGTGCCGATTTTCAACAGGTCGAGTGGGGCGATGGCAAGGTTGTTGCCACCCATATAATATCCCTGCGGATCGCGATCCCAGCCGCCGATTTGAATATCCATCGGTTCAAAAAGATGCTCATTGGCAAAAGCTCGTGTGGACATACCTGTGGATTTGGTTAAAATCACAGAAAGCAGATGTGATGTCCCTGTGCTGTACACCATCTCCCCGCCTGGCTCCCCAACAAATGGCTGGTTAAGGGTAAACTCAATCCAATTATCGCTCATCACCCAGCGTCCGTAGTTCCGGAAGCTGGTGGTTTCGAGCCCGCTTCGCATTGTCAAAAGATCTTGTAGCGTGATGGCAGCTTTTGCCGAATCAGGATTTTGCTCAAAATAGTCAGGGAAAAAATCGCTTATCGGTTGATCGATCCCCTTAATGAATCCCTTATCTATAGCAATTCCAATCAATAATGAGATGATACTTTTGGATGCCGACTTAATATTCGTGGGGTCATTTCCACCAATCGGGCCGTTGTACTCTTCGTGAATAATTTCGCCATTTTTTTGAATAATAAGACTTTGAATGGTTCCGATATCGAAAATATCATTCAGCGTTTCCTGTTGATAAGCGAAAACCCGGTTAACTGACAGTAAAAAGATGATAAGGGATAGAATAAATTTCATGATTGTAAATACGACGGAAGAAAATAAATTTCAATGGTTGCAGAGTTAACGCTTATGAGATTTACAACGTTTAAAACTTTTTGGAGAAACTGTTTTTATAAACACGTTTGAGCGTCCATCTCCATGTTGTATATTTGAGAAAAGTAAAACGAGTATGACTGACAGTATTCAACTATCCATCATCTTAACGACTCACGCCAGGGAAAAGCATTTCAGCTCGCTGTTGAATGATATTCTTGAATTTGAGCACGGAAAGTTTGAGCTGATTGTTATTGATGATGCGTCTGACCCTGTTACATCACAAGCGATTCAAAAAAAGATTGCTGCCAGCGGGAATGACCGGGTATACTTGTTTGAACACGATGAATCTAAGGGCAGGGGGGCATGCCTGAATGAGGCACTGGTTCAGGCATCCGGAACGATGATCTGGGCTCCATTGAGAGCCGATCGACTAAATGAATCATTATTGAAGGAAGCGATTCGGAAATTCAAGGCCGATCCGGCCGCATTTTGGGTACTCGATTATAAACTCCCCGAAGAACCGGTTGATTGGGTTGATGCCGCTGAGGAGGGAGACTTACCGGATGACAGTTGCATGGTTTGGAACCGTAATGTAATTCATCCGGAGCAGCTTTTTTTTAACCCGTTTTTAGATCAGCTACACGGAGCAGAATTGGCATTTCGCCTGATAGACAGTAATGTATGGTATACGACCGACCCATTTTTTGTGGTAGCTGATGATCAATCCGTACATCCTACGCACCTGGATATCCAGGAGTTCTTGTATACCGCGCTGAGATTGAACAATGAAAGTGAGGTCCGAAAGGCTTTGCTCGATGAACTTCTGGATTCTGAATCAAGGCTTAAAAAACAAACTTCGGATGACGAATTCCTGATTCAATCCCGTCGCTTAATTCAACAGGGAGATGCAAAACGGGCGCTCGAGATAATCGACAAATTTTTAAAGCGGAATCCCGAACATCATGAAGGGAGCCGAATTAAAATTTCAGCACTTGAAAAATTACGTCGGCATGTAGAGGCTGCTGAGTTGAAGCACTCTCTTCAGCGAAAACCGAAAGATCCGGAAGAACAAGCTGAGCTTTCACTGATTTCAGAGGAGGAGGAAACAGGAGCACAGCTTGAGAGTTCAAATGAAGCAGATATTGAGGTTTCGGTTGTGATACCTACAACCGGACATGGGAAAGAACCATTGGAGGTAGCCCTGTTACATCTTGAAAAAGCGGTCGATTCCAAAACCACGGAGTTGATTGTGATAGATAATGCGAGTATTGATGATACGTTTGACTACCTGGAACAACTCCAACAAGAGAATTTTTTAAATATTACTGTAATAACCCACTCCTCCAACGAAGGTTTTGCGAAGTCTGTAAACCGTGGGATCGACTCTGCAAAAGGTGAGTTTGTCTTAATCATGCACAATGATGTGCAAGTGTCTAAAAACAGTGTGGACCTTTTGAAAAGAGGTTTTAAAAAATCGAACAAAGCGGCCCTCACTGCACCGGTCTTAAATACTACCAAAATTGAGTCTCAAAGAAAGGAGCTCTCTGTAGATGAGCCATGGTTGATTTCCAAACGTGTAGACAGTTGCTGCTTTATGATCAGGAAAGACCTGCCGGTTCGTTTCGATGAAGAGTACCAGTTATGCTATTTCGAGATGGATGATTTTTGCAGACAGATCACTGAAAGCGAGATGGAACTGGTTGTGGTTCGAAATTCAGTTGTTGAGCATCAAAAAGGCACCACAATTAAATTGATGGGCCTGGAATTGAATCCGGAATTGAAATGGATGAATCGTGAGCGGTTTTTTAAAAAGTGGGGATCTGATCGTCCGATTGAGCTGCCCAGCCAGGGAACTCATCCCGAGCGATTCCAAAAACTTGGTGCCCCGGATAACCCGATGAATCCCAGTTCTGAATGGGTGGAAACCGTTCAAAACTACCTGACGAATGAAGTTCGCACTGAAATTCTTCGTCAGGAATGGACAGACGATGAATTTTTCACCATCATTCTTACACTCCTGATTGCTGATGAACGAGAGTTGCTCCGAACCCTAGAGGAAGAGATCGATGAGATGAAACCGGATACATCGCTATTAGTTCTTTTTATCCACTATTATTTCAAGAAAAATATCTACTCCCGCTGTAAACACTACATGAGTCTGGCAGAGAAGAATCACCCGATTTTTGATCTCTATCGTCTCAAGATTTTTGTTGCCGATAAGGAGTTCGATAAAGCGATTCCTCTTCTGAATGAGATGCTTGGTGAATATCCGTCGAGCCCCGAACTTTTCTACCTGGCCGGAGATATGTACGAGAAGAATAATGAACAGGGGGAAGCAAAGTCGTTTTTTGCGATGGCGTCTCAACTCGATCCCTATCGATTTAAAGCCGAAGATTCTTCATTTGAGCTCAAGTTTTGAATTGGCAAAGATCCGAGAAGTTCCAAAAACTTCGCGGATCTGACCACACGAAGAAATTTTTTCAATTTGTAAATCGGCTGGGTGAGTCGATCCGATTATCGAAGAAGAGACCGGCTCAACTGTTTTAGGGCGCACAAGCGTTATGCTGATGTCCTTCATGGTAAGTACAAGCGAGATACTTGTACTATCTCAAGTTAAAGTATTGATCGGGTCGGATTGCGCGAGCGTCTCGTTCGGGCCCCAGATTAAAAGCAAAAGCGCGATGCCAAATGATTGTGGTAGGCTTTGAACTACAGCAGCCGGCCTAAATCTCCGGCTCAGCGAGCCGGGCTACTTTTCATCAGCCTCTCAATCAGCTCATCCACAAACTCTTCATGCTCTTGCTTCATGAAGACACTTCGGAGAATGGTGGCATAATCTGCATCAACTTTATACTCAGGAAATTTCTTAGAAAATATGCCCGAAGGAATTTTAAAGAGACTCAGGTGGTACCCTTTCTTGTCTAATTCCATCCCCTTATCAAATAGTTCTTGATTTATCGAATTCAAATTACTGATAGATTTCTCAGCAGGAACTTTGAAGTAAGCTGCGATATCGAGATCCGGTTCTTGATAAAGTTTCCAGACTGTCAATTTATTCATATGCGACGAAAACTTTTCAGCTGCTCGGATCGAGGAGGAGAGAATGCTTCCAAGTCCAGATTTGGTAAGTGGCATCAGTTCCAGTGTTGCCCAGAAAGCTGCGGCGGATGCTCCTGCCCGGGAACACTCGAGGCTGATTTCACCGAGATGCAGATCATCCGATGTAAAGTAGGTATAGGGAGAATCATGCTTGAAGTATTTTCCAACAGCAGCGTCTTTGTATAGAACACTGCCGCAACCATAGGGCTGTAAGCCATGTTTGTGGGGATCAATCACAATACTTTCGCATTCAGAAAGATGCTGCCAGTGTATATTTGAAGATAACTCATCAGAAATGAGTTTGAAGAACCCTCCGTAGGCCGCATCGGCATGAACACGGATTTCATTTTCTTTGGCTAATTTTAAAATCTCTTCAAGAGGCTCAACGATTCCGAGTCCTGTTGTGCCCATTGTTACGACGAGAGTGCCGATTTTAGAAGCATTTTTTTTAATAAAATCCGGATCCGGGATACCACGGTGATCCACCGGAATCTTAAGAAATTCACAATTTAGTACATGGCACATTCTCTGGTGAGTGTAGTGTGCATTTTCAGATGCTGCAATTGCTTTACCCGGATGAATTTCGCGGGCGATAAAAAGAGCTTCAAGATTGGCAATTGTCCCGCCTGAAGTCAGATGTCCGAGAGAATTCGAATCATATCCAATCATGGAGCCCATTTTTTGGATCACCTCTTTCTCCATCTCTGAGGTTGGCGGGCCGCCGTCTAATGCGTGGTTGTTCGGGTTGATGGTCATCGTCAAGGCATATGCAAGCCAGGCTATGGGATGGGGAGGCTTCAGCATCTGCCCGGCATAACTGGGGTGATGAAACGGATAGTTACCTTCCAGCCGGGAGGCGAGTTGATTTGCAATCTCCCGAATTTTATCAAGTTGACAAGCAGATGAGCCAGTTTCAGACAGCGAACCGTATGAATCTCGCCAGGTATCCAGCTTTGTTAGAGCATTTTGAAGGATCGGCAAGTATGGTTCAAAATTGTTCAAATCAGCTTAACGAATTGAGTAAGAGATTCCCAGTGAAAGAATTTGTGCAACCTGGATTTCTTTTGAAAAGTCGTCGTCATACACCAAATCAAGGCTCAAATTCGTATTGATGTAACTATTTATGCGGCCAATCAGTTTATTCGAGAATAAAACATCAGTGCTATTGACGCCGGTAGTAAAATTTGTGAATGTCTGAATGCTGGATGAAAACTGCACATTTTCCATCAGATCTGTTTCCAGGCTGGCACCGATGGTTAAACCCGCTTCAGATCGAAACTGATCCCCCTCATCAAGTCCATAGGTTTCGGAAAGAGACTCATCACTAACGTATGTTTGCTTCAAACCAATACCCGCTTCAACAGAAAAAATATCACTGGGTACGTAAGCCAATCCAACGTTTTCATTGAAATAGGCAGGAGCCATAAATTTAGAAATCAGAACATTCCCGCCATCTTCGGCTGCCCCGTAATCATATCCCTTATCAAATTGTGTTCGAAAAACAAGATTAGTAAATAGTTTTAGCTCTGGGTTTTCTTCATTGAGAGTGTACAAAAACCGGTTCAGAAAATAGAGCCGATCCGAAATTTTTCGTGTCCCTTCGTTTTCGATTCGTGTTTTTCCATACCTGGTATCCAGTAGAAGTCCGTAGGCAAATTTTCGATTTTTATAAAGAGTTGTAAATGTGGACGTACCCGTTGCAGCAATATTATTTGTACCACCCTGTGCCCAGTTGGAGTACGATGCTTGCGATCCGTTTAAACCAACAGTCCAGGATGTATTACTTCCCTGGAGAGTATCTGGAATAGAGATTGAGTCCTGAGCGGATGCAAATGGGACATATAAAATGATGAATGAGAATAAAAGAAAGGTATGCTTCATAGTTTGATAAATAATTATTTTTCAATCAGTACAACTTTGTTTGGCGCTCCATCTTTCAGGCGGAGTTCAACTTGTTCATTGAGCTTGGTGGGTGCATCCACACCAACAATACTTGCAAGTATAGGATACTTTCGATGTCCTCGATCCACCAGTACCACAACGAAAACTTTTTCAAATGCAGAAAGTTCCTTTATTTTTCGGATGGATTTGAACATCGTGCCACCACTGAAAATAACATCATCGATGATAAAGAGAGCGTTGTTTTGAACCTCATCATAACTTAATTCAAGAGTTGAATCATCTTCTGAATTGAGCTGTTTGAGGAATAAATGACTTTCCGTGGCTTTATCCAGGTTTTCTTTGATCTTCCGCGCTATGCTGAATCCCCGCTCATTAAGGCCAATCAAAGATATTTTTTGATTTCCCGCCTCTTCCAAAATTTGATAGGAGATTCGTTTGATGGTACGCTGAATACGTTTTTTGTCAAGAAGGATCATATACTTCAAAAGACTTTGTTAATTCGTTAAATTATTCAATTTATACAGGGAATAAAACAGAAACATTTTGAGAGCGTTATCAGAAACAAGAAAAATTAAATCATTAAGGAGCAACTATGAAGATCGCAAAAAAGATGTTATTACTCAGTAGTGGATTTGCAGGAGGTTTTCTCGCCGGTTACATGATTTCATCCGTTCAGACTTCCGACCAATTTCGATCACAAAGAAAACGTGTAGAAACAGCAATCTCAAGATTTAACCGGGTCTTGAGTGAGAGCCAGGAAAAGCTTTCAGAAGTAAACATTCGTTTAAAGAGAGAGTTCAGGCATCCAATTCCCGACCTCTATAGGGCCACCGAGCCGTTATCTCTCGATGAAAACGAATTGATTTATGACTAACCGGAATCCATACAGGGAGGAGCTTTTCCAGTGGATTTGGCAAGAGATTGAATTTGATTGTTCGAATTTAAAAACAATTTCCGGTAAACCGTTAAAAATCGTTGATACAGGTTCAGGGAATGTTGGAGCCGGCCCTGATTTTTTGGGAGCTCATGTAAGAATCGGCAATCGTGATTGGTACGGCAGTGTTGAGATTCACAAGAAAGCGGTGGAGTGGAACCAGCATGAACATCACAAAGACACAGAGTTTAATAGTGTAATTCTTCATGTAATTTATAGCGCCGATGGTTCCACCGGCGTGAGAACTGAGGACGGACATGAGCCATTTACATTGGAATTGAAACCCTACCTCACGAAGAAAATCCATCGACTCCTCGATCAGAAACAGCGGAGCGGTATTCCCTGTTCGGGCAATGTTTCTTTTATCAACCAGGAAGCGTTTGAGAAACAGGTGGAGGTTGCGCACCGGGAATACCTTGAATATAAAGTGGAAGAACTGTTGGCTTTTTATGATCCGTCACTTCCAATTTCAAATGCCTGGCAGAAATGTATAATTACAGGAGTTTATCAAGCATTGGGTATTCCCTCCAACCAGTCCACGATGAAAAATCTCGCACAAGAACTGTTTGGTGAATCTCTTCAGATACAAGATTTCGCGGACTTTTCTACCCAGATCGAACAGTTTGCTTTCCACTCAGAGAGGGATTTTCAATGGAAAAAACATGGAATGCGACCGGCAAGCCGTCCCAAACCCAGGATTAAGCAAGCAGCGGCTATTCATTTTGCAATTCAAAAAGTACCCTTTCAAATATTTTTTAAAAACAGTCCGAGTGAAACATGGAGGGAACTGATGGCTCACATTGATCCTGCAGTGCGGCCCGGAAAATCACGTCTTAGCCTTATAAAGCAGATTGTTTATTTGCCGGGAATCTATCTTCTCGGAGATCTTTTACATTCAACCCGCTTAAAGCAGACTGCCTTCGTTGCGTGGACTTCATCTTCCCAATACGTGCCGCCCGAGATGAAAACTCCTTTCAAAAAGGCCGGATTTGCGATTAATTCCTCAACAAAAAAGATTGGATTGGCCCATCAATACAAGAGATATTGCAGGGAAAAGAATTGTCATCGATGTGAAGTGTTTAAAAAAGCAATTCGTTCTTGATTGATATTTTTTGACTCTCTATCTTTGGGGTCTGTCGATAATACGATTGCCCGGTCGTCTAATGGCAGGACAGCTGGTTTTGGTCCAGTCAGTGGGGGTTCGAATCCTCCCCGGGCAACTCAGATAAAAGGATGCCAGACGGCACTCCTTTTTCTTTTATAGGAACCATGATAAAAACGATTTCTTGGATACGCCATTAGCCATATTTGCAGGGAGAAGCAACCTGGCACTTTCCCGTGCTATTGCTGAGAATTATGGCACAGAATTGGGAGAGGTAACAATCAAATCCTTTTCTGATGGTGAGCTCTATGTGAAGTATGAGCAGAGTATTCGTGGTGAGGATATTTTTGTAATACAATCCACACCACCTCCCGGCGACAATATTATTGAATTACTGTTATTATTGGATGCCGCAAAACGTGCCTCGGTAAAACGGGTTACAGCGGTTATTCCCTATTTTGGGTATGCACGGCAGGATCGGAAAGATCAGCCAAGGGTGTCAATCGCCTCCAAATTGATGGCGAATGTACTTGTGGAAGCGGGTGCGGACAGAATTCTGACCATGGATCTACATGCATCCCAAATACAGGGTTTTTTCGATATTCCGCTTGATCACCTTTATGCGAGCCGGATTTTTATCGATTATTTTTCGAGAAATCCAATCGATAACCTTGTGGTTGTAGCACCGGACGTTGGTAGTTTGAAAATGTCTCGTGCCTACTCGAAAAAGCTGGGGTCGAGCCTTGCATTTATTGATAAGAGGCGGCCTAAGCAGAATGTAGCCGAGGTAATGAATATTATCGGTGAGGTGAGCGGCAAGAATGTTTTAATTGTGGATGATCTGATTGACACTGCAGGAACCATTACTAACGCAGCTGTGGCTTTAAAGGAACGCGGTGCGTTAAGTGTGATGGCAACATGTACCCACCCGATTTTATCCGGGCCGGCGTATCAGCGAATAGAAGATTCTCCAATTGATGAGCTATTGGTTACAGATACTGTACCGCTCCGAAAACCATCCGATAAAATAAAGGTTTTAAGTGTGGCCGGTATTTTTGCTGAAGCTATTGAGCGTATCCACACAAATGATACGATAAGTGCACTTTTTGATGATTAATCGATAACTGAAAAACAATGAATCAACCAGAATTATACCAACTCGAAGGCGAAAAAAGAGAGCTGGGAAGTAAAGTCTCTGAGTCTCTGCGAGAAAATTTACGAATTCCCGCGGTTCTTTACGGGCCCAAAGTAGAAGAGAATGTTCATTTTTCCATTAGTGAAGTTGAACTTGAGAAAATACTGTCGGTCAGCCAAACTAAGCTGCAAACACTTACGGTAGATGGAGAAGAGTACAATACTCTCTTAAAGAATGTTGAATTTGATCCCGTTACAGATCGTGCATTACATGCCGATTTTTATGTACTGGACGATGAAACTCCGGTGAAATTGAATGTTCCAATTCGGCTCAATGGAGTTGCAATTGGTGTTCGGGACGGTGGTGGCCGCGTGTTCCAGCCAATGAGAATTGTTTGAATTAAAGTGGTGCCGGATAAAATCCCCGCCATGTTTGAGCTCGACATTTCTGACCTTGAAATTGGTGATTCGCTCCATGTTAGCGAATTGGATATGGAAGGAATCGATCCTTTGGACGACCCGAGACGAACAATCGTAACGATTGCACCTCCAAAATCCGAATCTCTGTTTACGACTTCACTTGTTGCTGAAGAAGGAGAGCTTGCTGAAGGTGAAGAACCTGAAGAGGGCGAAGAACTTGCTGAAGGCGAAGAAGGAGTAGATGGTGAAGCTGAAGAAGGCGCTGACCAGAGCGAAGACAAAGAATAATAAATGAATCGGTTCGGCTGTTTATGGCACTGATTGTTGGCCTGGGAAATCCCGGACAGGAATACAAAGGTACGCGCCATAACGTAGGCTTTGAACTAATTGACAAACTCTGTGAGAAACTGACCATTACTCTTAAACCGGGTAATGGTCTTTTCTTTTTGGGAGATGGAAAGTTTAAGGGGAAAAACGTAACCCTTCTGAAACCAACTACCTATATGAACAGGAGTGGAAAGGCTGTTTCAAAAGCTCTTGCAATTACGGGGAATTCACCCGCAGATTGTATAGTTTGTTACGATGATATACACTTGGAAATTGGCAGGATTAAATTAAAACCATTCGGGAGTGCAGGTGGCCATAACGGCATGAGTGATATTATCGAGCGGTTGCAAACAAGGGACTTTCCGCGCCTCAGAATTGGTATCGGCAATGATTTTAAACGCGGGAGACAATCTGAATATGTTTTGTCTCCTTTTTCACCATCACAAAGGAAATTAGTCAACGAGACGCTGGAAGTTGCTTCCGATGCAATTATCACGTTTCTTCGTGTTGGAATTGAACGAACTATGAACGAGTATAACTAATTTTTCATAACAAATATCGCTAACTATAATCCAAACGAATAACATGGTTAATTCAATATTATATCTAATTCCGGTGGCGGGGGTTCTTGCACTTTTGTACACCTTTTTTAAGACCTCCTGGGTATCAAAGCAGGAAGTGGGAACCGAAAGAATGGAGAGAATCAGTAACAGTATTTCAGCGGGAGCAATGGCTTTTCTAAAAGCTGAATACAAGGTTCTGTCTATCTTTGTGTTAGTGGTTGCTCTATTGTTGGCTTTTAGTGCTGATCCAGCAATTTCAAGCTGGATGATATCTATCTCATTTATTATTGGAGCTTTGTGTTCAGGCCTTGCCGGATTCATTGGTATGAAAGTAGCAACAAAAGCAAATGTTCGAACAACACAAGCAGCACGAACAAGTCTTGGTAAAGGACTTGAAGTAGCTTTTGCCGGTGGGTCCGTAATGGGGCTTGGGGTAGTAGGACTTGGAGTACTTGGATTGAGCTTGCTTTTTATCCTGTTCGGTCAGCTTTTTGGACTTGAAGGTGCAGATGCCGTTAACAAAGTGCTGGCTGTAGTAACAGGTTTCTCATTTGGAGCTTCATCCATTGCATTATTTGCTCGTGTTGGAGGTGGAATTTATACAAAAGCAGCCGATGTGGGTGCCGACCTTGTCGGTAAAGTTGAAGCCGGAATCCCGGAAGACCATCCTTTGAACCCGGCTACCATAGCAGATAATGTGGGGGATAATGTTGGTGATGTTGCCGGTATGGGTGCCGACCTTTTTGAATCTTATGTTGGGTCTATTATCAGTACAATGGTTCTCGGGGCAGCATTTATGGCTATTCCGGGCTGGAGTGATAACTTCAATGGATTGTCAGCAGTTCTTTTACCCCTGGTACTTGCCGGAACAGGTATTTTAACGTCGATTATGGGTACGTTTTTTGTGCGTGTAAAAGAAGGTGGAAACCCTCAGAAAGCCCTGAATATTGGTGAGTTTGCTTCTGCTTTCGTGATGCTTATCGCTTCTTTTTTCATCATTCAATGGATGCTGCCCGCAGAATGGACATTCAATGGCCAAACACTCACTTCAATGGGCGTATTCTGGGCTACAATTTTTGGATTAGCAGCCGGCCTTTTAATCGGTTTGGTAACGGAGCACTACACAGGTACAGGTACCAAACCTGTTTGGTCGATTGTTAAACAATCTGTAACCGGATCAGCTACTAATATTATTGCCGGTGTAGGTGTAGGAATGATCTCTACAGCTATTCCAATCTTGATTATTGCAACAGCCATTATTGGCGCATTTCATTTTGCAGGCTTATACGGCATTGCGATTGCTGCAGTGGGTATGCTTGCAAATACGGGAATTCAGTTAGCAGTAGATGCTTACGGACCGATCTCTGACAATGCCGGTGGTATTGCAGAAATGTCTGAACTCCCAAGTGAAGTACGTGAACGAACGGATAAGTTGGATGCGGTAGGAAACACGACTGCAGCTATTGGGAAAGGTTTTGCAATTGGCTCTGCAGCGCTGACCGCACTTGCACTGTTTGCTGCCTTTATAACTGCTTATGAAACAGTGAACCCCGGTGTTACAGTTGCAATCAATATTACAAGTCCATTTGTGATGGCTGCATTATTTGTGGGAGCCATGCTTCCGTTTCTGTTCTCTGCACTTTCCATGAACGCAGTTGGTCGAGCGGCCATGAGTATGATTGAAGAAGTAAGGCGACAGTTCAAGGATATACCCGAACTGTCCAAAGCACTTGCTGCAATGAACAGAAATGAAGGAAAAATACTGAAAGACTGGTCTGATGAAGACCGCAAAATTTTTGAAGCAGCTGATGGAAAAGCTGAGTATGAAAAATGTGTTGAAATATCCACTACTGCATCTATTCGGGAAATGGTAGTACCTGGTTTACTGGCTGTGATTGTGCCGGTACTTTTTGGATTTCTCGGCGGTCCCGAAATGCTTGGAGGCCTTCTTGCAGGAGTCACTTCAGCAGGTGTGTTGATGGCGCTCTTTCAATCGAATGCCGGTGGTGCTTGGGATAACGCCAAGAAAATGATTGAAGAGGGTGTAACCATTGATGGAGTTGAATATGGAAAAGGCTCAGAGCCTCATAAAGCAGGTGTTGTTGGGGATACCGTTGGCGACCCTTTTAAAGATACATCCGGACCTTCACTTAATATTCTGATTAAGTTGATGTCTGTCGTTGCACTTGTAATTGCAACCATGATCTAGTCAACAAATCTAAAATTTTAAAGCTCCACAGTATTATTACTGTGGGGCTTTTTTTGTTTTGAAAAACCTCACCCTAAATCCCTCTCATCTTGGGAGGGGGACTGAGAGAGAGGTCGAAATAAGTTAACGAGTCACCTTCAAACCGGCAGATTTGGATAACTTCAGCCCTTCAAAGATGCACTATTGTTTCTTACCTTGTCATAAAAATGAAGCCAAATATTTTATGGATATTTTTAAACTTATTTTTGAACACGATCTCCGATTGGATGAACTGCGTGAGCGTCATTTAGACCGAAGTAGCCAAGAGGTTTCCGCAAGTATCGAAGATTTTATGAAGCCCGATCCAACCTATTCCAAGTTTTACATATCCGGGACGGTGTTAAACAGGAAAACGTTTGGTTTAGACAGGATCAAACATTTTCCTCAAGTGATGGACTCACTCTCAAAAGCATTAAATGGATTCAATATTTTCCTGGATGATACTCCCGAAGAACTTCAAAAGGCTGTAAAAGACGCAGAAATTGGCTGGCCAATACTCCTTTCAGAAAATGATGAGATTGAATGGGATCCGGAGATGCTTGTTATAGATGATGAGAGTAATGTGGGGCACAAAAAATCCGAACTTGCGCAGGTTTTGAAATCTGGAGACCTTGTTTTGTACAAGGAAAAAGCACACCAGGGATTCGACCTGCACCTGTTTTCGCAGGATAATATTTATCCTAAATTGTTTTACCCGCTTCGTGAACTTGTAAATGAAGAGTTTCGGTTCTTCAGCATCAACGGGAAGCGAATACGATCCGAACGGCAGTTCTATTTTGAGACCTGGTCGCTCCATAAACCACCTCACGGAGTGGAAGAAGTTTTTACTGATACTGAGATTTAAATCTGTGTTCGAGATCCAGCATTCAGGATGTAAGATTTACAGTGATTTTTTTTAATTCGCTGTGTTACAGTGGTCTGCCTTTGCTCATTTTTCGCCATTCAGGCACGAAGAAGACGCAAAGGTCTCAATTTTCTAAAGCTTTCTTGCAACCATCAATAAACGCGGGCTCTCTACTTTCTCAAAATCAGCTCCTTCATAAGATCCGTAACACCGTTCAAGTTGAAAACCGTTTCTGTTAAAGGTTTTTTTAAACCAATCCAGCTCATAGAGTTTAACCCTTTCCTGGTATTGAATAGGTTGCTCTAACTTATCTCCGGTAAAACGGATCTTTTTATAAACCATGTTACGCTTAATTTTACGTTCAATATGAACAGTCATATCCCGAAATAATTCTTCCTCTTCAGCTACCAGGTCTCTTCTGACTTTATATGCATTCAGGTAATCCAGGATGAAGATTCCGTTTACGTGAAGCATTGAATTCACACTGCTAAGCACTTTTGCATTTTCCTCATCTTTCAAAAAATAGCCGAACGTCGTAAAAAGATTTACAACGGCATCAAAGGTTTTGTCTAATGGACGACGCATATCACCCACCTGGAATTGAAGGTTTGGAAGATCTTTTTCCCCGGCGATCTGTGCAGCCTTTGCAATTACCTCTTTTGAGATATCGATTCCCAATACTTTATATCCCCGTTCGGCAAGAGTAATGGAATGTCTTCCGCGTCCACATCCCAGATCGAGAACATTCCGGTATTTCGACGCAGGAATTTCTCGTTCAATGAGATCCGCCAGTTTATTTGCTTCATTTTTATTACGGTAAGCGTAGAGTTTTTCATACAGCGGACTGTCGAACCATTCTTTAAACCAACTCATAATCAAACCCTATGTTTCTGATAAATATATGTATCGTACTCATGAACGCCTTATCTTATACTTTTAAATTTTATCTTGCAAAAAACATGAACACAATTCTATGACATTTACTGAGAAGTTAAAACGAGCAGTTTCCGGCTCCAACTCTGTACTATGTGTTGGCCTTGATCCTGTTCCTGAATTAATTCCCAAACCTCTCGCAGATAAGTTTTCAAGCTCACCGGATTTGGTTTTGGAATTTTGTACACGCGTCATAGAAGCGACTAAAAATCATGTATGTGCTTTTAAACCAAACACCGCTTTCTTCGAGGCATTAGGCAGCCGGGGATGGGAAATCCTGGATCAAACCATTCAACAAATTCCAAAGGAAAAAATAATTATAGCCGATGCAAAACGAGGCGATATCGGAAATACTGCTGCGCAATATAAAAAAGCTTTTTTTGATGATCTGAATGCCGATGCCATTACTCTGAATGCATTGATGGGAATGGATACCCTGGATCCGTTTATTGATGATGATGCAAAAGGAGCATATATACTTACCATGACTTCCAACCGCGGATCAGCAGATTTTTTACAGCGACGCTTCGAGGGGCGAATGTCTCTTGGAGAATACATAGCCGAGGAGCTTGAGAAGAAGCAAGATAAAAGCAAAACTCACCTGGGAATGGTGGTTGGAGCTACACAAATTGAATCGATCGGGCCGGTTATAAACGTCAATCCTGAAGCACATTTGTTAATTCCCGGAATTGGAAAACAGGGCGGTTCTGTGGAGGCCTTACAAATGGTGCTGAAGGGTCATAGCGGAATACCGGTTATTAACTCCTCACGCTCGATTCTATATGCCGGATCGGACCATGAGGATTGGGAAGAGATTATAGAGCAAAAAGCATCAGAAATGAAAATGTCATTACAAGAACTTACAAAACGATATGTCTGATTCTCTGCCAGAAGTAATTCTTTATACAGATGGAGCCTGCAGTGGAAATCCGGGACCGGGGGGGTGGGGTGCCCTTTTGCTGTGGAAAGGAAAAGAGAAAGAGATAACCGGGGGCGCCCCGGATACTACCAATAACCGCATGGAGATGAAGGCGGTTATTGAAGGCCTGAAAGCCCTTAATAAATCCTGTCATGTAAAAATTCACAGCGATTCAGCTCTCATTGTAAACACATTCAAGCAGGGATGGATCAAGAATTGGCAGAAAAGGGGGTGGAAAAAATCCAACAAGAAGCCTGTAGAAAACCGTGACCTTTGGGAAGAGATGTTAAAGGCGATGGAGCCTCATAAAATTGATTGGATCAAAGTGAAAGGACATGCCGATAACCAGCTCAACAACAGGGTTGATGAACTGGCTGTTCGGGCTTCACAAAAATTTAAATGATTGAGGGGAGTTAATCTTTAAAGATCGATTTTAAGAATTTCGTGTATTTCTCCTTGTTCTTTTGAATGAGTAAAGGAATACCAAATGCATATCCAACCATCTTATCGGTAAAATCATGACGGATCAAGTTGGGCAGTTTTTTAATTTTTGATCCCACGATAATCATATCACTCTGTTGACTGATGGATTGCCCGTAGACAATATCAGCCAGTCGTCCCTGCTTTCTCTGTGACAGAACAAAATTCACATCACCGGGAATTTCGTATTCCTCAATAAATGTATCTTTTTTCTTCGAGATCTCTTGATCAATTTGCTGTTTTTCTTCTTCAGAAAGCATATAGGGAAAGAATTGAGCCCGGTATTCATAAATATGCTGCGCGGTAATGGTCCCGTTTTGTACAAGTTCCCGTGCCGTTTCAAGTCCCTTAGCCGATTGTTCTGAAAAATCGACGGGAACAAGAATGTTTTCGAGATTGTACCGGCAGTTTTCGGGAATAAACAGCAGTGAGGTTGGCACATACTTTAAAATCCGTTTTGGAATAACTCCTTCTCCTGCATATCCAACTTTTTTCCCCATAAGCAGCAAATCGGGTTCCAGTGAGTTCACTACCTGGATGATTTGATCAGTCGGTTTACCCTCCTTGATAATCAATCTCGTTTCGATGGAGGAATCGCTGAAATGTTCATCGATCTTTTCATTCAATTCATTACGAATAATCTCTTCGAACTCCTCTTTCGTCTCAATTTCCGGAAACTGATCGATGATGCCCATCGCTGTAGGCCCGGATTCAATGACGTGCAAAAAAGTGATAGTTTTTGGCTCTTCAACGGATGACAAGAAGGAACTATACCCAACAAGTATCTCATCCATTTTTGATAAGTCAAGGCATGCAAGCCAGTGGTTGAATTTTATCATAAACTCCTCTGATTTCTATTTTTTCTGTTTTTTAATAGCGTTCGCTACAAGGTCTTTGTACGATTCACGTTCTTTCGCTTTCGATTTGTCAACATTGTCTTGGTGTTCGCGGTGAAGTCCTTGCTGCAAGCTGTAACACATGATCAGTAGTACAATCGTAAATGGTAAACCCGTACTGATTGCTCCTGCCTGGAGTGCTCCCAAGCCGCCTCCAATCAGTAATATGGCAGCAACAGCACCCTCGGTAGTAGCCCAGAACACTCGTTGCCCAACTGGCGCATGCAATTTTCCGCCGCTGGTCAAACCGTCGATGACGAGTGAACCGGAGTCGGAAGAGGTAACAAAGAAACTCAATACAAGAACAATGGCCAGGAAAGAGGTGATCATGGAAAGCGGAAACTGATCCAGCAATATAAACAGCGATGTTGTTTGATCTGCCTGCACTGCACTAGCTATTTCAGCGATACCGTTCGTTTCAAGAAACAGAGCACTGCCGCCAAACCCACTCATCCACAGGAAGGTAACAAGGGTTGGAATGATCAAAACTCCCAGCACAAACTCCTTCACAGTTCGCCCCTTCGAGATACGTGCAATAAACATACCTACATAAGGCGACCATGATATCCACCATGCCCAGTAAAAAACCGTCCATGTGTTTAGAAATTCGCCCTCTTCGTAGGATTGCGTCCATGTTGAAAAACTGGCAAAATTTTGAACATAATGCCCGATATTTTGTATAAAGGATGAAAGAATATAGAGTGTAGGCCCAACCACCAAGATAAAAAGAATGAAAATTCCGGCAATTCTGATATTGAATTCACTCAAAACTTTTACGCCTTTGTCAATTCCCAATACAACTGAAATTGTAGCGATTGCCGTTACACCGATGATAATCATTACCTGGAGATTTACGGTATTGGAGAACCCGAATACATATTCAATTCCGGCACCGGCCTGGGCGGCTCCAAGCCCCAGTGATGTTGCGAGGCCGAAAAGTGTAGCCAGCACAGCGAGTATATCAATTACATCACCAATCCACCCGTCAATTCTGTCACCCAGTAAGGGATAAAAAACCGAACGAAAGGAGAGAGGTAGTTTTCGATTGAATGCAAAAAAAGCAAGAGCAAGTGCAACGATTGCATAGACAGCCCATGCGTGTAAGCCCCAGTGGAGAAAGGTAATTCCCATGGCATCACGGATGGCATCCGTTGTTCCCGCCTCGGCATGTGGCGGACTAATAAGGTGCCACATCGGTTCAGCAACGGAATAGAACATCAGCCCGATTCCCATACCCGCGCTAAAGAGCATTGCAAACCAAGCCATGGTGCTGAACTCCGGTTCTGCGTCTTGGCCTCCAAGGCGGATCTTCCCATACCTGCTGAAAGCAAAATACAGCGAAAAACCGATAAAAATGTTAACAGCAGCTACAAAAAGCCAGTTAGCAGAATCTGTTATAAATACACGCGCAGAATTAAATACCTGTTCTGCAGACTCGCCGGCAATCAGTGTTCCAATGATCAGTGATGCGATTAAAAATACAGAAGGCCAAAATACCGGTCCGTGTATATCGAAATACTTCTTGGAACCGGATTTTTTGGAGGGTTGTTTTTTCTCTTGTTCTGAGTTGCTCATGGATTAAAAAAACTGATTCGTTAAAAATTTAGAATCGAATATTCTGTTAAAAGTAAAAGCCGATATTGATGTTGAACCGGACATTAAATTCTGTTTCTCCCATTTCAAGATCTTCAAACCCGGGACCCACGCCCATACCAAAGCTGTCTGTGAGCCAGGGATGATTAACGCCCTGGGCAATATCAAAATAGGTGTAAACAGGTCCGGCCGTTACAAGAACACCGGTAATGTTTTGAATGGTTGGCTGGAAATTATCATCCAGGTTCAGCATAGAACCGGAGGCAGTTGTTGTACTTCCACTGCCAATTGTGTTCTTCATATAGCTGAAATCGTTGTAAAAATTCAGGTCGGTGACGGGTCCCCATTCAACATCGTACGAGTATGAAATTCCCAATGTAGCAATCCAGGCTTCGGCAGAAACCTCGTAAGGAATGGCATAAGCCCCCATTACAACAGTACTGATATCTTCGCCAGTGTCGTTTTTGGCGTTCACTCCATAATAGAGAATCTGGGGCAGAATATTAAAATTTCCGGCATTGATATCTGCATGAAATGCCAGGGCATATTGACTGTCAAATTCATCTCGAACGCTATTATAAAGCTGACCATATTGGACAGATCCGCCGATCTCGCTCTCGCCCAGATTGTAAGCACCTCGAACATTAAACTGATTTCGTTCGGTGAGAGAGGCTTCCTGCCCCGGAATGATATCATAAGAGTACCGTCCAGGTCCTCCACTTCCAAAAGCAGCCGGTGGCCCTTCCGGTTCAGCCTGGAAGAAATAGGCAAAATCCCATCGGAAATTGTCGGAATGATGCGTGATTTTAAGCCCCATATCATGGTCATCCTCAAGTCCTACATAATAG
>Ga0102931_1000237_pt1 | contig 27018 bp, 24 predicted proteins | sample SalPonR1_C_D1_MG_FD_79282 | JGI IMG/M metagenome (GOLD analysis project Ga0102931, IMG submission 79282) | Salt pond soil microbial communities from South San Francisco under conditions of wetland restoration - Salt Pond MetaG R1_C_D1_MG | ecosystem: Environmental > Aquatic > Marine > Intertidal... | reverse complement strand
TTCGGATGGGGATTTGGTGCCGGTGATAGGACTCGAACCTACGACCCCATCATTACGAATGACGTGCTCTACCAGCTGAGCTACACCGGCGTCCGCGACCTACTATGCGTCACGCCGACAGAGGTCAAGCGGTGGAATCGCCCCGGACCCTGGCGTCTTCAGGATGCGGCGGTTCTTGGTTTTTCGCCTTCCGGCTCGGGCTCGCCCGGCTCTGGGGCAGTGTCCGGGGCAGGCGTCTCCCTCACCTCCTCCTCGACGACCTCCTCGGCCTGTGCCGCGGACCCGCGATCACCGTTTTCGACCGGACCGGGCTCCATCTCCGGCATACCCGTCAGAAGCGGCAGGACCTCCCCGCCCGGTCCGCGCACTGCGGATGCCGCGGCCGCCGGGGGTTCGCGCCACGACAGCGCGTCGAACGCTCCACAGTTCGTGCAGACCGGCTCCCAGTCGCCTGCAACGTTTTGGCAGTTGTCGCAGACCCACTGCGGCCCCCGCGGTGCGGAGAGCGCGCGCGTCAGAATCTCGCGGACCTGCGACTCGGGCGCCCCTTCCCCGCGTTCGATCGCTGCGAGCAGCGCAAGGACACGCGTGTTCGGCATGGTCTCGGGAAGATCGCCAAGCGCCGCCCGGGCCGCGGCGAAGTCCTCTGCCGCCACGTTCAACTCCGCCAGCAGGAGCTTCGTTTCGCTGTGAGACGGGTTCTGCCTGGTCAGTGCCTGGAACCGCTTGATGCGGTCTTTCGGCGCCTCGTCCGGCTCGATCTCGGCGAAAGCCCTGGCGATGTCGGGATGCGGCGCAGCACCCCAGGCCTTCTTCAGAACACGCGTCGCATAGCGGCGCTGGTCGCGCTCGAGATACGCCCGCGCCGCCATGACCGCCGCCGGCACCAGATCAGGTGAAAGCCGGTTCGCCTCGATCGCGGCTTCCCGTGCCTCGATCGACTTGCTGTCGTCGACGACATCGCGCGCCTCGCCCAGTGCAAGCACCGCATCGCGACGGCGATGGACCGGGCGGGGAAGCGCTCCGTACTTCAGCTTGGTCGAAAGCGTCTTTCGAGCCCCCTTCCAATCGTGCTGCTCGGCCTGCAACCTGAGAAGAACGTCCTGTGTCTCCTCATGCCGCGGCTTCAGGGCAAACGCCTTTTCGGCCAGCTTCAGCGCCGTGTCGGTGTCGCCCGCCGCGATCTTCTGCTTCATGATTCCGCGAACGCCGACGAACCGCGTGCGGTCATCCGCCAGAAGACGCTTGTACACCTCTTCCGCCTTCTTCCCGTCTCCCGCCATCTCCGCGGCCTGCGCCGTGATGAGGTTCGTCAGTTCCGGCCGCCGCAAATATCGTTCCGCCTTCGCCGCCTTCGACATCGCAACGCGCGACTCTCCGGACGCAAGCGCCATGAGCCCATCCGCCAGCGCCTCGAATCCCTTCCGCTCGCGGCTCCGGTCGAACCACCGCGAAATCGCCGTCTCGTCACCGTTCAGGAACCGCAGGGTTGCGACTAGAAGCCCAGCGAGCTTCAGGACGATCCAGAGGACGATCAGGAGCAGTATCGCCGCGACGACCGCCTGAACCGGTCCGAAGCTGAACTCCGTGTTCGCGACGGCGATCCGGACGCCTCCACCGGTGTCGATCAGGTACATTGCGCCAAAGGCCAATGCCGCGACGAGGCCGATAAAGATCAGAAACTTGATGAGGGACCAGAGCATCGCGACCGTCCTTAGTTATCGTTCAGGCTTCGGGCGAGTTCGGCCGCCGCCTGTTCGGCTTCGAGACGCGCACGGGCATCGGCGATCCACCCCGACATTCCGGCACGCCCGGCCTCGGGAAGCGAGTCGAGTTCGACCAGCGCCGCTTCGAGGTCGCCCTGCCGCAGCGCAGCCTCGGCGCGCGAAAGCACCGCGTCCGGATCATTCCCTGCGCGCGGTTCGAGCGACCGCGCACCCGTCTGAACCCTGAGAAAGGCCATGAGACGATCCGTCGGAGTGTCGCCGGCCTCTCCTCTGATCGATGCGTCGAGAGCATCCCTCGCGGCCGGCGCGAAGGCATCCTGCAGCGCAGCCTGCGTCGGAACGCCGGTCTCCGCGTACGCCGCGAGCGCATCGGGGGGATCGCTCACGTCCGCCAGTTCCTCTGCATATGGCTCGCCGTTCTCGACAGCTGAGACCACGCGGGCGACCGCGGCGCGCAGGGTAGCGGTCGCCGCCGCTTCCTCCGCTTCGGCCCGCAGCCTCTCGGCTTCCTCCGCTGCCTCCGACTGAGCCTGCGCCGCATCTTCGGCGGCCTCCGCCGCAATGGCCGCGGCCTGCCGCTGCGCCTCGGTGACCTGATCGCGCGCCTGCTCCACGGCGGCCGAGAGTTCTTCGCGGAAATCAGCGATCTCGGCATCGAGCGACGACGTGTCGAGACCTTCGGGCATCGGGCGAAGCTCGAGCTGTTCCACGCGCGCCGCAAGATCGCCGAGCGTGGCCGACAAGCTGTTCACCTGATCCGAAATCCCCGAAACGGTGCCCTCCAGCGCATCGAGCTCTCCTCCCAGCTCCTCCCGCAGGCCGGAAATGCCGGGATCAATCGCGGCCTGCTCCTCGACATCGCCGCGCAGAGCCTCAAGCGACGACTGAAGATCGGCGATGCGCGCACTCTGGGCCTCGACCGTTGTCCGCACCTCCTCAGACGACGCGGCGATCTCGGCCAGCGCGGCTTCGGTCTCCGCTCCCTGTCCCGGCCAACCGTCCGGAAGGACGTAACGCGAGGCGAACAGGCCGATGAATCCGGCGATGATCCCGCCGAAGATCAGAGCCGCGACGCCTCCGGCGCCGATGCCTCGGGACTGTGGAGGGGGTGAAGGAGGGGGTGGCTCAGGCCTCTCGTCGGCGTCCGCGACCGGCTCGGCCGCGGGCGGTTCCTGAACGGTGGTCTCTTCAACGGGTTCTTCCCCGAGAGAGTCCCGCTCGGACGTGTCGGGCGTTTCCTCGCCCTCATCGGTGTGATCCCGAGCCTCTACCGACGACGCCCCGGCCTCATGCTCAGCGGCCGCAAGCTCTTCGGGCTCCTGCTCTTCCTCGAGTTTCCTCGCGGCGGCCTGATCTTCATCCGCCGCAACTTCGGTGTGCTCCGTCGCGTCGACCACAGACGCCCCGTCGCTCGGTGGCGACCCGGCGTCTTCCCGGGACGTCTCGCCCGGCTCAGAAGGCCCGGTTTCTCCGACCGCGTCCTCGATCCGGTCGTCCTGATCGGGTGCCGACTCCCGCGCCTCGCTCTTGTCCGGGGATTTTCGAGATCGGGCCACGGGAGAACCTTTCAGTGTCTTATGGTTAACGAAACTCGGCCTATCGGCCAGACCTTAGCCCGGCCCGTCCGGTGCAACAAGCCGATCAGCCTCTCAAACATGCAGCTCAGCCTCTCAAACATGCAGCAACGGCCTCGGCCATCGCCTCCGCGCTCGGAGCCGACGCGACAGCGATGACCTCTTTCCCTTCGGGCCATTGCTGCGCCACCTGATGGCTCATTGCGACGACCGACAGCCGGGCGGTAGCACCGCGGCATTCCTCGGCCAGAAGACGCGCCGACCGCGCGGAAAAGAGCGGCAGCAGAACAGCCCCTGGCACCGCCAGCGAGGCGCGGGCCTGATCTGTCAAGGGCAGGGCAACCTGATCGTAAACCACTGACGATGTGACACTTATTCCTTCTTTTGCGAGCACCTCCTCCAAATCGACGGAGACGTGACGCCCGCGCAGGTAGTGACCCGGGCCCGGCGGAGCGTCCTCCTTCAGCCGCGTGACCAGATCAGCGGCCGTTCCCCCGGCTGCAATCGACTCCGCTCCGGCAAGACGCGCGGCGTCCGCTGTCGCCTCTCCGACGCAATAGGCCTTGACGCCCGCGAACTCGGGCGTGTCCGCGATTGCTTCAGCGGCATGTGCGGATGTGAGCACCAGAAACCCGGGACGCTCCTCCGGATCCGGCGATGGAAGCGTCCTGATCTCGAGAATCGGGGACACCAGAATCGGAACCTCGGGAGGAATCCGGCGCCGAAGCTCGCTGGCGAACCTCCCGGACTGCTCCTGCGGACGGGTCAGCAGAATCGTGGGAAACGTCTCGGTCACCTCGCGCCCACTGCAGTTGTCTGGCCACCCTCCCGGTGTTACCTACCTGACGTTGAACGCGCAACAGGCGGTCCATGCCCGGAACCTTCACCGTCCTCGGTCTTGAAAGCAGCTGCGACGACACGGCGGCGGCGGTGGTGCGTCGCATTGAGGAGCGGGCCGAGATCCTGTCATCCATCGTCTGGGGCCAGACCACGCTCCACGCCGACTACGGCGGCGTCGTACCGGAACTGGCCGCGCGCGCGCATGCCGAAAAGATCGATGTTTGCGTCGAGAAGGCGCTCTTCGACGCTCGCATCGGCCTTCGGGAGGTCGACGCGATCGCCGTGACCGCCGGTCCCGGCCTGATCGGGGGCATCCTCGCGGGGGTGTCCTGCGCGAAAGGGCTGGCGGCCGGCGCGGGAATCCCGCTCATCGGAGTGAACCACCTCGCCGGCCACGCGCTGACCCCGCGCCTGACCGACGCGCTGCCTACCCCCTATCTGATTCTTCTTGTCTCAGGTGGCCACTCACAGTTCCTCATCGTCCGCGGCGCCGACGACTTCACACGTCTCGGTGGAACGATCGACGACGCACCGGGCGAGGCGTTCGACAAGGCGGCCCGTCTTCTGGGACTGTCGCAGCCCGGAGGCCCCGCAGTCGAGGCGGAGGCGGCAAACGGCGATCCCGAACGTTTCGCCTTTCCCCGGCCACTCCTCGACCGGCCCGGATGCGACCTCTCGTTTTCGGGGCTGAAGACCGCCCTTCTCAGGGCGCGCGATGCCCTGGTCGAAGCGCAAGGCGGTTTGCGGCAGAGCGACCGAGCCGATCTCTGCGCCTCGTTCCAGGCGGCGGTGGCAGACGTTCTCAGCGAGAAATCCCGGCGCGCGCTCCAGACATGTATGGAAACGACCCCGCTCACCGGCTTTGCAGTTGCCGGTGGTGTGGCAGCCAACAAGACGATTCGCGCAGGATTGGAGACTGTCTCAGCCGAGATGGAAACACACTTTGTGGCTCCGCCCCTCGAGCTCTGCACCGACAATGCCGCGATGATCGCATGGGCCGGGATCGAAAGGCTGGGCTGTGGTCTGATCGACGGTCTCGACCTGATCGCGCGCCCTCGCTGGCCGCTCGACAGCGCGAGCGCGCCGCTTCTCGGATCAGGCAAAAGGGGAGCGAAGGCATGAACAGGATCGCCATCCTCGGGGCGGGGGCCTTCGGTACCGCCCTTGCCATAGCGTTCGCTGGTGCGGGGCGGAACGTGACTCTCTGGACGCACGATCCCGAACATGCCGCCGACATGGCGCGAACCAGAACAAACGCCCGCCGTCTGCCGGGCATTCCCTTCCCGGAGGGCATATCCGTAATCCATGATCTTTCGAAGCTGGACGCCGACTGCATCCTTCTTGCAGTCCCGGCACAGGCGCTTCGCGCATTCCTCGACGATCGGAGCGCGAGGCTCGGCGGCCGGACGCTGATCAGTTGTGCGAAGGGGATCGACCGCGAGACCGGACTACGTCCGACCGAACTGATCGCGAGAGCCTGTCCCACGGCGCGCGTCGCCGCCCTGACCGGACCTAGCTTCGCCGAGGATGTCGCGCGGGGTCTGCCCACCGCGCTCACGCTCGCGGCCGGCGAGGACGGCGAGGCTCTCCAGCAGACGCTCGCGACGAAGACTCTGCGCCTCTACCTCACACACGATATACTCGGCGCGGAACTCGGCGGTGCGCTGAAGAACGTCATCGCGCTCGCCGCCGGGGTGACCATCGGAGCGGGCCTCGGCGAAAGCGCCCGCGCGGCCGTCGTCACCCGCGGCTTCGCCGAGATAACCCGCTTCGCCGTCGCGATGGGCGCGGACCCCGAAACCATCGCCGGCCTCTCGGGCCTCGGGGATCTCCTTCTGACCTGCACATCGCCAAAGTCTCGCAACTACGCGGCGGGGCTTGCGGTCGGCTCCGGCGAAACACCCGCCATGGGTGTCACAATCGAAGGCCTCGCAACGGCCGAGGCTGTCACGGACGTCGCGGGCAGACATGGCCTCGAGATGCCGCTGTCGGCAACCGTCGCGGCGGTGACGCATGGACGCACGACGGTGCAGGAGGCGGCCGAACAACTGATGTCACGGCCGCTCAGACGGGAACGGAGGAACGACTGATGGCGTACTGGCTCTTCAAATCCGAGCCGTCGACCTGGAGCTGGGACCAGCAGGTCGCGAGAGGCGATGCGGGAGAGGAATGGGACGGTGTCCGCAACTACCAGGCACGCAACAACATGCGCGAGATGAAGACTGGCGATCTCGGTTTCTTCTATCATTCGCAGTCGGAGAAGGCGGTCGTCGGCATCGTCGAGGTGATCGCCGAAGCGCATCCGGACAGCACGACCGACGATTCCCGCTGGGAGTGCGTCGACATCAGCGCGGTGCGTCCCATGCCCGATCCCGTAACGCTCGAAACGTGCAAGGCCGACGAGCGGCTGAAAGACATGGTCCTCGTGAACAACACGCGCCTTTCGGTGCAACCGGTCTCGGAAGACGAATGGCGCATCATCTGCGATCTGGGCGGGATCAGGGACTGAGTCCATACGCTTGCATCTGTGGTGACAGACTTGCGGAGGGCCCCGCACCCCTACGGGACCCTCCACCACCCCACGTGCACCCTCACAGGCACCTCGTGTCCGCTATGAAAAGTCCCGACCGTCCTGGTCGCGCAGGTTTGCTTATCCCGCAAGCCGCTGGCAGGCAAACATCAAGTCCCTAAATTCCGAGGTAAATGGCCCCCGCCCTGTGAAGAGCGGGCGGCGCATCGTGCGGTCAGCCGTAGACCGACTCTTTTCCGAAGTGCTTCGTCAGCATGTAGTAGACCACCGCGCGGTACTTGTTCCGCTCCGATTGGCCGTAGGTGTCGATCACGGAGGTCATCGCGGCCTCGAGTTCGGGCCCGTCCGCAAGCCCCAGCTTCTTGATGAGGAAGTTGTTCTTGACTGTTTCGAGCTCGCCTTCCTGCGACCCCGCCACCGTCGAGGCGTCCGCGTCGTAGATCGCCGGCCCGCACCCGATGGTAACCTTCGTCAGCAGGTCCATGTCCGGTTCCATTCCGCATTTCGTGCGCAGGTCTTCGGCGTATTTCGCGATCAGTTCGTCTCTTTTACCCATCATAAATCTCCCGCCTGAAGCGTTCCCGTTGATATTCATGCGGAAAATGTCCGCCGCGGCAGGTTAGTCACGGACCTGCCGCGGACAAAGAAGAAAATCGTCGCCGGCCGCTTTGGGCGGCGGACTGCAATCAGTAGCGATAGTGCTCGGGCTTGAACGGTCCTTCGACCGTCACCCCGATATACTCCGCCTGATCCGGCTTCAGCTCGGTGAGCTTCGCACCGATCTTGGCGAGATGCAGCCGCGCGACCTTCTCATCGAGGTGCTTGGGCAGGATATAGACCTTGTTCTCGTACGCCTCGCCCTTGGCCCAGAGTTCGATCTGGGCGAGCACCTGGTTGGTGAACGAGGCAGACATCACGAAGGACGGATGGCCCGTGGCATTGCCGAGGTTGAGGAGCCGGCCCTCGGACAGAAGGATGATACGGTTGCCCGAGGGCATCTCGATCATGTCCACCTGCTCCTTGATGTTGGTCCATTTGTGGTTCTTCAGCGCCGCGACCTGTATCTCGTTGTCGAAGTGACCGATGTTGCCGACGATCGCCATGTCCTTCATCTCGCGCACGTGCTCGATGCGGACGACGTCCTTGTTCCCCGTCGTGGTGATGAAGATGTCGGCCGTCGCCACCTCGTCTTCGAGCGTCGTGACCTCGAAGCCGTCCATCGCCGCCTGAAGCGCGCAGATCGGGTCGACCTCGGTCACCTTTACCCGCGCGCCCGCGCCGCGCAGGCTGGCCGCCGAGCCCTTGCCCACATCCCCATAGCCGCAGACAAGCGCGACCTTGCCCGCCATCATCGTGTCGGTGGCGCGACGGATGCCGTCGACAAGGCTCTCCTTGCAGCCGTACTTGTTGTCGAACTTCGACTTGGTGACGCTGTCGTTGACGTTGATCGCCGGGAACGGGAGGTGGCCCTTCTCCATCATCTTGTAGAGACGGTGAACGCCCGTGGTCGTCTCCTCGCTGACGCCCTTGATCATGTGACGCTGCTTGACGAACCAGCCGGGCGTTTCCGCGATCCGTTTGCGGATCTGCGCGAAGAGACACTCCTCCTCTTCCGAGGTCGGCACAGCGATCAGGTCGTCCTCGCCTTCCTCCACGCGCGCGCCCATCAGGATGTAGAGCGTCGCGTCGCCGCCGTCGTCGAGGATCATGTTCGCGCCGCCTTCCGGGAAGTGAAAGATACTGTCGGTATAGGTCCAGTAGTCCGTCAGCGTCTCGCCCTTAACGGCAAAGACGGGCGTTCCGCCCGCAGCGATCGCGGCCGCTGCGTGGTCCTGCGTCGAGAAGATGTTGCACGACGCCCAGCGCACGTCCGCGCCCAGCGCCTTCAACGTCTCGATCAGGACCGCCGTCTGGATCGTCATGTGAAGCGACCCGGCGATGCGCGCCCCTTTCAGAGGTTGCGCCTCGCCGTATTCCTCGCGAAGCGCCATGAGACCCGGCATCTCGGTTTCGGCAATGTCGATTTCCTTGCGGCCGTAACCGGCCAAGTCGATGTCCTTGACGACGTAGTCCGCACTCATCGGAGACTCCTGAACACTCTTTTCGGAGGCTCCCTTAGCAGCACATCGTCGTTTCGACAACGCGTCAGCCGGGCACGCCCTCCCTGCGCTCGGACGGCAGCGCCTCGCGCCAGTGGGTACCCGATGCGAGGATGCAGGACATCCCGTCAGCATGCGTCAGAAGCACGGTCCAGGTTCCGTCCTCTTCCGAGTGCCAGACCTCGATGATGGACGTCTCGCTCTGAAGGCCGCCGCCGGCGAAGCTCTCGCCGTAGCCGGCTTTCAGATGCTGTGTCAGCCGGTCGCGCGCGGCACAGGTCTGCTGCGCGAGGCTTGGTGATGCGATTCCGCCGACCAGAGCGGCGGCAAGGATGAGACGCATGGAACTCCTTTCCGCGGCCGGAGCCGTCTGCTGCGCGTTTCGGTCCCGTCTCGTCCCGCCCTCTCCATATACAATGCACCCCGCTGCGGATGGTTCATCGAAACCGGGCGGAGGCTGCCTCCCCTGTTGATCGGCAAAGTGTTTTCTGATGTTTCCTCCGGTGTAGAAGCCGCCACTTCGGCGGCCGGAGGTTTATCGGTGGCGAAGCAGCCGCGGGCATGGCAACGGATGCTGTCGGGGCGGCGGCTCGATTTGCTCGACCCGACGCCGGTCGACGTCGAGATCGAGGATATCGCGCATGGCCTCGCCTTCGTGGCGCGCTGGAACGGACAGACCTCGGGAGACTGGCCCTATTCCGTTGCCGAGCACTCGCTGCTGGTGGAGGAGATCCGGGGAAGGCTGGAACCTGATGCGCCCGCGAAATGGCGCCTTGCGGCGCTTCTGCACGACGCGCCTGAGTACGTTATCGGCGACATGATCTCGCCGGTGAAAGCCGCCGTTGGGCCTGGCTACAGCGCGCTGGACGACAGGCTGGCCGCGGCAGTGCATCTCCGCTTCGGACTGCCCGCAGTCATCCCGCAGAAAGAAAAGAAGAAGATCAAGAAGGCTGACAGGATCTCGGCCTGGCTGGAGGCGACGCAGATCGCCGGATTTTCCCGGTCCGAAGCCGACAGGTTCTTCGGCAAGCCTGACTCCCGCCTGACCGAGGGTCTGACGGTCGTCATCAGACCTCCGGTCGAGGTCCGCGTGGCCTATCTCGGTCGCCACACGGACCTCATGAGCCAAGTCTGAGATCACGGGCCCCAGCCGCGCGCCCTAAACAGGGCCTCCCGGTCAATGGGCCGGTTCCGCTGCCTGTCGAGTCTCTCTTCACGGACTCGCACGTGCCCTGTGTCCTCATGGGCTTCAGTCCGCGTGGCGTGGCGGATCATGTTGTTCAGGATACCTATCATGCCGCTCATCCTTCTTGCTGGCGTGTGAGTCCGAAATAACCGCTTTGACGACCATGAGCGAATCGCGATAGTTTTCAAATTGTAAGTTCAGCTAACAGTTGGAACCATGGATTGGAGGATGATTCCGTCCCTGTCTTCGCTTCGCGCATTCGAGGCCACTGCGCGGTCCGGAAGCTTCTCTGCGGCGGCGCGGGAACTGAACGTGACGCATGCGGCGGTCGCCCAGCATGTGCGCAATCTCGAGAAGGAACTCGGAGAGACCCTTGCCGTGCGCAACGGGCAGGTCGTCGAGCCGACCGAGGAAGGCCGTCTCCTCGCCGCCGCGCTGACCGAAGGCTTCGGCACCATTGCAGACGGCGTAAGCGATCTTGCAGACAGGCAGTCGACCCGTGCGCTCCGCATTTCCCTGACCCCGTCCTTCGCCGAAAGCTGGCTGATGCCGCGCCTCAGCCGGTTCTGGGAGCGGTACCCCGACGTCGAGCTGTCGCTCAATCCGACGGTCGATGTCGTCGACCTGCGTCGCGACGGCCATGACATAGCGATCCGCTTCGGCACCGGCGAATGGCCAGGCCATCAGGTGGAACGCCTGACGGAAAGCCCTTTTGCCGTGGTCGCCGCGCCGTCCTTGGCGAAGGGCCGCACGCTAAGCCAGATGGGCGATCTTTCCCGCTACCAGTGGTTCACGTCCCGCGCGACGGCGGAGCAGGAAGTCTGGGGCGCGTCGATCAATGTGGACTTCGACACGGTGAACTGCACCGACTACCCGAGCAACGGTCTCGCCCTTGCCGCGGTGCGGGCCGGCTACGGCCTCTCGGTTCAGGCCATGACGCTGGTTGAAGACGATGTGGAGCAGCGGCGGCTGGTGGCGCTCCACGTCGGCGACGCGGGTGGCCTCGGGTATCACATCGTCATGCGCGACGGCGTGCCGCATCCCTCTCTCAAGGCTTTCGTCCGCTGGCTCCGACAGGAGGCTCGGGCGGACAACCATCCTTCGGGCCTGCCGCGCCGGGGCATTCCGGCAGACTGACCGGGATTCGGAAGGCTGCTCGCCGAACTCTCGGTGAGTTTCCCAACTGCCCAGCTGAAGGCGGCACGCGACACCGAGCGCGGCGCTACCTGACCGAACAGCGCAGACCGGACGACATCTCGATGAGCGGCGCATCCGGTGTGCCCTGCTCCAGAAAGCCGAATATTCCGTTCGCCTCGAAATCGACACCAAGCGAAGTGACCTCGAATGGCCCGACGCCAGCAGCTTCAAGCGCGGCGCGAGTCATACCCGGCCGTATACCGTCTGCGGTCGCGAAGGCCGCATCGTCCAAGACCCAGCCGAGGAAATCGCCATCCATGAAAGTCAACTCCAACCCTGCCCAGGACACGGTATTCACCGGCCCCGCCGCGCATTCCCGGTTGATCGTCTCGCTGACCGGCGATGCGCCAAGCAAGCGCGTCACGGCCTCCACCACTCCGGCCTTTATACGGCCGAAGTCGATCCGCAACTCGGTGCCCGCCGGCTGCAGGCCACCGGCGTCCGGCGCAAGGGCAGCCCCACGGAAAGACGCGACACGACCCTCAGGCAGTGCACACCCCGCCAGAAGGGTCAGAAGCACAACCGCGCGCGGCATGTCCTAGCGCGGACTGCGCTTCGCGAGAATACGCTGGAGGGTGCGACGGTGCATGTTCAGTCGCCGCGCGGTCTCCGAGACGTTCCGGTCACAGAGCTCGTAGACACGCTGGATGTGCTCCCAGCGCACGCGGTCCGCCGACATCGGATTTTCCGGCGGCGGTGGCAGGGAATCCTCCGTCGCAAGAAGCGCCGCCGTCACGTCGTTCGCGTCGGCCGGTTTCGACAGGTAGTCCGTCGCGCCGACCTTCACGGCGGCGACGGCCGTCGCGATCGCTCCATAGCCAGTAAGGACCACGATCCGGCTGTCCGGGCGCCTCTCGCGAATGACCTCGACCACGTCGAGCCCATTGCCGTCTTCGAGCCTCAGATCGATCACCGCGTAGGCCGGAGGACGCGACAGCGCGATCGCGCGGCCGTCCGTGACGGACTCGGCGGTTTCGACGTCGAAGCCACGCTTTTCCATCGCCCGGGCGAGCCGACGCAGGAACGCATCGTCGTCGTCGACGAGAAGCAGGGATCTGTCGTCCCCGATCTCGCGCAGGTTCCGGTCCAGCATCATGTTCCCTTCCGGACTTTTTTCTTTGCTGCTAAAAGGATAAGTCGCGGTCCGGGGTGCGTCAATTTTTCTCTGCTGCGTCCACGAAGCAGGCGACGCTCTCTGCCATCTGTGAAGGGTCGATGTCTCGCCGATAGAACTCGGCGAACCCCTCCTCGGGCAGGACGAGATATGTGAACGTCGAGTGGTCCACGAGGTAGAATTCGTCGTCGCCGTCCTGCTTGCGGTAGTAGGTCTTGTAGGCCTGCGAGGCGGCGCGAACCTGCTCGGCCGATCCGGTCAGGCCGACCATGTCGGGATGAATGTAGTCGGTGAACTCCGCCACGCGCTCCGGCGTGTCGCGTTCGGGATCGACAGAGATGAAGACGGACTGCACGTCGTAGCCGCGCTCCGTCAGAAGATCGACGGCGTCGGCGTTCCGCACGGTATCGAACGGACAGACGTCGGGGCAGAATGTGTAGCCGAAATAGACCAGGGTCGGCTTCGTAATCACATCGGCCTCGGTCACCGTGGTGCCGGTCTCCGAGACCAGCGTGAAGGGCCCTCCGATCGCGGCGGTTCCGCCCGAAACCACGCCTTCCCGGCACTGTGCGAACCGATCGTCCGGAGCCGCCAGATACCTGTAGGCGACCGAACCTCCCAGCACCGCGACGATGGCCGCCACGGCCAGCCCGACGTATAGCTTGGTCATTCCTGCCTCATCCCGCTTTGCCTGCCGCATTGATCGAACAGTGTGTGTGGACCTACAACGGTCCGATATGTCCTTCCAGTGCTTAAGGTAGACACCGAGGATGCGCGATCCAACACTCGCCCTGTTCAAATCCCGGCGATCCAACTGGGTCCGGCTGCGGACTCTGGTCGTTCTTCGATGGATCGCCATCGCCGGGCAACTCGGCGCGATCACGGTCGCGCAGAGGCTTTTCAACCTCGATCTGGAGCTGGGGCTCTGCTTTCTCGCCATCGGCGCGGCGATCACGGCGAACCTGATCGCGGTCTTCGTCTACCCGGAGAACAAGCGGCTTTCGGAAAGCGAAGTTGCCGTGATGCTCCTCTTCGACATCTCGCAGCTCTCCTTCCTGCTCTATCTCACAGGCGGTCTCCACAATCCCTTCGCTCTCCTGATCCTCGTGCCCGTCACCATCTCGGCCACCGCTCTGCGTCCCGCGACGACGGCCGCTTTGGGCGGAATCGCGATCCTGTTCATCACGATCGTCACCGAGTACTACGTTCCGCTTCGCACCGATCTCGGCTTCATCATGCGGATGCCTACGGACTTCGTCTTCGGTTTCTGGGTCGCAATCGTCATCGGCGTGATCTTCCTCGCCGCTTTCGCCCAGCGGGTGACGGCCGAGATCCACGCGATGTCCGACGCACTCGTCGCAACGCAGATGGCCCTCGCCCGCGAACAGAAACTGACCGACCTCGGCGGCGTCGTGGCGGCGGCCGCGCACGAACTGGGGACGCCGCTCGCGACCATCAAGCTCGTCAGTTCGGAGCTCATGGACGAACTCGACGACCAGCCTGAACTGCTGGAGGATGTCGAGCTGATAAGGACACAGGCCGATCGGTGCCGCGACATCCTCCGCTCGATGGGCCGTGCCGGCAAGAACGATCTGCATCTCCGCCGGGCGCCACTCGCTGCAGTGGTCCGCGAGGCGGCAGAGCCACACATGGACCGCGGAAAGCAGATCCATTACGACGTCGCCCCGGGTCCGGGTGGCGACGCGCGCCAGCCCGTGATCTACCGGCGCCCCGAAATCATTCACGGACTTCGAAACCTCGTCCAGAATGCCGTCGATTTCGCGGACGCGAACGTCTGGGTGGACATAAGCTGGACACCCGGGGCGATCATGATCCGCATAATCGACGACGGTCCGGGCTTTTCCCAGCAGGTGCTCGGCCGGATCGGCGATCCTTTCGTACGCCAGCGGCGCGGTCAGGACGAGAGTCGTCAACGCCCGGAATACGAGGGCATGGGCCTCGGTCTCTTCATCGCGAAGACGCTCCTTGAACGCTCGGGCGCCGAACTCAGCTTCGCGAACGGGCGCGATCCCTACGTGGGCGAGATTCGGGACGGCGACCGCTCCGGAGCGATCGTCGAAGCCGTCTGGCCGCGAAGCGCCATCATCGCCGAGAGCGCCGGAGTCACGGACGGCCTCGGAGAGAACATCCCGATCGAAGTGTGACGCGCCGGAGTTTAACGCGCCGTTAACCAAAGCAAACGACCGTGACAGCAGTCCTGCCGCGAGTCGAGTATGCCAGATTACGCCATCGCCCTTGCGAACCCGGTCCTCCAGGCTTCGCTCACCGGATTCACGACAGCCCTCGCGGTGCTCCTCGTCCTCACCGGGATCAACAGGCTCTTCACGCCCGGAAAGCCGCGTCGCGCGGGATCCGGCTTGGGACGTCTGGTCTTCGAAGGACGCTACCTCATCGCCGCCGATGGAGGGGCCAAGGAAGACTTCGCGCGCTGCACCGCTTCCGGCGACGACTGGACCCGCACGGTGGCCTTTCTCGGGCCGAACTTCCCCTCGTTGAGCGTCGACCAGCCGCCGGTCGCGCTCGAGCTTGCCCGGATCTCTTCCACAGACGGCCGATGCCGGATGGAGATCTTTCGCAAGGACGGGATCGTCACGCTGTCGTTCCATCGGCAAAATGCCTCCGATGAATGCCCGAACGACAACACCGTCATCGAGGACAGCGGACATGCGGACCTCCGTGCGGTGGCGCAAGCGGTGCCGTTTCCAATATGGATGCAGGACGCCGAAGGTCGCATCACCTGGGTCAACTCGACATACATCGAGATGGTCAACGAGGCTTTTCCCGGGGGCGAGGGCGCAGGATGGCCGCCACCGGACATCTTCGATCAGGCGGCGATGCCGCGTCCGGACCGGCCCGATCAAAGCGTCCGCCTGGCCTACCGCCGCGCCGGCCCCGAGCTGTGTCACTGGTACGACGTCCGGGTGCGCCCTTCCGGCACGCGCCGCGTCTACACCGCAGTGAACGTCGATGCCGCGGTTCGCGCCGAAGACCAACTCCGCGACTTCACCCAGACGCTCGCCAAGACTTTCGCGCACCTTACGATCGGCCTTGCGATCTTCGACCGGTCGCGGCGACTCATTCTCTTCAACCCGGCCCTCGTGGATCTGACAGCGCTTTCTCCGGAATTCCTCTCGTCCCGTCCGACGCTGGTCGGCGTCCTCGATGGCTTGCGCGAACGCCGGATCGTCCCGGAGCCCAGGGATTATGTCAGTTGGCGCCGCAAGCTGGCTGACCTGGAGGCCGCCGCGCTCGACGGCTCCTACGAGGAAACATGGTCGCTTCCCACCGGTCAGACATACCGCGTGACGGGCCGGCCGCATCCCGATGGTGCCGTGATCTTCCTTTTCGAGGATATTTCAGCGGAAGTATCCCTGACGCGGCGCTTCCGCGCCGAACTCGAAATCGCGCAATCAGTCCTCGACAGCCTCGACGAGGCGATGGCTGTTTTCACGGCCGACGGGGTTCTCGCGATGACAAATGCAGAGTACGCCCGTCTCTGGGGCCACGATCCGGAGGCCGAACTCTCCGGGCTCTCGCTCAACGACGTCACCGCATCCTGGCTCGCGCGGACGGCACCGACCCCGGCATGGGGAGATTTCCGGGACTTCGCACGGCAATCGCAGGGCCGGGCGGAGTGGTCGGCCGACGTCATCATGCAGGACGGCCGACTCGTCTTCTGCCGTTTCGTGCCGCTTGCGGGGCGCGCGACCCTGGCCGCATTCCGGCCTCGTCGCGCAGAGGATCTCCGCTCGGACAGAACGCAGCGGTGGTCGGCATGATACTCCTTGAAGGCGTCGGGCGGGCCGATAAACTCCCGCCGCATGGACCTGGCGTTTTCGATCACGTGCGAGCTTGAGTCGGAAACGGCCACATCGGCCTTGGCGGAAAGGCTTGCAGCTCTCCTTCGGCCCGGTGACACGCTGCTGCTGTCCGGGCCGATCGGCGCCGGGAAGACCCACTTCGCCCGGTCGCTGATCCGGGCGCGGCTGCGCACAGCCGGACGGGATGAGGACGTTCCGTCCCCGACCTACACCCTCGTTCAGACCTATTCGGACGGCGACGTCGAAATCTGGCATGCGGATCTCTACCGGCTGTCACAACCCGACGAGCTGATCGAGCTTGGTCTCGACGACGCGTTCCGGTCGTCGATCGTTCTGGTGGAATGGCCCGACCGCCTCGGATCAGGGGCCCCGCGCGGAGCCCTGCATCTTGATTTTCGCGACGGCCGGACGGAACGGTCTCGATGCCTCGCTTTCTCTTCGGAAGATCCGCGGTGGCAGGATCTGATCGACCGCGTCCTCGAGAAGAGGCCGTCCACATGAATGAGCGCGAGCGCATGGTCGCTTCGTTCCTGTCCGCCTCAGGCTGGAGCGATGCGCGACGCTCCGCCCTCGCCGGCGACGCGTCGTCGCGACGCTACCTCCGGCTGACGAGGCTCTCCGGCGAGACATCCCTTCTCATGGAAGCTCCGCGGGAGATGAACGAAAGCGTCCGATCCTTTCTGACCATCGCGCGGCACCTAAGCGCGCTGGGAATGAGCGCGCCGGCCATCCTTGCGGAGGACCGTGCGCAGGGGCTGGTTCTTCTGGAGGATTTCGGCGATGCCCTTTTCGCGCGCCTCCTCGATAGGAGCCCCGAGGAGGAGGTGACGCTCTACGGCGCCGCCGCGGAGGCTTTGGCGGTTGTTCAGCGCACTGCCCCGCCTTCCGGACTCATCCGTTTCGACCCGCGCCACATGGCCGATCTGATCCGTATCGTCTTCGACTGGTACCGGCCCGCGCTCACGTGCGGCGCCCGTTCCGAGACCGACGACTTCGTCATCCTCGTCGAACAGATCCTCGCCGAGCTGGTGCCCGACCCCACCGTCCTCGCTCTACGCGATTTCCACGCAGAGAACCTGATCTGGCTGCCAGACCGCTCCGGGCCCGCATGTGTCGGTCTTCTCGATTTCCAGGACGCCGTGATCGCCCATCCGGCCTACGATCTCGTCTCGCTCCTCCATGACGCGCGGCGCGACATCGCCGACGAGACGCGTGCCGCGATCACACGTCGTTTTCTCGACCTGACCGGTCACGACGACGAATGCTTCGCCCCCGCCGCCGCCGCGCTTTCCGCCCAGCGCAATCTGCGCATCCTCGGCGTCTTCGCCCGCCTCGCCCTGCGCGACGGCAAGCCCGGCTACCTCCGCTTCATGCCGCGCGTCTGGCGCCTTCTCCTCAGAGATCTGGCTCATCCGCGTCTCGCTGCGCTTGAAGGGCGCGTCTTGCGGGATCTTCCGGCGCCAGACGCCACGGCGCTTGCCCGACTGGAGGCGCGATGCGCGACGCCCGCCCACTGATGATCTTCGCCGCCGGGTTCGGAACCAGGATGGGTGCGCTCACCGCACATCGTCCGAAGCCCATGCTGGAACTCGCCGGGCGCCGCATGATCGACCGTGCGATCGACATCGGCCATGATGCCGGCTGCGCCCCCATCGTCGTGAACACCCACTACCTCGCCGAAGTCATCCGCCCGGTCCTCGAAGAGCGTGGCGTCGCCGTCTCCCACGAAGGCCCGAAGATCCTCGATACCGGCGGCGGTCTGAAACATGCCTTGCCCCTCCTCGGAGACGGCATCTTCGCGACGCTCAATCCCGACACCGCCTGGCTCGGGCCCAACCCGCTCGTCTCGCTCAGGGACGCGCCCTGGCCTGATGATGCAGGCGCGCTCCTTCTTCTCGCCCCGCGCGCCCGCGCCCACGCCCGCACCTCGCCCGGCGACTTCGACCGCGCGCCGGACGGACGCCTCACGCGCGGTGGCGGATACGTTTATACCGGCGCACAGCTCATCCGCTCCGAAGCCGTCTCCCGAATCCCTGCCGAGGCCTTCTCCCTCAATGCCGTCTGGGACGCCCTCGCCGCCGAAGACAGCCTCTATGGACAGGTATACTCGGGTGGGATCTGCGATGTCGGTCACCCCGATGGCCTGGTGCTTGCCGACCGGCTCATGAGGGACCACCCATGACCGTCTTTGCGCTGCCCCCCGGCGCCGATTTCCCTGCGGAACTCGTCGAGGGCCTGATCGCCCGCTTCGGCGACCGTCCCCCGGAGGACTTCGCCCGCATCCGGCTTCATGTGAACACCCGCCGGATGCAGCGCCGCATCGTGGCGCTGTTCGAGGATCGCGGCCCACGCCTTCTTCCCGACATCCGCCTCATCACCGATCTCGGACGCGATCTCGTCGATCCCACTATTCCGCCCTCGGTTTCCCCGATCCGGCGGCGGCTGGAGCTCGCCCGCCTCGTGGGCGCCCTGCTCGACGCCAACCCCGACCTCGCGCCGCGCGCCGCGCTATATGACCTCGCCGACAGCCTCGCAGCGCTCATGGATGAGATGCAGGGCGAAGCCGTCGGCCGCGACGCCATCGCCCGGATCGACACCACCGACGCCTCAGACCATTGGAAGCGCCGCCGCGCCTTCATAGACATCATCCTGAGCTACCTCGAAGGCTCTGCCGCCGCGCCGGACCCTGAGCTTCGCCAGCGCCTCGCGGTAGCGCGTCTTGCCGAACACTGGACCGCCGCGCCGCCCGGCCATCCCGTTATCGTCGCCGGCTCGACCGGGTCGCGCGGCACGACCGCTGCCTTCATGGAGCTCGTGGCGAGCCTCCCCCATGGCCACGTCGTCCTGCCTGGATTCGACTTCGACATGCCCGCCTCAGCCTGGTCGGATCTCGACGAGGGACTCGCCGTCGAGGACCATCCGCAATACCGTTTCCGGTCATTTCTGGGCCGTCTGAACATGCCGGAGACCGAGGTCCGCCGCTGGACCGACGCCGCGCCACCCTGGCCCGCGCGCAATCGCCTCGTGTCGCTCGCGCTCCGCCCGGCGCCCGTCACGCACCAGTGGATGACAGAAGGTCCGGCACTTGGCGATCCCGGCGCCGCGACGCGCGACCTCTGCTTCGTCGAGGCCGGATCGCCGCACGCTGAAGCGCTCGCCATCGCCGTGCGCCTTCGCAAGGCGGTCGAGGACGGCACGGTCGCCGCGCTGATTACGCCCGACCGCATGCTGACCCGGCGCGTCGCGGCGCAGCTCGACCGCTGGGGCATCGTCCCCGACGACAGCGCCGGTCAGCCGCTCGCGCTCTCGCCGCCGGGCCGCTTGCTCCGCCACGTCGCCGCGCTGTTCGGCCGGAAGCTCACCGCCGAGGATCTTCTCGTTCTACTCAAGCATCCCCTCACCCATGGGGCGAAGGAAGAGCGGGGCGGACACCTCCTCCACACCCGCGACCTTGAGCTGCACATCCGCCGCAGGGGTCTGCCGTTTCCATCGCGCGCAAGCCTCGATGACTGGGCCTCGAAACGCGAAGGCCGCGCGCCGTGGCTCGACTGGATCCTCGGCGCGCTCGACGATCTCGACACGATCGAAACGCAACCGCTCGCGGATCACGTCTCCCGGCTGCTCGACACGGCCACCCGCCTCGCCACCGCGCCCGGCGGAACCGAGGCCGGCGGTCTCTGGGACGAAGCCGCTGGCCGCAAAGCGCTCGAGGTCCTGACCGAGTTCGACCGCGAGGCCGTGCACGGCGCGGCCATGTCTCCCGACGATTTCCGCAATCTCCTGCGCGGCATCGTCGACCGGGCCGAGGTCCGCGACCCCGTGACGGCGCACCCCAACGTCATGATCTGGGGCACGATCGAAGCGCGGGTGCAGGGCGCTGATCTCGTCATCCTCGCGGGTCTCAGCGAAGGCGTCTGGCCCGCGCTGCCGGACCCGGATCCCTGGCTCAACCGGCAGATGCGCAAGCAGGCAGGCCTCCTTCTGCCCGAGCGCCAGATCGGCCTCGCCGCCCACGATTTCCAGCAGGCCATCGCCGCGCGCGACGTCATGCTCACCCGGTCCGTCCGCGACGCCGAGGCGGAAACCGTGCCGTCCCGCTGGCTCAACCGCCTCACGAACCTCCTGTCCGGTCTCGACGGCGGCAGGGCGGCGCTCGATGCGATGCGCGCGCGGGGCAAATCATGGCTCGATCTCTCCGCCACCCTCGAATCCAAGCCGGCAGACCCATCGCCCGCCGCCCGCCCTTCGCCTCGCCCTCCGATCGAGGCGCGCCCCCGGCAGCTTTCCGTCACGCAGATCCGGACGCTGATCCGCGACCCGTACGCGATCTACGCCCGCGAGGTGCTCCGCCTCAGATCCGTGAACGCCCTGCGGCAGCAGCCGGATGCGCCGCTTCGGGGCACGGTCCTGCACGACATCTTCGAAGAATTCGTGCGAACGCGGCATGACGAGACCGCGGAGGACGCAAGGGCGCGCCTGATGGCGATCGCGGACGCGAGACTCGAAGACGGCGCCCCCTGGCCAGTCGCCCGCCGACTCTGGCGCGCCAAGCTCGAGCGCGTCGCGGAGAGGTTCGTGGCCGAAGAGGCCTCCCGGCAGACGCAGGGCACGCCCGTCGCCATCGAAGGGACAGGCATCCACCGCTTCGGCGACATCGACTTCACCCTGACCGCCAAGGCGGATCGGATCGACCGGCTGCACCACGGCGATCTCGTAATCTACGATTACAAGACCGGCTCGATTCCGACCGACAAGCAGGTCAGGCAGTACGACAAGCAGCTACTGCTGGAAGCGATCATCGCCGAGGCGGGCGGATTCAAGGACCTTCCAGCGGCGCATGTCGCGATGGCCGCCTATATCGGCCTCGGTTCGAAGGACGGCACCCATCCGATCGACTTCGCCCAGCCGGACTTCGATCTCGCCACCGTCGCAGCGAAGTTCCGCGATCTGATCCGCGCCTACGACGACCCGGCGCAGGGCTATACCTCCCGCCGCGCGATGGAGCGCGAGGACCACCCCGGCGACTACGACCATCTGGCCCGCCATGGCGAATGGGATGAAGGCACGGACCCGAGACCGGAGAACGTGCCATGACCGTGCCGGACGAGGCGACCCTCAGCCAGATTCAGGCCGCCGACCCCGCACGGTCCACATGGCTTTCGGCGAATGCCGGCTCCGGCAAGACCCGCGTTCTCACCGACCGCGTGGCGCGGCTTCTGCTCGGCGGCGTCGATCCGCGCCGCATCCTCTGCCTGACCTACACCAAGGCCGCAGCCGGAGAGATGCAGAACCGTCTTTTCGCCCGCCTCGGCGAGTGGGCGATGCTGGGCGACGCTGCGCTCGGCCGCGCGCTTCGCGACCTCGGCGCGGAAGAGCCGGGAAACCTCGAGGACGCCCGCACCCTCTTCGCCGCAGCGATCGAGACGCCGGGCGGGCTCAAGATCCAGACGATCCACTCCTTCTGCGCCGCGCTCCTCCGGCACTATCCGCTTGAGGCGGGCGTCTCGCCCCGCTTCACCGAGATGGACGAGGTCTCCGACCGTCAGCTCATGGCGGAAGTCGCCGAGGATCTGGCCCTGGCCCACCCAGACGCGCTCGACGCCGTCGCCCGGCATTACACCGGCGCGGATTTCGATGCGCTCACTGCCGAGATCGTGCGCCGCGCCGCTTCCCTCGGAGGCGATCCCGACGTCGACGCGGTCTTCCGCGCCTGCGGCATCGCGCCCCGCCTCACCGAGGCTCACATCGAGGCCGAGGTCTTCACCGGCGGCGAGCGCGGCCTGCTGGACACTCTCGTCGACGCGCTCCGTGTCGGCTCGGCCACTGACGTGAAGGCCGCCGAGAAACTGTCGCCTGTCCCGCGCGAACTGACCTGCGCCGACCTCCCGGTTCTGGAGGCCTGTCTTCTGACCGGATCGGGCGCGAAGGAACCTTTCGCCTCCAAATCCGGCAAGTTTCCAACCAAGGCGACCCGCGACGCCCTCACCGCGATCCTTCCCGCTCTCGATGCCCTCATGGACCGCATCGAGACCGCTCGCCGCCGCCGTAAGGCGCTCGAGGCCGCGCACAAGACCGTCGCGCTCCACAGGTTCGCCGCCGCCTTCCTCCCGGCCTACGAGACGGCCAAGCGGCTCCGCGGCTGGCTCAGCTTCGACGACCTGATCGGCAAGGCCAGAGATCTCCTTCGCGATCCTGCGGTGGCCGACTGGGTTCTCTATCGCCTCGACGAAGGCATCGACCACATCCTCGTCGACGAGGCCCAAGACACGAGTCCCGCGCAATGGGAGGTAATCGAACACCTTGCCCGCGAATTCACCTCGGGCGCAGGCGCCCGATCGAACCGGCCCCGCACCCTTTTCGTCGTCGGCGACAAGAAGCAGTCGATCTATTCCTTCCAGGGCGCCGACTCCGAAGCCTTCGACCGCATGCGCGAGAATTTCCGGGACCGTCTCGCGGCGCACAGCCCGCTTGCCCAGCGCGATCTGCTCCACTCCTTCCGTTCATCCTTCGCGGTGCTCCGAAGCGTCGACAGGACCTTCGAGATCCACGGCGGGGGCGGCGTCGCCCCGGACCTCCGGCACCTCGCCTACCATGGCGACCTTCCTGGCCGGGTCGACGTGTGGCCGCTCGTCGAGCCGGTCCCGAAACCGGATCCCGAGGATTGGGAAAGACCGGTCGACATGGCCTCTCCCGACCACCACGTCGTCACGCTGGCCACCGGAATCGCCGACCGTATCAGGGCGATGCTCGACGGCGGCGAGGCCATCGCCGACAAGGACAGGGGCTTCCGCCGCATCCAGCCCGGCGACATCCTCATTCTCGTGCAGAGCCGCGGCGGCAAGCCGTCGATCTTCAACGAGATCATCTCGGCTCTCAAATCACGCCATCTCCCGGTGGCCGGGGCCGACCGTCTGAGGCTCCGCGACAGCCTCGCAGTGAAGGACCTCATCGCCCTTCTGTCGTTCCTCGCGCTCCCGGAGGACGATCTCTCGCTCGCCACCGCCCTGCGCTCACCGCTTCTGGGCCGGTCCGAAAGCGATCTCTTCCGGCTCGCGCATGGCCGTGGCGGCCGCTTCCTGTGGGAAACGCTGCGGGACCGGGCGGCGGAGTTCCCCGAGGCTGTCTCGGTCCTCGACGATCTCCGCAAGTCGGCCGACTTTCAGCGTCCCTACGACCTTCTTGAACGCATCCTCGTCCGGCACGAGGGTCGCGAACGGCTCCTCGCACGGCTCGGCGCGGAGGCCGAGGACGGAATCGACGAGCTTCTGAACCTCGCGCTCTCCTACGAACGCGCCGACATCCCCAGCCTCACCGGCTTCCTGTCTTGGCTCGAGGCGGAGGACACCGAAATCAAGCGCCAGCTCGAAGGCGCGGGCGACCGTATCCGGGTCATGACTGTGCACGGCTCGAAAGGTCTCGAGGCGCCCGTCGTCATCCTTCCCGACACCACGCGGCAGCAACACCGGTTCCGGGGTGAAATCGTCGTGGCAGAGGACGGCAAGGGCTACTGGATCACCCCGAAAGGCGACGCGCCCGAGATCATCGAGACCGCCCGCGACGCGGCGCTGGCCGCCGAGGCCCGCGAGAAGGAGCGGCTTCTCTACGTCGCCATGACCCGCGCGCAGACATGGCTCATCGTCTGCGGCGCCGGCAAGACGGCGGAGGGCGCCTGGCACGGGAGGATCGGCGCCGGGATCGGCCGCCTTGATTCCCGGGAGATCGACACGCCTTTCGGCACGGGCCGCAGGTTTCAGCATGGCGACTGGCGGGATACCGCGCCGGACGACGCGGCACTTCCCGTCGCCGCCGCGACGCAACCCGGCTGGCTCACCGCGCACGCCCCGCCGCCGCCCGAAAAGGACGCGCTCCTGACGCCGTCCGATCTCGGCGGGGCAAAGGCACTCCCCGGCGAAGGTGCAGTCTTCGACGAGGACGCCGCGCTCCGGCGCGGCCGGCAGATCCACCGGCTGCTCGAGCATCTGCCCGGCTACCCCGAAGCCGACTGGCCGGAGTTCGCGCCCGCCCTTCTCGCCCATGGCGAGGACGCGGCGTCCGCGGGCGAGGCCGCGCGCCTTCTCGGCGAGGCCGCCCGCATCCTGACCGCGCCGCACCTCTCCCACCTCTTCGCGCCGGGCACCCTCGCGGAGGTTCCGCTGACCTGCCGCCTTTCCGCCTTCGCGGACCGGACGCTGCAGGGCACCGCCGACCGGCTCGTGGTCGCGCCCGACAGCGTCCTCGTGGTCGACTTCAAGACCAACGCCGTCGTCCCCGCAAACCCCGGGGAGGTGCCCGAGGGCCTCCTGCGCCAGATGGGTGCCTACGCCGCCGCCTTGGCCGCGATCTATCCGGGCCGGCCGATCGACACCGCGATCCTCTGGACCCGGTCGGGGACCCTCATGTCCCTGCCGCACGATATGGTGATGGCGGCGCTGGGGCGCGCGGCCACATCTTGACGCTTCGCCACAGGCTCCATACCTTCGAAAGCTGAGATATTTCCAAGGAGAGCTGACATGGCCACCGTTGCCGTCACCGACGATACCTTCGACACCGAGGTCCGGAATGCCGACGTTCCGGTCGTCGTGGACTTCTGGGCCGAATGGTGCGGACCCTGCAAGATGATCGGGCCGGCTCTCGAAGAGCTGGCCGAGGAGTACGGCGGCAAGATCAAGATCGCCAAGGTCAACGTCGACGAAAACCCCTCCTCCCCCGGTCAGCTCGGCGTTCGCGGCATACCTGCGCTGTTCCTCTTCAAGGACGGCGAGGTCGTGTCGAACAAGATCGGAGCCGCGCCCAAGGCCGCGCTCAAAAGCTGGATCGATTCTTCCATCTGAGACAGTGAACCGACCGCATCGGGCCGCCTTCGGGCGGCCTTTTTCGTTTCTTGCGCGCCTCCATCTGTCCGAAAATATCCCGGGGTGGTTCGGAGGGGCAGCGCCCCTCCGACTTGCGGAGCAAGCGAAGCGTGGACATATAGCCCCGAACGAAGAAGGAGCGCGACATGCCCGACGAATTTCCCGGCTGGCACGGCACCACGATCATGGCGGTCCGCAAGGGCGGCGAGGTGGTGGTCGCGGGCGACGGGCAGGTGAGCCTCGGCCAGACCGTGATCAAGGGGACGGCCCGCAAGGTGCGGCGGCTCTCGCCCGGCGGCACGGACGTGGTGGCGGGCTTCGCCGGATCGACGGCCGACGCCTTCACCCTTCTGGAGCGGCTCGAGGCCAAGCTCGAGGCGACTCCGGGCCAGCTTCAGCGCGCCTGCGTGGAACTGGCCAAGGACTGGCGCACCGACAAGTATCTCCAGAAGCTCGAAGCTTTCCTGATCGTGACCGACGGCGTCGATCTCTTCGTCGTGACCGGCGCGGGCGACGTGCTCGAGCCCGAGCATGACGTGACCGCCATCGGATCGGGTGGAAATTATGCGCTGGCCGCAGGTCGTGCGCTTATGGACACCGACTTTCCGGCCGAAGACATCGCCCGCAAGGCCATGGCCATCGCCGCCGACATCTGCGTCTACACGAACGGAAACCTGACGGTCGAGAAAATCGTCCGCTAACTCTTTATCTCCTCATATCAGACACATGACCCCCCGTCCGAGTTCGGACACCGTCCCGGAGGCCCCATGACCGACCTGACACCGCGCGAAATCGTCTCCGAACTCGACCGCTTCATCATCGGCCAGAAGGACGCCAAGCGCGCCGTGGCTGTGGCCCTGCGGAACCGCTGGCGGCGCAAGCAGCTCGGCCCCGAGCTGAGGGACGAGGTCTATCCCAAGAACATCCTGATGATCGGCCCCACCGGCGTCGGCAAGACCGAGATAAGCCGCCGACTCGCCAAGCTCGCCCGCGCCCCTTTCATCAAGGTCGAGGCCACCAAGTTCACCGAGGTGGGCTACGTCGGACGGGATGTCGAACAGATCGTTCGCGACCTCGTCGAGACCGCGATCACCGACACCCGCGAGTACATGCGGGACGACGTGAAGACCCGCGCCCACCAGAACGCCGAGAACCGGGTGATCGAGGCCATCGCCGGAAAGGACGCCCGCGGCCAGACCCGCGAAATGTTCCGCGACAAGCTCAAGCGCGGCGAACTGGACGACACGGTGATCGAGCTCGAGCTCACCGATGCCTCGAGTCCCTTCCCGATGATGGAGATGCCGGGCATGCCACCCGGCCAGGGCGGCGGCATGATGAACCTCGGCGACATATTCGGGAAAGCCTTCGGCGGCCGGAAGGTCCGCAAGAAGATGACCGTCGCCGAGAGCTACGACACGCTCCTCGCCGAGGAGGCCGACAAGCTGCTGGACGACGAGACGGTGCAGAAGGCCGCTGTCGAGGCGGTGCAGCAGAACGGGATCGTCTTTCTCGACGAGATCGACAAGGTCACCGCCCGCGCCGAGACGCGCGGCGCCGACGTGAGTCGCGAGGGCGTGCAACGCGACCTTCTGCCTCTGATCGAGGGGACGACCGTGTCGACCAAGTACGGGCCGGTGAAGACCGACCACATCCTCTTCATCGCTTCCGGTGCCTTCCACATCGCCAAGCCCTCGGATCTGCTCCCCGAGCTCCAGGGCCGGCTGCCGATCCGCGTGGAGCTCCGCGCGCTGACCGAGGGCGATTTCGTTCGTATCCTGACGGAGACCGACAACGCGCTGACCCGTCAATACACCGCGCTCATGGCGACCGAGAGCGTCGAGGTCGCCTTCACGGACGACGGCATCGCCGCGCTCGCCAAGATCGCCGCCGACGTGAACCAGTCGATCGAGAACATCGGCGCGCGCCGGCTTTATACCGTGATGGAGCGGGTGTTCGAAGAACTGTCCTACACCGCCCCCGACCGATCAGGGGAGACGGTTACGGTGAATGCCGCCTTCGTCGATGCGAATCTCGGCGAGCTGATGAAGTCCGCCGAC
>Ga0102931_1000230_pt1 | contig 27304 bp, 17 predicted proteins | sample SalPonR1_C_D1_MG_FD_79282 | JGI IMG/M metagenome (GOLD analysis project Ga0102931, IMG submission 79282) | Salt pond soil microbial communities from South San Francisco under conditions of wetland restoration - Salt Pond MetaG R1_C_D1_MG | ecosystem: Environmental > Aquatic > Marine > Intertidal... | reverse complement strand
CCCGGAGCGGTCCGAGACGCGACGCGACCCGAGGAGACGACGCGGTGAGCCGTTCCCTGATCGATCAGCATGGACGCGTGGTGCGCGATCTGCGCCTGTCCGTCACGCCACGCTGCAACTACGCCTGCTTCTACTGCGACCCTCTGCGGGAGGGCGCGAAGGATCCCGTGGGAACCGTCAGCGTCGCCGACGTGGACGTGATCCTGGAGGCCGCCGTCGCGCTGGGCATCGAGTCGGTCCGGTTCACCGGCGGCGAGCCGCTGCTGCGCCGGGAGCTTCCCGAGATGATCGCCCTCGCGAAGAAGCACGGCATCCCCGACATCGCCATGACCACGAACGCCAGCCTGCTGGCTCGGCGCCTTCCCGACCTGCTCGACGCCGGCCTGGGCCGGATCAACGTCAGCCTGGACGCCGCGGACGCCGAAGCGTTCCGCGAAGCCACCGGCGGCGGGACGATCGCGCAGGTCTGGGACGGCATCCGAGCCGCGGAGCAGGCTGGCCTGACGCCGATCAAGCTCAACGCCGTGGTCGTGCGCGGCATCAACGACGACCAGCTCGTGCCGCTGGCGGAGCTCACGCGCGAACGTCCGTGGCACGTCCGGTTCATCGAGTACATGCACCTGAACAACGCCGATCCGGAGGCGTACCGGGAGCGCTTCGTCTCGGGCGCCGAGAGCCGGGAGCGGATCGAGACCGCGCTCGGTCCCCTGACCTCGGTGGCGACCGACCCGTCGGCGCCCGCCCGCCTCTACCGCGCGGACGGCTTCGCCGGTGCGTTGGGCTTCATCGACCCGGTGTCGAGTCCGTTCTGCGGGGCGTGCAGCCGCATGCGCGTCACCAGCGACGCGCGCTTGCGTCCGTGCCTGCTCACCGATCGCGAGTACCCCATGCGCGAGGCCCTCCAGGCCAGCGATCCTGTCTCCGCCGTGATCGACGCGTTCCTGGTGGCGGCCCACCGGAAGGTCGCCAGCGGCGTCACCGCACCCGTCGTGCGCGACCGCACCATGGTCGCGATCGGCGGCTGAGGGAACGCTCGTGGGACCCGCAGCGTCGGACGCGACCCAGGACAGCCCGACGTTCCGTCAGCGATTGCTGCTGACCCGGGACCCGCTGGACATCGGCGCGTTGTCGGCCGAGGTCGGCGACGCCCGGTCCGGAGCGGTCGCGAGCTTCCTCGGCACCGTCCGCAGTCCCAACCGGGGCCGCGAGGTGTTCTGGATCGATTACGAGGGCTACGACGCGATGATCGAAGCCGAGCTGGCGCGCATCGCGAACGAGCTGCGCGACGCGTTCCCGCTGCTGGGCCTGGCGCTGGCGCACCGGCTCGGGCGGTGCCTTCCCGGCGAGGCGTCGATCGCCATCGTGGCGTGCAGCCCGCACCGCGAGGCGGCGTTCGACGCCTGTCGCGAAGCGCTGGAACGGTGCAAGGCCAGGCTCCCGATCTGGAAGCACGAGTCGGACGAGAGCGGCGCGCACTGGGTCGACGGGCGCGTGGTCGACGAGGCGCGGCTGTAGACCGGGCTGCGGCGTCGCCTCGCCGTGACCCCCCGCGAGCCCGGAAGACTCGGCGTCCCGACGCGATGCGTCCGAGAGCAAAGCCTCCGAAAGGCACGCCTCCGAAGACCATGCCTCCGAAAGCCACGAAAAAGCCGCGCTCTCTGCGCGGCCGCTCGTTCAACTGCTGATAAGGAAAAGATACCCCGGTATGCGGCATTCGTCAAGGGCTTGCGCGCGACCGCCTCGCGAACGGGCCCGGACGGGCCATGCTCGAGCTCGAACGGCCCGAAAACGGCTCCGCGCACCCCGTGGCGGCGTGCCGTTCGAGGGACCGGGATGCGGCGCCGGACGCCGACACCTCGATGCGATCGCGACGTCCCCGTGGCGCGGGCGCGGCGATGTCGCGCGCTGCTCGCCCGTCACGGAGGTCGGGGCGTACGCTCTCCGGCGTGACCAAGCAGCCCCTCTCCCTCGCGCGCGTCTTCGCCAGCTGGTGGCCCTTGGCCGCCAGCTGGGCGTTCATGGGCGTGGAGATGCCGTTGGTGAGCGCCGTGATGGCGCGCTTGGCCGACCCGGAGATCCACCTCGCGGCGTACGGCGGCATCGTGTTTCCCGTAGCGCTGATCATCGAGGCGCCGATCATCATGCTGCTGGCCGCCTCGACCGCATTGGGCCGCGATCCGCAGGCGTACCGGCTGATGCACCGGTTCATGATGGTGGCCGGCGGCCTGCTGACGGCCGTGCATGCGATCTTCGCGTTCACCCCGGCGTTCGATACGATCCTCGTGCCGCTTCTCGGCCCGCCCGAGGCGGTGATCGAGCCGGCCCGGATCGGGCTGATGATCATGTTGCCGTGGACCTGGACGATCGCGTACCGGCGGTTCCATCAGGGGCTGCTCATCCGGTTCGGCCATCCGGGAGCGGTCGGCGTGGGGACCGGCGTCCGCCTCGCCACGGTCACGACGGTGGCGCTGTCGGGCCTGGCGATCGGCTCCATCCCGGGCGTCGTCGTCGCGACGGCCGCGATCGCCGCCGGCGTCAGCGCCGAAGCGCTCTACACCGGCCTGCGGACCCGCCCGGTGGTTCGGGGGCCGCTCACGGACGCCGCCCCTTCCGGCTCGAGCCTGTCGTGGAGGGGCTTCGTGGACTTCTACGTTCCCTTGGCGCTGACCAGCCTGCTGCTGTTGCTGGTGCAGCCGATCGGCGCTGCGGCGATCGGCCGCATGCCGGCGGCCCTCGCGTCGTTGGCGGCGTGGCCGGTGGTGAACGGGCTCGTCTTCCTGTTCCGCAGCATGGGGTTCGCCTACAACGAGGTGGTCGTGGCGCTGATGGACGAGCCGGGCGCGGAGGCACCGCTGCAGCGCTTCACCGTGCTCCTGGCGGTCGGCTCGCTGGCGGCGACGGTCACGATCGCCACGACGCCGCTCGCGACGCTCTGGTTCGGCGTCGTGTCGGGACTGCCCCCGGCGCTGGTGGAGCTTGCTCGCCACGCCTTCTGGTTCGGACTGGCCTGGGCGCCGCTGGACGTGGTGCGCAACTACCTGCAAGGCCGTCTGGTGCACGCGCGGCGCACGCGGGGGATCAGCGAGTCGGTGGGGGTGTTCCTGGTCGTCAGCACCGCGTTGCTCGCGATCGGCGTCGCGCTTCAGAGCGGCGAGGGCCTCGTCCTGGCGATGGTGTCGTTCGTGGCCGGGACGACCGCCCAGATCGGCTGGCTGCTCTGGCGGCTCCGCGGCGCACGGCGCGCGCTCGCGGCCGCGGTCGTCACGTGACGCCGAAGCGACGATCGACGCCGGGGCACCCCTTGACGCGAGTCCGCTGACGCTGTACGAATAGTAGATGCCCATCTACTTGATTCGACGTTCGTCTACAGACTCTCGCCTCGGGGCCGCATGAGCGAATCCGCCGATCGTACCGTCCTGGTGCGCTTCTTCAAGGCACTGGCCGACGAGAGTCGTCTGAAGATCGTCGGTCTGCTGGCCGACGAAGGCCGGGCGGTCGAGGATCTCGCCGCCCACCTCGGGCTCGAGAGCCCCACCGTCAGCCATCACCTGAGGGTCCTGTCGGGCGCCGGTCTGGTCCGCTCGTACGGTCGCTCGCATCAGCGCATCTACGAGCTGAACCTCGAACACCTCCAGGCCACCGCGCGCGAGCTGCTGGCCCACGAGACGCTCCCCCGCCTCAGCGCCGGCACCGACGCCGAGGCGTACGAGCGCAAGGTGCTCGCGACGTTCGTGAGCGACGGGCGGATCCAGGCGTTCCCCGCTCAGCGAAAGAAGCAGCTCGTCCTCCTCCGCTGGGTCGCCGAGCGCTTCGAGCCCGGCCGGCGCTATTCGGAGGCCGAGGTCAACGCGACGCTCGGCGCGGTCAACGAGGACACCGCGCGCCTGCGCAGGGGCCTGGTCGACGAGCGCCTGATGGAGCGCGAAGGGGGCGGAGGCGCGTACTGGCGGACGCCTCGAGCCGATCTCCCGCCGGACGCCCTCTGGGGAAGCGAGATCGCGCCCGGAGACGAAGACCGCTAGCTGCGCCCGGTGGTGGGCCGCGCCGCGGCTGCAGCCACGATCAGCAGCGACAGCGGCGCGCTGGCGGGCGGCGCATCGGCCGGTTCCGCGCCGAATCGTGCGGCGTCGCTCGTCGTGAGGCCCGGCTCTTCGAGGCGGAGCACCTCGAGCCCGGCCGCGGCCAGCGTCCGCCACCACGAGGCGAAGGTCCGGAAGTACCACGGCATGGCGGCCGGGAACGAGTCTCCGAACGCGTCGAACCGCTCCACGCGCCAGCCGTCGCGGTACGGTCCGTCGCCGTTCGCGACCCACGGATGGAGCGTCTGGACGACCAGTCGCCCTCGCCCCGGCGACAGGCGGCGGCGCAGCGCCCGCAGAAGCGGCGTCAGATCGTCGTCCAGCAACGAGAAGTTGCACACCACCACGTCGAACGGTCCCGGCACGACCGACGGATCTTCCGTCAGCGAGCCGTACTCCGCGACGGCGAACCGGCCCGGACCGTCGGACGCGGCCCGAATCAGGCGCTCCGACGCGTCGATCCCGACCACGCTCGTCCCGTCGCGAGCCAGCGCGTGGGCCAGCCAGCCCTCGCCGCATCCGACGTCCAGGACGCTCGCCGGCTCACAGGCGCGTACCGCGTGCAGCACCGCCGCGTTCGTGCCGGCCTCGCGGCTGGCCACGGCGCCCCCTCGGATCGCCTCGGTCCAGGCGTCGGCGTTGAGCTCCCACGAGCGTCGCTGCCGAACGTCCGGATCCGCGTCGTCGGTCCTGTCGCTCATGCGGCCAGCCTACTAGCCTGGGGGCCTAGCCTGGGGGCCGCGCAGCGCTCCGAGCAGGCGCGCGTACGCCGCATCCGGATCCGACGGGCTCACGGCGAGGATCTGGCGCGCCCCGTCGCCCTCGTCACGGTCCTCGTCACGGTCGTCGTCACGGTCCTCGTCGCCCGCCTCTTCGCCGGCCTCCTCGCGGGGCTCGCCGGAGCGCTCCGGCGCCCCCGGCTCGAGCAGCCGCACCTCGTTCGGACCGCGCCCCCAGCGTGCCAGCCAGGCCACGTCGCCCACCGTCGCGACGGGAGCGGGCGCGGGAACGCCGGCGTCGCGCAACCGCCGCAGCAGATCGGCCGCCTCGGGCGCGATCGCCTCGGCGCGCCAGAGCGCCGCCTCCCACGCGAGGTCCTCGGCCAGCTCCTCGGCCAGATCCTGCCCGGCGTCCCGACCGACCTCCTCGGCGACGCTCTCGGCGGCCCGCGCGACGGCTCCCCCGAGCGGGCGCTCGATCGGCGCCGGGCTGCCGGGACGCGGCAGCGGCGGGCTGGGCCAGCGGACCTCCGCCGGATCGATCTCGACGGGCTCCGTCGCCACCCCGGCCGCCTCCAACGCGGGCGCGAGGATCGACAGGTATGGGCCGCCACCTCCGGCGTCCGAGACGGCGACGAGGTCCGCAGCACGGGTCAGCGCCACGTACAGCAGACGCCGATCCTCGGCCGCCTCCGCCGCCTTCGCCTGCGCATCCAAGAGGGTCCAGATCGCCGGACGCGCGTTCCTGTCCTCCTCGCCCTCGACGCGCACCCCGACGCCCAGCTCCGGATCGATGCGCACCCGTTGCCCGCTCGGGCGCGAGCCCGCGTCGAGCGCAGCGAGGATCACGACCGGCCACTCGAGCCCCTTCGCGCGGTGGACCGTCGTCAGCGTGACGGCGTCCTCGGCCTCCAGCGCCGGTCGCTCGACCTCGACGCCCGCACGAAGGAGCCGCCGGAGCCGCCTGACGACGCCGAACACGTCGCGGTCGGAGCGCTCGAGCTCGCGGACGCGATCGACGAAACCGTCCAGATCGGCCAGCCTGCGCGGTCCGCCGGGCAGGTTCGCGACCACCCCGCTCCAACCGGTCGCGCGGTCGAGTCGCTGCAGCAGCCGGCCCGGCGGCTCGGACGCTGCGGCGCGGCGCAGCTCGGCCAGCACGTCGACGGCCGGCACCGCCCAGTCGGGACGGCCCTGCGACAGCGCCGACCACCACGACGGCCGGCGGCTCTCTTCGTCCGAGGCCCGCAGGGCCGTCTGTGCGAACGTCTCGAGATCGACGTCGGACACGGCGAAGCACGGTCCCCGGAGAAGCGCCACGAAGGCGACGTCGTCGTGAGGGTCGGCCAGGAACCTGAGCGCCGCCATGCCGTCCTGCGCCTCGCGGGTCGCGAGCAGATCGCCGCCTCCCGTGTGGACGGCGGGCACGCCCCGGGCGGGCAGGATCTCGGCCAGCAGGTCCAGCGGCGCCCACGTGCGCGCCAGGACCGCGACGTCCCCCGCTCGCAGGGGCCGCATGCCGCCCGGCGCTGCGGCGTCCCGCACCGGCGTGGCGTCGTCAAGCCGCGCGAGGATCTCGTCGGCGATGCGGTGCGCCTCGGCCAGGCGGAGCACGCCCGCCGGCGTGCCCTTGGGCGCCTCCAGCGTCCAGCGTCGCAGCGACGGCCCCGGACCGGGCGCCTCGGCGACGGCGGCCTCCAGCGGCTCGTGGTCCGGCCCCAGCACCGCCTCGAACGTCCGGTTCGCGGCGTCGACCAGCGAGCGGTGCGTGCGGAAGCTCCGGTCCAGCACCACGGCTTCGCCCCCTTTCTCGACGAGCCGCTCGGTCATCCGGCGGAACACCGTGGCGTCGGCTCCACGGAAGCCGTAGATCGCCTGCTTCGCGTCGCCCACCAGCGTCGTCGTGCAGAACCCCGCGAGGACGGAGAGGATCGCTTCCTGAACGGGGCTCGTGTCCTGCACCTCGTCCACCAGCAGGACCGACCAGCGCTCGCTGTAGTGCTCCACCACCTCGGGGCGGCGCAGGGCTCGGAGCGCACCCACCTCCACGTCGGCGAAGTCCAGTACCGCCTGACGCCGCTTGGCGACGTCCAGCTCGGCACGGGCGGTGGCGAACCCCTCGCGGAGCTCCGGCAGCAGGGCCGCCAGCGTCGCGTCGGCCGGGCCCAGCTCCAGCGTGGCCAGCGGATCGTCCAGCCATCCCCGCAACGCCTCCAGCGCGACGGCCAGCGCGCCCCTCAGCGCGTCCTGATCGCCGCCCCACGCCTTTCGCGCGCCGACGTTCGCGCGTCGCCCGTGAAGCAGCGTGCCGACGCGCTCGCCGTCGCCCGCCTCCGACGCGGCGAACGCAGCGAGCACCGCCTCCCGCGCCAGCTCGCCGGCGTCGCCGGGCGGGCCGGAGAGCGCGGACAACGTCGCCTTCGCGGCCAGCGTGGCCGGGGTCTCCAGCCAGGCGGAACGCGCAGCGCCACGGGCCGCCTCGACCCGGTCCGACCAGCTCTCGGGGCCGTGCCCCAACGCTTGCTCGGCTCGCCACGGGTCGGCCAGGAGCGCCGCGAGCAGCTCCCGGACGCGCTCGTACGGCAGGGCGTCGAACAGCTCGGGCGGCAGTCGGCGCAGGGCGCTCTCGAGCCGCTCGGCGGTCCACACGGTGCCCTCGAGCGGGTCGAGGATGCGGACGTCGGGCGGCACGCCGGCCGCCTCGGGATGATCGCGGCAGATCCGCAGGCAGAGCGCGTGGACGGTGCCGATGGTAGCCGCCTCGAGCTCGGGCAGCCTCGGATCGTGACGGCCGAGGCGCTCGCCGGCGTAGGCGCGAACCCGTGCGCGAAGCTCGTGCGCGGCGCGCTCGGTGAACGTGACCGCCACGATCGCCAGGGGCGAGACGCCCGCCTCGAGGTGCGCCAGGTAGCGGTGACCCACCGTGTGCGTCTTGCCGGTTCCCGCGCCGGCGACGATCGCGACCCCCGAGGGCGCCGCGACCGCACGCCGCTGACGCTCGGTGAGGCTCACGACGGCTCCGTCCGGGCCGCGTCGCGCTTGCGCTCGACCCGGGGCCCGACGCGACAGACCGGCCCCAGCTCGCACGTCCTGCACACCTCGCGCCGCGCGTCGGGCTCCAGGCGGTAGTCGCCCTCCGCCAGGTGGCGGCGCACCCGCGCGGCGAGCTCGTCCAGCTCGGCGTCGCCCTCGCCCGGCGTCACCGTCTTGAGCGTCGTCGCCGCCCGGACCGAGAGATAGCGGGCGGTCGCGGGCCCGCGGCTCCGCCCGAGCTCGGGAGCGGCCGCCTCGAGGTAGAGCGGCAGCTGAACGTCGATCCAGCCCCGGCCCGACGCCCGTTGCGCGCCCTTGGGCGCGCTGGAGCCGGACTTGTAGTCGATCAGCTCCACCCCGCCGGGGCCCTCGTCGACGCGGTCCACGACGCCGCGGACGCGCAAGCCGCGCCAGGTCCCCTCGAACGGCCGCTCGACCTCGATCGGCACGAACCCTTGCCGCACGAACGCGTCGGACCGCACCAGCCGCCGCAGCGCTCGCAGCTCCCCACCGCGGACGCGACGCCAGGCCGGACCGTCCGGATCCGGCACGCCGGCCAGCGCCTCCGCCTCGGCGAAGGCGTCGTCCAGGGCGGCCAGCACCGCGTCGCGGACGTCCGCGTCCGGATCGGCGCCGGCGCGACCCACCGCCCGCTCCAGTGCGGCGTGCCAGAGCCGTCCGCGCAACAGGGGCGTGACCAGCTCGTCGGCCTCCTCGACGTCGCGAAGGTGGAGGCGGTAGCGTCCGAACCAGCGGAACGGGCACTGCCCCAGATCGACCAGGCTGGTGGCGCTGAAGGTCCGCTCGCGCGCGTCCAGCGAACGGCCCGTCACGCCGTCGTGGACGTCCGGCGCACCGGCGCCTTCGCGCGACAGCTCGATCGACCACGATCGCCGGGCGGACCTCCACACCGCCGCGTCGCCGGCCGGCGGCTCGGCGCTCTGCAGCCAGGCTCGGCGGGCCTCCTCCAGGCTGGCGGGCGCCCGGGCGGGCGCAGGCGTCGGCTGAACGCCGAGGCGCACCAGGAACGGGCTGGGCAGCAGCGCGCCTCCCCCGCCCCGCTCCGGCACCCCCAGCACCGCCTGGCCGTCCACGGCGCGCAGCGCCGCAGCGAACGCGCCCACCTCGGCCTGCGCTCGCGCAGCCGCGTCCGGGAGCTCCAGGCCGGCCGCCCGTGCGCGCTGCCGATCGGCGAAGTCCAGCACCGCGTCGTCCCGCAGGTCGGCGGGCAGCGCGCCCTCGTTCAGGCCCAGCACGAACAGGTGACGGACGCGCGCGCCGGCCGCGGCGCGCGGCGCCACCACCTCGACCGCGCGGCCTCGCTCTGCGGGCACCGACGGCGGGGGCCGAACGCTCAGCAACGTGAGCAGGTCGCCCACGTCGTCCAGGAACGCCCTACGGCTCACGACCTCGGTCTCCGGCCGGCACGCCTCCTGCACGCCGCGCAGCACAAGTCCCACGGTCGCGGCCGCCGGCGGCGCCAGGCCTTCGCGCGGCAGGCCCAGCGCGCTCAACGTCCGCTGGAAGCGCGCGCCCAGCTCGGCGCGCGTCGCGCGCTCGGGCCAGGCGAGCTCGGCGGCCCGCGAATCGATCCGCGCCCAGGCGTCGGGGCCGACGGGACGGCTCGCCCGCGCGCGTGACCACGCCTCGTCGTCCAGCCCGCCGACCAGTCGGTGGCGGAACAGCCGCAGCGTCGTCTCGTACGGAGCTCCGCGAGCGACGACCTCGGCCATGAGGGTGACCACGCCGCCCACCGCCGTGGTCGACAGCGGGACGGGCCTGTCGACGCGCAGCGGCACGCCCAGCTCCCACGCGACCGCATCCAGCCGCGACCCTTCCGCGGCCGGGTCGCCCGTCACGATCAGCAGCTCCGACGCCGGCGTTCCCTCCGCCAGAAGCCGCTGGACGCGGGCCAGCACCCAGCGGGCCTCGGCGTCGGCCGACGCGAATCCGTGCGTTGCCGGCAGGTCGGCTCCGTCGTCCGGAGGCTCCGGCGCACCGACGTCCAGGAAACGCGCCGCCCACCGCTCGCCGGCGCGCCCCAGCGGCCGCGCGTCCTCCTGCACCGTCCAGCCGAGGCCGCTCAGGCGACCGACCGCGAGGGTCGCCTCGGGCGGAAGCGTCACCAGCGTGCCCGGCGCCGCCACGGCGTCCAGGTAGCGACACGCCGCCGACTCCAGGTCGGCGAACCCCAACAGCGCCCACGGCATCGCGCGCCGGACGCCGGCCTTTCGGGCCGCCTCGATCAGCAGAGCGTCGGGGTCGACCCGAGCCTCGCTGGCCAGCGCCGCCCGGTACGCGGCGGCGACCCGCCACGCTCGACGCGCGGCGAGCGACAGTCCGGCAGGAGCCTCGCCGGCCGGCGCGTCACGAACCGCGCCGAGACGCAGCAGCTCGCGCACCGGACCGGCCAGGGCCCGCCGCCACGCCGCGACGTCGTCGTCTCCGACCTCGTCGCGCACCGCCCGGCCCAGCGCCCGCCAGCAGCGCAGCGGAGCGGCCACGCTCCAGCCGGCCTCGCTCAGGTCCTCGCCCGCCGCACCGTGCAGCGAGACGTGAGGCACCGACAGCGCGGCCGCAGCGCGCCGCGACGGGGTCAGGACGACGGCGCCCCCCGGCACGTCCTCCGGCCGGGGCGCACGCGGCCCGACCCGCACGACGCGAGGCTCGCTCATGCGGAGCCTTCGCGCTCGTCACCTGGCGATCGTGGCCGGTCCGTGCGGATCACCTCGCCAGCCTACCGACTGCGCAGCGGCCAGCGAAGCGGCTCGCCGGTTTGGCAAGAGCCCTGGTAGATTCCCCGCATGCCTCCTTCGCCTTCCGTCGCGGCCGGCACCCACGTCGACGCGGTCCCCACCCCGGCGCTGATCGTCGACGAGCGACGGCTCCACGCCAACCTGGACCGGGCTCAGGCGTACGCCGACGCGCACGGCGTCACCCTGCGCCCCCACGCCAAGACCCACAAGAGCCCCGCCCTGGCGCGCGAGCAGATCGAAAGGGGCGCGGTCGGCATCTGCGTCGCCAAGCTGGGCGAGGCCGAGACGTTCGCGGCCGCCGGGATCGACGACCTGGTCATGGCGAACACGACCGTCGGCGAAGGCAACGCCCGCCGCGCCGCCCGGCTCGCGGGCCGCGTCCGGTTCGCGATCGGCGCCGATCACCCCCAGCAGCTTCGCGAGCTGTCCGCGGCCGCGACGGCCGAAGGCGTCGATCTGCGCGTCCGAATCGAGGTCGACACGGGCGCCGGCCGCGGCGGGCAGCCGCCCGAAGCGGTGCCGGCGCTCGCGGCCCTGGCCCGCGAGCTGCCCGGGCTCCGCCTCGAAGGCCTCTATACCTACGAGGGCTACACCTACGACGCGGCCGACGCGGCCGCCCTGCGCGAGCGGCACCTGGCCGCGCAGCGAACGCTGACGAACGTCGTCGAGCGCGTGGAGTCGTCGTTCGAGGCGCCTCCCGTGGTGTCGATGGGCTCGACGCCCAGCCTGGCTGCCGAGGTGCCGTTGCTGCCGGGCATCACGGAGATCCGGCCCGGAACGTCGATCTTCTTCGACGCCGCGCAAGCCGCGCTGGCGGGCGGGCTCGAGCAGTGCGCCGCGCACGTCCTGGCCACCGTCGTCTCGCGCGTCGGGCCCCGCGCGATCCTGGACGCCGGCAGCAAGAGCCTCACCACCGACACGCGTGCCGCCGGCGTGTGCGCGACCCGCGGCCACGGCGTGCTGCTCGAGACCGGGGGCGTCGTGGCGCGACTCTCGGAGGAGCACGGCGTCGTCGAGGGCGATGACGCGGACGGGCTGAGCGTCGGTCAGCGCGTCCGCATCGTCCCGAACCACGTCTGCCCCGTCGTGAACCTGTTCGAGCGACTGATCGTGGTGCGCGACGGGCGCGTCGTGCGGGTCCTACCGGTCGCGACCCGGGGGCGGGTCGACTGACCTTCGTGCCGGGAGCCGGGGGCGCGGCCTCGGGCGCGCTCCGGCCGGGGTAGCCTCGGAGCGTCGATGAAGCTGTTCTGCGCCGCCGACCTGCACCTGGGCCGCGTCCCTTCCCGGCTCCCGTCCGATCTTCCCGTCGCGCGCGAGGAGCTCGGCCCCGCGGCGGCGTGGCGCGCGCTGGTGGACGCCTGCCTGCAGGAAGGCGCCGACGCGCTCCTGCTCGCGGGCGACGTCGTGGACGATCCGCGCGACCTGTACGAGGCGTACGCCGACCTGGAAGCCGGCGCCCGCCGACTGCAACGGGCGGGCGTTCCGGTCCTCGCCGTCGCCGGAAACCACGACGTCCGCGCGCTGCCGCGCCTGGCGGAGTCGCTCCCCGGCGTCCGGCTTCTGGGCGCCGGCGGGCGCTGGGAGGCGACCACGGTCGGAAGCGGACCCGACGCGGTCCGTGTCGTCGGGTGGTCGTTCCCGAGCGAACACGTCGACGCGTCCCCCCTGGACGCCCACCTCGCCGCGATCGTCCGCGCGCCCGGGCCGAGCACGACCGTGGGCCTCCTCCACGCCGATCTCGATCAGGCGTCCAGCCGCTACGCGCCGGTTCGCGGCTCCGAGCTGTCCGCGATCCCGGTCACGGCCTGGCTGCTGGGCCACGTTCACGTGCCCGGCCGCTTCGGCGGAGGCGCTTCGGTGGGCTATCTGGGCTCGCTCTCGGCCGCCGATCCCGGCGAGGCGGGACGGCGGGGCGCGTGGGCCTTGACGATCGACGGCGGGCAGATCCGCTTCGAGCACCGCGCGCTCTCGCCGCTGCGGTACGAGACGGTCGAGGTCGACGCGGGCGGGGCGACGCCGGAGACGGTCGCGCCCCATCTGATCCGGACGGTGCGCGACCGGCTGACGCTCCTCGCGGACGCGTCGGACGGCCCGAACGGGCTCCGGGTCGTCGCCGTCCGGGTTCGCCTGACCGGCCGGGTCGAGCGGCCCGGCGCGATCCGCGCCCTGCTGGCGCAGCAGGATCCCCGCGCTCTCCGGGTCGAGCATCGCGGCGTGCACGCCGTCGTGCACGACGTGGTCGTGCGGCTGCGGCCGGCGGTGGACATCGGCCGGCTGGCCGAGGGGAACGACCCGATCGGGATCGCCGCCAGGACGCTCCAGACGCTTCGCGGAGACCCCTCGCCCGCCAAGTCGGCACTCGTGAGCGAGGCACGAGAGCGCCTGGCGCAGGTCCGTGACCGGGCGGCGTTCGCACCGCTGGACGCGCCTCCGCTGGGCGACGACGCGATCGTCGAGCGGCTCGAGACGGCCGCGGCGCGTGTCGTGGATCACCTCCTGGCGCAGCGGACGTCGGAGACGCCGTGAGGCTCGTCGAGCTTCGCGTCCATGCGCTTCCTGGCGTGGACGAGCCGTTCGTCGTGCGCGGGTTGGCGTCCGGCACGAACCTCGTCGTCGGGCCGAACGCGTCGGGCAAGAGTCGCTTGGTCCATGCGCTGCGCTCGCTGGTCGATCCGGACGCGTCACGCGGCGCCGGTCCGCACGTCGAGGCCCGCTTCGACGACGACGGGCATTCCTGGCGGGCGTCCCGGGTCGGCGACGCCGTCCGTTGGGAGCGCGACGGTGTCGCCGCCGCTCCACCGCAGGTGCCGCCCGGCCACCTGTTGGACGGGCTGTTCCTGAGCCTCGAGGACCTTCTCCGGTTCGGAAGGGCGGACCGGGGGATCGCGGACATGCTGGCCAGCGAGCTGGCCGGCGGGGTCGATCTGCCCCGCGCCCGGCGCGAGCTGGCCGGCGTGGGCCCGCGCTTCGGCGCTCCGCTCAGGACCGAGCTGGACCTGGCCCGGGAGGCGGTCGGCACGGTGCGCCGCGAGCACGACGCGCTCGCGGCCGAGGAGGAGCAGCGCGCCGGCTGGGAGGAGCGTCGACGGCGGGCAGAGGCGTCGGCGGCCTCGGCGCCGCTGGCGAACGCCGCGCTCGAGGTCCTCGCGGCGAGGCGGGCGCTCGCCTCGGTCGAGGCACGCGCGCGGGCGTTCCCGGCCGGCCTCGACGCGCTCCACGACGGCGTCGTCGAAGACGTCGACGCGCTCGTGGGCGCCGTCGAGCGGGCCGCACGCGAGCTCGAGGAGCACGACGCGGAACGCGTCGCGGCCGAGGCCCAGCGAGCGGCGACCGGCCTGCACGACGGTCGTCCCGACGCCGCCCGCGTGGCGTCGTGGCAGGCCGCCAGCGAGGCGCTGGCCGAGGCGGAGCGGACCGTCCGGGAGGCGGAGCGCGACAGCGCGGAGCGGGCCGGCAGGCTGTCCGCGCTGCAGCGGGCGTCGGGGCTCGAATCCGGCGGGTCGGCCGGGCCTACGCCGAACGAGCTGGACGAGCTCGACGCGATCGCCGAGCAGGCGCAGGCGGCACGCCGCGAGGTCGTGGAGACACGCCGAACGCTGCTCGAGATCGACGCAGTTCCCGAGCCGACCGTCGACCCGGACGCCGCTCGCCGCGAGGTGGACCTGGCGGCGACGTGGCTGGCGACCCCGGACGAGGCGGGAAGGTGGCGGCGCCGGGCGCGCTCCATCGCCTACCTCGCCGCGGTCGCCAGCGCGGCGGCGGCAGCGTGGCGAGCGCCCGCCCCGCTGGACCTGACGACCGAGCCCGGCCTGCTGGTGGTCCTGGCGGGGGTGTCGACCGCGGTCGGCGTCCTGCTGGACGTCAGAACGGCCGGCGAGCGGCGCCGTGCCCGGAGGGCGCGAAGCGAGGCGGGCCGTGCCCTGTTCGGCGACGCCGCGCAGCCCCGAGCGTGGACGCGCGACGCGGTCCGCGCGCGGCTGACCGAGGGCGCGAGCCGCGCGGCCGAGGCCCGACACGCGCACGACGCGGCGGCGATCCGCCGGAGCCGTCGCGACCGGCTCGGCGCCGAGCTCGAGGAGGCGGAGCAGCGCCGGGAGCGCCTCGAGCGGCAGCTGGCGGCGCGCGCGGAGCGCGCGGGTCTCGGCGCCGAGCTCGGCACGGTGCCGGCCGGGCGCTCGGCCTTGGAGCGGGCACGCCGAGCCGCCGAGCTGCGCGACGCGGCAGGGGCGTTGCACGGCGCGCGCCAGGCCGAGGTTTCGGCGAGCAGGCATCTGGAGCGGGCCCGCACGCGGATCGCGGCCGAGCTGCACGAAGCCGGCCTGCCGGAGCTCTTGCGCCCGCCGGTGGACGACGTGACGCTGGGAGCGGCGATCCTGCGCGTGCGCCTCGGCGAGCTGGCGGGGCGCGTGCGACGGCGCGACGAGGCGGACGCCCGCCGCCGGGCGGCCGAACGCGGCCGTGAGCGGGCCGAGGCGGAACTGGACCGGGCGCGGCCCCGACGCGACGCGGTCCTCGCGGCGGCGACGGGGCGGACGCCCGAGCAGGTCGCGCGCGATCCTGCCGATGCCGTGTCGGAGCTCCGGCGGCGGGTGGAGCGACTGCCCGCCTGGCGAGCGCTGCGCGACGAACGCGTCCGCCTAGGGGGCGTCTTGGACCACCATCTCACCACGATCTCCGACCGCCCGGATCTTCTCGCGCTGGTCGAGGCGGGCGACGAGGTCGGCTTGCGCCGCGAGCTCGACGAGGCCCGGGCGGCCAGCGAGGAGGTCGAGCTGGCGACGCGGACGATGGCCGCCATCGACGAGCGGCTTGCGAGGGCGCGTCGCGAGCGGGACCTGGACGCGGCGCGCGAGACCGAGCGGAACGCTCGCGACGCCCTCGAGCGCGCGTACGAGGAGGTGCTGAACGCCGAGGCGGCGTCGGCCGTGCTGGATCATCTGGACCGCACCTACCGGAGCGAACGACTGCCCGCCGCGCTACGCCGGGCCGAGACCTGGTTCGCGCGGTTCACGCATCACGCCTTCGCGCTGGCGTTCGACGCGTCGGCCGACGGCCCCGACCGCGTCCACGCCGTGGACCGCGCGGACGGCCGCCGGCGCCGCTTGGATCAGCTCTCCAGCGGAACGAAGGCGCAGCTGCTGCTGGCGCTACGGTTGGCCCACGCGCTCGAGGCGGAGCGGGGCGGCCCGTCGCTGCCGCTGATCCTGGACGAGGCGCTGACGACCAGCGACGTAGGCAGGTTCGCGGCCGTGGCGGAGGCGTTGACCACGCTGACGCGCGAGGAGGGTCGCCAGGTCGTCTACCTCAGCGCACGCCGCGACGACGCGGCGCTCTGGAGCGAGCTGGCCGATCGATCCGAAGGGCGGATCGAGGCGCCGACGGTGCTGGACCTGGCGCGGATCCGCGGAGCTCCGCCGGCATCGGACTCGTGGGCGTCGGGAGCGGCGGCGTCGCGGACGTCCGCGAGCCGTGAGCCCGCATGGCGCGAGCCGCCGGCTCCGGACGGTCTGGACGCCGCGGGCTACGCGTCGGCGCTGGGCGTCGCGCCCATCGACCCCTGGCGGCCCGAGCGGATCCATCCGCTTCACCTGCTCCACGATCGGCTGGACCTGGTGCATCGGCTGACCCGGCTGAGGATCGGGACGGTGGGTGCGCTGGCCTCCCTGCTCGCCGACGAGCCGCAGGCCGTCCGCCTCCTCGGCGCAGGCGATCGCGCGCTGGTCGCCGCACGCCTCGCGGCCGCGCGGGCTTGGTGCGAGCGATGGCGCGTCGGTCGCGGCCGCGCGGTGGGCGTGGCGGCGCTCACGCGCAGCGACGTCGTGAGCGCGGCGTTCCTGGACCGGGTGGCGAGGCTCGCGGACGCCTGCTCGGGCGACGCCGAGGAGCTGCTGGCCGCACTGGCACGGGGCGAGATCAAGCGCTTCCGCGAGGACGCCCGCGAGGCGCTGGCCGGCTGGCTCCACGAGCACGGCTACCTGGATCCTCGCCCGGCGTCCACGCCCGCCGCGCGCGTGCTGGCCGTCGAGGGGGCGCTTCACGCCGCGTCCCGCGATGGCGGCGACGACGCTCCGTCTCGCGTCGGGACGCCTCACATCGGGACCTCTCGGGTCGAGACGGAAGCGGCCGCGCTGGCGACGTGGCTGGAGTCCGGCTTGCCCGACGGGGTCGCGAACGGGAGCGGCGAAGGCGAATCGGCGTAGCTCGCTCCGCGCTGCGTGCTCGTGCGTTCTGTCAGGCGTCCTGCTCGACCGTGACGCGCGACACCCGCAGCAGGTCCTCGCGCAGGCGGGTCAGACGCAGGCTGGGCGGCGGCGCCTCGAGCACGCCCTCCACCACCTCGCGCGCCACGTCCACCGGAAGGTCGAACGCGTGCTGGACGCGCTCGATCGGCACGATCACCGGCGTGGAGGGCGCGAGGAGCCAGCGCACGATCCGGCTGCGCAGATCGCCTGCGCGGCTGAGCTCCTCCTCGCGCGCGCGTCGCCGCGCGACCTCGTCGGCGTCCGAAGCGGCAAGGCCGCGCTCCGCCACGCGGGACTCGGCGAGGCGTGGATCGGCGACGTGCGGATCGACGCGATCAGGATCGGGGCGATCTGGATCGGCGCGATCTGGATCGGCGAGGTCCTCCTCGTTCAGCGCCACCGGCGTCGGCCGGGCGGGCGTCACGAACGGCTGCGCAGGGCGACGGGGAGCCGAACGTGCCCGCGGCGCCGCGGGGAACGGCGGGCGCCCCGCGTCGCGAGGGGCGAAGAGGCCCGGCTGCCGAACGGTGGCGTCGGTGGCCCAGGGCGGCTCCGCCTCTGTAGGCGGTGCCGGAGCGTCGTCGACGACGAGAAGGACGTCGGCCTCCGGCTCCGGACCGGCGTCGGCCGGCGTCGGCGCGAAGCCTGCCGGCGAAAGGGCGGGATCGTCCGCCTCGGCGGGTGCGGATGCCGGACGCTTCTCGGCTGCGGCGTCGTGCGCTTCGATGGCGGTCTCGCCGTCAGCGTCGATGGAGTGCTCGACGGCGTCGTCGATCGGGCGATCGCTCGGGGCTGCCGTCTCCGGGTCGCTCGAACCCCTCGCGTCGGCGCCCAGTCGGGCGTCACGGCTCGAAGGCGCCTCGCCGTCGACGCCCTGGACCGGCTGCGCGAGCGTCGTGGCGGACGGTGACGAGAAGCGCCCCGCGCCCAGCCGCCGGACCGTGACGCTCCCGATCGTCTCGACGACGTCCGGGCCGCTCCACGACGCCTGCACGGTCGACCAGCCTCCATGCTCCAGGGCGTCCTGCACCGCGGTATCGGGAAGCGGTGCCGCGCCGTCTCCGGAGGCGGACGACGCGTCGCCGACCGGGCCGGACGCGCTCCAAGACCCGGCGGACGCGATCGCGGGATCGCGGGTCTGCGCCGTGGCCGCGGCGGCTTCGGCGCCCCCGATGCGTCCGTCCTCGCGTCGCGCTGGGCGGCGAGCGCTCCGAACGGCGACGAGACGGACCTCGGGCGCGTCGTGACCGGCATCGTGGCCGGCATCGTGACCGGCATCGTGACCGCGAAGGCGGATCTCGAGCTGGTCGTTCACCTCGAGCTCGTGCGCCTCGAAGAACTCCGCCAGTCCCGCCAGCTTGCGAGGCGGGAACGACTCGAGAACGACGGCTTCGTCCCGCTCGACGTCCAGCGCCAAGAGCTCGCCCTCAGGAAAGGTGTCCCTGAGGGCGAAGGGTAGCTGGACGAGCCCGGAGGCGAGGCAGTGCCGCGTCAGGCCGACACGGTGTACGGTTCCGTCTCCCTGATGCCCGGCTCCATACCGGGCGTTGCCTTCGTCCATGCCGACCTCCCTGCTACCGCGGGGTTTTGAGAAGAGTATCACAGGAGGACGACGCGGACGCGTGGTAGACGCGCGCGCGGTTTCGGACGGACCGATGGGGCGACGGGGCGTCGAGCGTCTCGGGCGCTACGACCCCCGCGGCGAGTAGCGCTCGTAGGCGGTCACGACCGCTTCGGTGGCGCGACCGGTCTTGCCACCGTAGACGTCGGCGGCGAGCCAGGCGCGCTCCGCCTCGGCGTCCGCTTCGGGCACCTGCTTCCACCACACCTTGGCGTCGGGGCGCCAACGATAGCCGCGCGCCTTGAGCGCGTCCTTGGTCGAGAACGGGGCGCCGACGGCCCGGAACAGCACGTCGCGGCGGCGCGCGGCTTCGAGCAGCTTCGTCATGGCCGTCACGCCGCTCCGGGGCAAGGGCCGTGCCAGCACGTACACGCCGGCCAGGCAGTCAGCGATCGCTCGGTGGCCGTCGTAGAACACGCCGGAGCGGTAGGCCAGGAACTCGAGCTTTCGGCTCTCCATGCCCTCGTACCGCCACGGCACGTCCTGCGCGCTGCACGCCCACGGCTGCTCGGCGAAGACCCCGATCCGCTTCTCGAGGAACGCGCGGTCGAAGCCGGCGTTGTGGGCGACCACGAGGTCGGCCCGGCTCACCAGCTCGAGGACCTCGCCCTCGTCGATGCGGCGGCCGCGCACGTCCTCGTCGCGGATCCCGGTGAGCTCGACGATCTCGGGCGGGATCGGACGACCCGGATCCTCGAGCTGGTCGAACCGGGCTTCGACGCCGGTGATGCGCCCCTCGGCGTCGTACCCGAACAGGACCATCGCCAGCTCGATGATGCGCTCCCGGCCGGCATCGATGCCGGTCGTCTCGACGTCGACGTACAGACCGCGGCGGAACACCGGTCCGGCCTCGTCGCTGCGCGGATCGTCGGGCAGCCTGCGCTGGACGCGGTAGTCGGAATGCGCCTCGAGCCGTGTCGCGGCGGCCTCGAGCTCGTCTCGGTCGTGATCCATCGGCTCCTCCTCCGTGTCGGCAGCGTCGTTCGGGCCCGGTCGTGCGGGCCCGCCCCTGTGGGCCGGGCCGTGTGGGCAGAGTATAGACGCGCCGGCGTCGCGGCCCCCTTCTCGGGTCGCGGGCCGGAAGCCTCGCGGCTCGCGTTCACGCCCGCACGGCGCCGGCCCGCTGCCGGACGGCACGGCCACCCCACGGCCGCACGGCCGAACGACGTCGCGCGGTAGCCTTCGGTGCATGAGCCCCGCTCGTCCTCGACACGCATCGACGCAGACCGACGCCCGCGACCGGCGTCCCCCGGACGGGCCGGCTCGCTCCGGGCGTCCATCCGATCTCGTCGAAGACGAGCGCGGCCGCGTCTGGCTCCTTCGGCCCCGCCCCGCGCGGGCCGCGTTCGCTGCCGTCGAGGCCGACGCCGCGGAGCGCATGCTGCGCCACGGCCTCGACGACTGGGCGTTCGGCTTCGGGCGTGGCAAGCGAACGCTGGGAACCACGCGCGTGCGGGCCGGGGCCGCCACCGGCACGATCCGCATCAGTCGGCACCTCGTGACGGACGGCACGCCGGACATGCTCCGCGACACGTTGCTTCACGAGATCGCCCACGCGGTCGCCTACGTGCGCCACGGCCGCGCCGCGATGAACCACGGACCGCTCTGGCGTGCCGTCGCCCGCGAGCTGGGGGCCCGTCCGGAGGCGACCTGCCGGGCCGGGCCGCTGGTGCCGGCGCCGCATGTGCTCGTGTGCGGACGCTGCGGCGCCGAGGTCGGTCTGTACCGCAGGCCCAAGCATCCCGCGGAAGCGTACCGGCACAAGGGCTGCGGCGGTCGGTTCCGGCTGGGCGCCGGGCCGGACCGACCGCGCGCCACGCCGCAAGAGGGCGACTGACCGCCGCCGGCGTGCCGCGGCGTCGCTCAGCCGCCGTCGCGCGCGGCGCGCGCCAGCAGCCTCGCGCGTCGCCGCTCGAGATCGTCGTGACGCGTCCCGCCGCAGCGACGCGCCGCTTCCAACGCGTCGAGCGCTCCGCTCACGTCGCCCAGCCGGTGCTCGCGGTGCTTCGCCAGCTCGATCCAGGCGCGCGCGTCGCCGTCCGCCGCCAGGCGACTCCAGCGCGCGGCCGCCTCGCCGAAGCGGCGTCGACGACGAAGGAGGCGCGCCGCGTCCCAGGCCGCGTCCGGCAGGCGATCCTCGGCCGCCAGGTAGCCCGCCAGCGCCGCGTCCGCCTCCCCGATCGCCTCCAGCCAGCGCGCCAGTCCGTGCAGCTCCAGGGCGTCACGCGTCGGCTGCGGCCGCGCCGTCGTGCGCGTCGTCTCCTCGGGCGTCAGCATCTCCTCGATGCGCGAGCGCATCGCGGCCAGCGCCACGATGTCGTCCCGGTTGTGTTCCAGCACGCCACGAAGCGGCCGGGCGTCACGCGACCTGAGGAACGCCAGGTAGCGCGCCGGCACCTCGGCGCCGGGCACGTCGCGAGCGCTCCGGCGTGCGCCGAGCACCTCGCGCTCGACCGTGCCCAGCGTGCAGTCCGGCAGGCTCCGGCGCCACAGCCGTCGCGCCAGGGGAAGCAGGTCCAGGTGCGGAACGCCCTCCAGGGGGTCGGGAAGGCCGTGCATCGCGAAGCGGGTCCGGACCAGCGGCAGATCGAAGCTCGCGCCGTTGTAGCTCACCACCGCCGTCGCGCCCACGAGCCGTTCCGATAGCGCGGTCAGGTAGACGCGCTCGTGCTCCGGACCGGGCAGGAACAGCTGCTCGACCGTGAAGCCGTCGGCGTCGTGCGTCCCCACGCCGACCAGGAACGCGTACGTTCCGGTCCCGCCCGCCAAGCCCGTCGTCTCGGTGTCCAGGTACACGACCTTGGCCCGATCGTCGTCGAGCGGCGTCGACGCCCGTCGCGAAGGCACCGCACGCGCGCTTCTCGACGCCCAGCGTCCGAGCCACGGGTGCAGACCGCCACCACCGACCGGCCAGCGACCGTGAAGCGCGCCGTGCGCAAGGCGGGCACGCCGCACCAGGTGCACGCCGTTGCCGGCCACGACCGACGCGGCACCCAGCTGCGCGGCGACGCCGCCCCAGGCCGGATCGGGCGCCCGAGGCTCCGGAACCGCCTCGGCCTCCGCCGCGTCGCCGCGAAGCGCCCGCAGACGGTCCAGCAGATCGCTCACGCCTCGCTCCCGGTCAGCGCATCCAGCACCGCGATCGCCTCGCGCTTGCCGGCGTGCCCCGGCTCGCCCGCCGGCCCCACGCACGCCGGGCAGCCGTCGTCGCAGCCGCAGCCGGCGACCAGCTCCAGCGCGGCCTCCACGAGCTCCTCGTGTCGTCGCGCCAGCTCGTCGGTCAGGCCGACGCCTCCCGGCACCGTCTCGTAGATCAGCAGCGCCGGTCCGCCGTCCGCCACCGCGCTCGACGGGTCGGCGTGCACCCCGAGATCGCGAGCGTCGCACAGCACCCGCAACGGCGCCAGCGATCGCATCGCGTACGCCACCGCCGCGAGACCGCTGCGTACCCGGACGCCCTGCTCGGCGCGGCGATGGCACGACGGGCAGAGCGTCGTCAGGTTGTCCGCCCGGTTGGCCTCGCGCGCGCTCGCGAACGCTCGGAACGGCACGACGTGGTGGACGTGCAGCCGCGTGCCCGACGCCGCCTTGGTGCCGCACACGCGACAGGCGTGGCCGTCGCGCGAGAGCGCGGCCGCGCGCGCCCGCGGCCAGTCCGGCCCGTAGTCGTTCGCGTCGTTGCTCCACGCGCCGGCGCGACGGAGCCGCGCGACGGTCGCCTCGTCGGGCGCGAACGCGTACGCGCGGGTCCGCAGGTGCGACGGCTCCAGCGTCAGCGGAAAACGTCCCAGCGTCTCCCGCGTCACCCGCCGAAGCCGCCGGTAGCCGGTCACGCGCTCCGTGACGGTCACCTCGCCGGTCAGCACGGTCGCGCCCCGAACGGCGCGGGCGGCGGGCCGTCCGACCGGATCGATGCGGGTCTCCCGGTTGGCGCGCGTCAGGACGGCGTCGTCGGTGGCACGCAGCCGGGCGATCCGCTGGGCCAGGTCCAGCTCCTCCACCAGGTGGGGGCGCCCGTCGTGCAGGTACACCGCACCCGGATGCACCATCCAGCGGGCGCTGGGCGCATCGATCGTGCCGATCGCGACGCCGTCCAGCAGCAGCGCGACCTCGTCCCGACCGGCCGACCGGAGCGACACGCCTTCCGCCGGGTAGCGGTCCCCCAGCCAGTAGATCCGCCCGTCCGCGACGTGCGCCTCGCCGTCGGCGCGCATCTGCTGCCCCAACGCCGCGACCTCCTCCGGACCGTAGCCGCCGAAGCGCTCGTCCGGCTCGATGGGCAGCTCGAACGCCGCGCAGCGCAGGTGATCGAGCGCCAGCAGCAGGTGGTCGGGATCGCTGAGGGCGCGCTCGGGCGCCGCGCCGAACAGGTGCCCCGGATGCCGGGCCAGGTACTGGTCCAGCGGACCCCCCGCCAACACCAGCACGCCCAGTCCGGGCCTCCCCCGCCGCCCCGCCCGGCCGATCTGCTGCCAGAACGCCGCCGCGGAGCCCGGGTAGCCAGCGATCACGACGGCGTCCACGCCGCCCACGTCGATGCCCAGCTCCAGGGCGCTGGTCGCCACCACGACACGGGCGACGCCGTCACGAAGCTCCCGCTCGATGAGGCGCCGCTCGCCGGCCAGCAGGCCGCTGCGGTAGGTGCGGACGCCGTCCGTCCGGTTCCGCAGCTGTACCACCGCCTCCTCGGCGCCCTGGCGCGAGCCGGCGAACACGAGCACCTGCAACCCGTCCTCCGCCAGTCGCCCGGCCAGCGAGGCGGCCTCGGCCAGCGCCGGCCTGCGGAGCCCCAGCGCCTCGTCCACCAGCGGCGGACGCACCAGCAGCACCTCGCGCGGACCGCGCGGCGCGGCGTCGGCGTCGACGTGGACGACGTCGCGGCCCAGCACCGTTCGTGCGTGCTCCACGGGGTTGCCCAACGTGGCGCTGGTCGCGATCACGCGCGGGTCGGCGCCGTAGTGCCGCGCGACCCGGAGCAGGCGCCGCACGACGCCCGCGAGATGCCCACCGAACACTCCACGGTAGACGTGCACCTCGTCGACCACGATCCAGCGAAGCCCGGAGAGGAAGCGCCGCCACAACGTGTGGTGCGGCAGGATCGCCGCGTGCAACATGTCCGGGTTCGTGAGCAGCGTCCGCGCCTCGGCCCGAATACCCGGTCGGCGGTGGCTCGAGGTATCGCCGTCGTAGTCGGCGACGATGCCGGCGGGCAGGCCGGCGCCACGCGCCAGAGCGGCGAACCCGTCTGCCTGGTCGTGCGCCAGCGCCTTCGTGGGGAACAGCGCCAACGCCGTCGCCTCCGGGTCGGCCAGCTGACCGGCCAGGATCGGAAGCTGGTAGGCGAGGCTCTTGCCGCTGGCGGTGCCGGTCGTGAGGAGCACGTCGTCGCCCGCCCGGACGGCGTCGATGGCCGCACGCTGGTGGAGGTACAGCCGCTCGATCCCGGACGCGGCCAACGCCGAGCGCAGCGGCCCCGGCAGGTCGCCCGGCAGCGGCGCGAAGCTCCCCTCGCGCGGCGCCAACGAACGTGCCGCCACGATCTCCGTGCCCAGCTCCGTCAAGCGTCGCCGGGCGGCGGCCACGGCGCGGTCGGGCGCGTGCCTGCTTCGCTCCACCGGGACCTGCGCGTCCACGCCGCTCAGGATGCCACGCCGTCGGCGTCGTCGCCCGGGGGAGCGACGACGCCCGCCGCCGGCTCGGCGGCGCCGTCCGGCGGGACGCCGTCCGCCGCCACGCCCTCGACGTCGTCACGAAAGAACGCCCGAACCGCGGCGGCGGCCGCCGGTCCCACTCCGGGGACCGCCGACAGGGTCGCCTCGTCCGCCGCGAGCAGCTGATCGACGCTCGAGAAGTGCGCCAGCAGCGCGTCACGGCGCTTGGGGCCGATTCCGGGCACGTCGTCGAGCAGGCTCCGCGTCGCGGCGCGGCCCCGCCCCTTCCGGTTCGAGCCCACCGCCACTCTGTGCGCCTCGTCGCGCACGTGCGCCAGCAGCCGGAGGGCCGGATGCGTCAACGGCACGAGGATCTCCTGCCCGTCCTGGGTGATCAGCGTCTCCTCGCGCTTGGCGAGTCCGACGATCGGGACCGTCGCACCGACCTCGTCGAGCGCGCGCCGTGCGGAGGAGACCTGCCCCTTGCCGCCGTCGATCAGCAGCAGGTCGGGCTGCGGGAGCGTCTCCGCCAGGCGGCCCGTGAATCGCCGGACCAACGCCTGATGCATCGAGAAGAAGTCGTCCGGCTTGTCCAGACCCCGGATCTTCATCGTGCGGTAGTCGCTCTTCTTCGGCCGTCCGCCCTCGAACGCGACGATCGACGCGACGGTGTGGGTTCCCATCAGGTTGCTGATGTCGTACCCCTCGATCCGCCAGGGCGGCTCGCGCAGCGAGAGCAGCTGCATCAGCTCCTTGATGCCGGGCGCCTCGCCGCGACGCTCGAGCTTCGCGAGCTCCGCGTCGACCGCCGTGCGGGCGTTCCGGCCGGCCATCTCGACCAGGTCCACCTTGTCGCCACGCTGCGGAAGACGCAGCTCGACCCGGCGGCCGGCCCGCTCGGCGAGGAACGTCTCCCACGTCTCCCTGTCCATGGGCAACGTCGGAACCAGCACCAGGGGCGGCACGTAGCTGGCCTGGCGGTAGTAGTCGGCCATGAAGCGCTCGAGGATCTCCGCCTCCGGCGCCTCCTCGGCGTGGGTCAGGAAGCGCGCGTCGCGACCCACGACGCGCCCGCGGCGCATCTGGAAGATCTGCACCGCGGCGTAGCTGCCCGCCACCGCCAGCCCCAGGAAGTCCAGATCCTGGCCCGGGTCGCGCGCGATGTCGCTGTCGTAGCCGGTCACGCGCTGGATCGCCTGCGCGCGATCGCGGACCTTGGCGGCGCGCTCGAACTCGAGTCGCTCGGCGGCGTCGCGCATCTCGCCGTCCAGGCTGGCCACGACCTCCTCGACCCGTCCCTGCAGGAAGGCGCGCGCCTGGGCGACACGCCCGGCGTACTCGGCCTCCGAGACGTTCCCCACGCACGGAGCCAGGCAGTGGCCCATGTGGAAACGGAGGCACGGCTTGGCGCGCGGCTTGAGCGGCGACCCGCTGTTCACCCGCAGCTGGAACGACTTGTTCACCACGTCCAACACGTTCTTGACGGCGCCCGCGCCGGGGTAGGGGCCGAAGTACTCCGCGCCGTCGTCCTTCCGGGTCCGGGTGAACAGCAGCCTGGGGTACGGCTCGCGCGTGAGCTTCAGGAACGGGTACGACTTGTCGTCCTTGAGCTGGACGTTGAAGCGCGGCTTGTGGCGCTTGATCAGGTCCGCCTCGAGCACCAGCGCCTCGGTCTCGCTGCTGGTGACGATGAAGTCCAGACGCTGGGCGGTGGCGGTGATCCAGCGCGACTTGCCCCAGCCCTGGCTCGAGAAGTAGCTCGCGACGCGCGCCTTGAGGTTCTTGGCCTTGCCGATGTACACCGGCCCTTCCGGCCCCTGGAACAGGTAGCAGCCGGGCTGGGTGGGCAGGACGGGAAGATCGTCGCGGGTCAGCGGCACCCGGTCATTCTCGCCGCGACGACCCCGCGGCGGTGTAGCGGCCGGCGCGCTGGCGCGAGCTCACACCCGAAGCGGCTCCCCTTCGGGCTCCAGCAGCTCCGGTCCTTCGTGACCCGGACGGTTCACGGCGGTGCCCACGGGCACCGCCTCGAGCTCCGTCGGGTCGCCCGGCTCCAGCAGGTCCGCGAGCGCGGCGGCGTCGCGACGCTCCGGATCGAACCAGAGCGGAATCGCGCCGCGGGGGACGATCACCGGCTGCCGGTCGTGCAGGCGCGCCATCAGCGCGTTGGGCCGCGTCGTCAGGATCGTGAAGCTGTCGGCGGGCTCGGCCCGCTCGTTGCGCGCGTGCAGACCGGCCAGGGCCATCGGCTCCCTGTCGCGGCGGCGGATCCAGTACGGCTGCTTGCGCACGCCCGGCTCTGGGGCGTGCCATTCGTAGAAGCCGCTGGCGGGCACCAGGCAGCGGTCGCGCTTCAGCGCGTCGCGGAACGACGGCTTCTCGTGCGCCGTCTCGGAGCGGGCGTTCACCAGCGTCGCCTTGAACGAGGACGGGTCCTTCGCCCAGTGCGGGATCAGGCCCCAGCGGGCGGCGATCGCGACCGGCGGCCCGTCGCCCGCCGGCACGATCACGATCGCCTGCTGGGTCGGAGCGACGTTGTACCGCGGAACGAGCGGCGGGTCCAGCCGCGCGATGTCGGCGCCGAACGCCTCCGCGATCTCGCTGGCCTCGTGGAACAGTCCGTAGCGTCCGCACACGGTCGCGCCTCCTCTCCCTCAGCCCTTCGTCGACGCCCAGTCGTGCCCCAGCGCGGCGTCGACGGCCAGCGGCACGTCGAGCTTCATGGCGTTCGTCATCTCGTCGCGCACCACCTCCTTCGCGGCCTCGCCGTCCTGCTCGGCGACGTCGAACACCAGCTCGTCGTGCACCTGGATGATCATGTGCGCGTCGGGCGCGCCTTCGGAGCGCAGACGAGCGTCCAGGTTGCGCATCGCGAGCTTGATCAGATCGGCGGCGCTGCCCTGCACCACGGTGTTGATCGCGAGCCGCTCGCCCAGCGAGCGCATGTTCCGGTTCCGGCTCCGGATCTCGGTCACCGGCCTGCGGCGCCCCAGGATCGTGCTCACGTAGCCGTGCTCTTCGGCGAACGCGATGCACTGCGCCAGGAAGCGGTCGATCCCGCGGTAGCGCTCCTTGTACGCCTCGATGAAGGCGGCGGCGTCGCCTTGCGGAATGCGCAGGGTGCGGGCCAGGCCGAACGCCGTCTGTCCGTAGACGATCCCGAAGTTCACGGTCTTCGCGACCCGGCGCTGCTCGGGCGT
>Ga0102931_1000226_pt1 | contig 27365 bp, 23 predicted proteins | sample SalPonR1_C_D1_MG_FD_79282 | JGI IMG/M metagenome (GOLD analysis project Ga0102931, IMG submission 79282) | Salt pond soil microbial communities from South San Francisco under conditions of wetland restoration - Salt Pond MetaG R1_C_D1_MG | ecosystem: Environmental > Aquatic > Marine > Intertidal... | reverse complement strand
GAACATGAAGTAATTGCTACCATTGGCAGCAAGGAGGGTTTGTCGCATCTTGCGCTTGCACTGCTGGGTCCCGGAGATTATTGTGTGGTTCCGGAACCCTATTTCCCGGTCCATATGTGGAGCGTGGTAATTGCAGGTGCAGAGGTTTACAATGTGCCGGTAACAGATAACCAGGATGAGTTTATAAGAAGCCTCGAAGAACTTGAAAAGAAGCCGAAAGTTATTTTTTTAAACTTTCCGCATAATCCTACAGGAACAACTGTTGAACTCTCATTTTTTGAGGAGATAGTGGCGTACTGCAGGAAGAGAGATATATTTATCATTCACGATTTTGCTTACAAAGATATTACCTTTGGTGAATATAAGGCTCCCAGTATTTTGCAAGTGGATGGAGCAACAGATATTGCCGTGGAGTTTTTTACCATGAGCAAATCTTATAACATGGCGGGCTGGCGGTGCGGATTTTGCCTCGGGAATCGCAATGTGATCAAACTTTTATCACGCATAAAATCATTTTTTGACTACGGTTTATTTACACCGATCCAGGTGGCAGCAATAACAGCTCTGCGGAATTCACAGGATAAGGTGAAAGAGATTGCGGCCAAGTATGAAAAGAGACGCGATGTGCTGACTGAAGGCCTTGAACGTACCGGCTGGGAAATTCCCCGCAAGAGGGGAGCCATGTTTGTGTGGACGCCCCTGCCAGCAAAATACCGCGAGATGGGATCTCTTGCTTTTGCCGAATGGCTGCTTCAGGAGGCTGAAGTGTTAGTTTCACCGGGAGTCGGTTTTGGTCCGGCCGGCGAAGGATATATCCGGATGAGCCTCGTAGAAAACACCCAGAGAATTCGCCAGGCCGTAAGACAGATCAACCGTATTCTGTGAAGAAATTAACAATTGTGAATTATGAATTCTGAATTTTTACTACTCAATTTTTATTTCCACTATTTTATTCTACTCATTAAATCCGGATCATAAAGAACCAGTTTTCTGGTGGCCCGGTGTGGAAGTCAGAAGGAGAACTAAACAGGATTAATTTGAGGAAGTAAATTCATACATTCACAATTCACAATTCATAACTACAAAAGGTGTTCGTGGATGTCGAGATTAAGCTCTTTGGCATAGGAAAGCAGCAACTCTTTTTTATAATTCAAAAGACTGTTACACTCACCGGTGATTATTTCACTGATAATTCTGTTGCTCAGCATAAAAGAGGCTGCTTCGCTGCCGTAATCTTGTGAAATTCTTTTTTTTATCGGTTTAAACACACTCTCTTTCACCTGATTCACCTTGCTTCTCTCTTTTTTTAATTCAGCATACTCTTCTTTACTGAGGGGCTTATTTGCCGGGTCAGATGTTGAAAGACCCAGTCTCCGGGCTTCTTCTTTACTTTTTTTCAAAAGCTCAGCCAGGTGATCTTCAGCAGATCCTTGTTTATCCGGTTTGAAATATTTGTTTGGAAACCGGGAGCCGTTCAGGTTGTCCGGATTTTTAGCAATTTCAATAAGTGAATTTTTATGAATTATCTTAAAACCCGGCACATTGTTTTTCTCGGCTATCTTTTCCCTTAAGTCCATCAGGTTCTTAAATAGATGCCACTCATATTCTGAGAGATCTTTTTTATCCTTTTCCTTGATCAGGTTGATATCATCTACATCCGTGTAGTTCAGCCGGTCATATACTTCATTCTCTTCTTCAATCCAGGATGAGATCTCTTTCTGTTCTGCCTCTTTTTCAAACTGCTCTTTCAGTTTCAGCAGATGCAGCACATCCTGAGATGCATAATCCAGCTGTTGTTCAGTCAGTGGCCGTTTAAACCAGTTACTCATTTGTGATGATTTCCCGGTATCGATTTCAAGAACATCAGAGATGATGCTTACAAGGGATGCAGGCGGATAATTGAGTAAACTGGTGGCAATACTAACATCATAAATGTTTTGCGGTAAACAATTCATGGAATGAAGCAGTCTCAAATCTTCACCAAAAGCGAAAACGACTTTTTGAATCTCTCTATTCTCAAGTACAGGGAAAATAAGGTCGACATTCAGGTTTTCACTCAGTGGATCAATGAGATAGCAGGAATCGCCATCAAATACCTGAAGCAGACAAAGATTAAAACCGTACCTGTAATAGTTTTTGTCAAATTCCAGGTCAACAGCAATTTCTTGCCGGGTACTTAAACTTGATATACACGATTCAAGACCTTCATTGGTGGTGATAAGCTGTATATCCATGAGTTGTCCGGAAGAAAAAGTTGAGTGATTTGATTGTTTCAAGTGAGGACAAATAATAAAAGATTTTATCCAACTTAAAAAAATTTAGATGTGATTAATAAGATCAATACTATTGAAAACAATTCAGTTCTAAATAAAAAATGTTTAAAATTGCTAATTGTGAAATAAATAAACCAATTAAATTTAAGTTTTATACTATGGATGAAAAAATGCGTCTGCTAATCATTGGTAAAGTGTGGCCGGAACCGGATTCTTCGGCAGCCGGCAGCCGGATGATGCAGCTGATTCGTTTTTTTAAATCGGAAGACTGGAAGGTGACATTTGCCTGTGCAGCAAAGGAGAGCAATTTTTCAGTGAACATGCAGGAATACGATGTCGAAAAAGTACCGGTAGTTCTGAATGACCCTGGTTTTGACAGTTTTATCAGCGGACTGAAACCGGGGGCTGTAGTATTTGATCGCTTTATGACGGAGGAACAGTTCGGCTGGCGGGTAGCAGAGCAGTGTCCCGGCGCCATCCGGATTCTCGATTCGGAAGATCTTCACTGCCTGAGAGAGGGGCGGCGAACTGCCCTGAAAGAGAACCGGGAGCTTACTCAAAAAGATTTGATGAATGAGACTGCAAAACGAGAAATTGCCTCCATCTTTCGTTGTGACCTGTCACTGATTATCTCAGAATTCGAGATGAATCTGTTAAAGGAATTTTTTGATATCGATCCCGCACTGTTACTGCATCTGCCGTTTATGCTGGGTAGAATTGAAAAAGACAAAATTGAAAAACTTCCTTCATTTAGCTCGCGATCTGATTTTGTATCCATTGGTAATTTTTTACATGGGCCTAACCGGGATGCGGTTCACTACCTGAAACAGAAAATTTGGTCCCAGATCAGGAAGCATTTACCGGACGCAAAACTTCTTGTATACGGGGCGTATCCATCGCAAAAAGTGGAAAATCTACATCAGCCTGCCGATGGTTTTATCGTGAAGGGCAGGGCTGAAGATGCCAAAGAGGTGATTCGAAACGCCAGGGTAATGATTGCGCCGCTTCGATATGGCGCAGGACTGAAAGGCAAACTGATTGAAGCGATGCAGTGCGGAACACCATCGGTTACCACATCTGTGGGTTCAGAATCGATGCACGGGAATTTGCCGTGGGCTGGATTTGTAGCTGATGATCCTGCAGGGTTTGCCGACAAGGCTGTTCGTTTATACAGCGATCAATCGGAATGGGAGAAGAGGCAGAGAAACGGATTTCGTATTATCAATGAAATATTTGACGGAATTGCAGCGGGGGAAAAACTGATGATGCGGATCTCAGATCTGCTTCAAAATATTGAAGAGCACCGGCTCAAAAACTTTACCGGCGCGATGCTTATGCACCATACGATGAGAAGTACGAAATATATGTCGAAATGGATTGAGGAGAAGAACAGGTAGTTTTTGGAAGTTTGGGCTGTGGTATAATTTTCTGTGAGATGTGGCTAAAGCCACTTTTTCTTTATGGGAATCCCCTTTTCCGTCAGCTAAAGCAGACGGCAATTGATATTGATATGTTAGGAGGGTTTGATGTTACCAATCACCCGATTAAAGAATAAGCATGATATATTGCCACTGCAACTTGCTGCCTTTTTAGTTACTGGAATGTATCATGTTGGGGATCTCAGTTCAATGAGAGAATTTCTTCTACACTAACACCCTTTACCGTTTGCTTCGGCGGCAGAAACTGTAAGCAATTTTTATGAGTATCAGGTTGTGGATCTCACTCCAAAAAATAAATTCCCCCATACTAACATCCATTACCGTCTGCTTTAGCTGACAAGTGGAGCATCCCCATAACTCTGGGGCTTTAGCCCCATTGTGCTGTTCTGGTTAATTAAATTAATCCAGACTGCTATTAACAAGCAAATCCCATAAATTCAAATAATTTCAAAATAATCAAAAAGTTATATACGATTTATGAATCTTCATTGTTATACTGTTAACACTCAATTCATAAACCCAGCCAAAGAATTGTATGGCGTGAAACTGCACGGCAATGAACAATCTTTCCAAAACGTCAGTTATTCTTGCATCAGGCGTGATTTTTCTCACGATGATGCTTACCATCATGTCCATACCCGTCGATCTCCGGGCGCAGTTATCAACTCTCTCAGAGATTTATGAGCAGGGGATGGAAGCCAAAGAGAGGGGAGAGTTCGAACAGTCTTTTCTGATTTGGGAAAAGGCCGGTAAGCAGCCAGGGTATGCCATTGGCCGGGAGTACCTGAAACTGGCCGCTGAACTTGCACATAAAGAGAAGTACGAAACAGCAACCCGCATGTATTACCGCGGGGTGAGTGAAGCTTTGAGTCATCCGGCCGACCGCCGGGCTTTCAGCGAGGATCTGCTGCACCTGGAACTGCTGATGAAGCCGGATGAGTTTGAGAAGAAGTTTGAGCTGGTAAAGTCTGATGATGCAGAGCTTCAAAAAGCGGTACGTCTGTTTTGGGAAAACGCTGATCCGCTTCCTGCTGAACCGGTTAACCCGCGTCTGGTAGAACACTACGGCAGAATCAGCGAAGCACTCAGTAAATTTCCGGATGAAAGCTCCCCGCTTGGATTTGACGACCGGGGGAAGGTGTGGGTTCGTTTTGGTGAGCCCGATAAAAAGCAAAATATTGATTTACAGTTAAACAGAGGGGATATATATAATTTTGTATCGGATTTCTTTGATCTTGTAGATAATAGTGGTATCCCGTGCAAGGTTTCATTAACTGCAAATTTTATTAACGGGACAAATAATGAATCTAAGGGAAGAGTCAACCCTACTCCAATTGTCTATTTTATAGAAACTGAAATCAATTCGAAATCCTTTTTGAATAGTATTGATATCTGGATTTATCAACTTCCGGAGTCGGAAAAGAACAGCCTGATTTATTATTTTAAGAGTGATCAGGATCATACATTTAAGCAGATTGACGCCATCGACGAGATATTCTCACCATCGTTGTTTACCTGGAACCGGTCTAAATGCGAAATCGGTAATTTAACATCCGGCCTCGCCATACAATATGTTACATATCAAAAATTGATTGGCTTTGATTCATACTTTACTTTTGCGTTCAATAAAATCGATACAGATATTTTTTCACCAGCTGGAACACCCAGCGCTTTCGTAGTAAGAAATTTTGCCACTAAATTGAAAGCTGAAAACCAGGTACAAGCATTACGAAATCTCTCTTCCGCACCGCCTGAGTCATCTACAGAGAAAGAACAAATCCCGGCGATCCCGCTGGAGGTCTTTCAGTACCGCCTGCTGGATTCTGATGATGAACCGGTACTGGCCACATTTGTGGAGAGTCGTCCGGCCGCCGCTTTCCTGGCCGATTTGACCGCCGGCCAGGAGCAGATGCTGCCAGACGGTGAGACGGATATCACCGGTGAGATCTCCCGTTGGTATTCCCTGAGCCAGGGAGTAGACCTGCGTGATGCTTCCGGCGGACTTGCCGGTCGCCTGCGCAGTACGCCGCAGCTGAACCTGGACGAGCAGGACCGCACACCGTCGGTCTCGCTGTTCAATATTCCCTATCTCTCCGAAAAGACCGTACAGCAGTTTTACGTGATGCTGGAAAATCGCCACCCGCAGAGCAAACCGCGGGAGGAATCGGTATTTCCGGACGAACTCCGCGGGCTGGGAAGGGCGGCGATCCCACAGCCGGAACAGCTGGACCTGTCAGGGGAACACCCGGTTTTAGGCGATCTGATCCTTGGATATGGCCGGATGGAGAGTACGGATCAATCGCCCAGGTTCCCTTTTGTGGCCAGTCATGACCGGAGCATCCCGGAGGGCGAAAACCTGGTGGTGCACTTTGAAGTCTACCGGCTGCAGACCGGCCCGCAAGGGTTTGCAAACTTCGAGGCGGATTATGAAATTCAGTCAAAACAGGGCCTGTTTGGCCGCCTGCTGAAGAACAAAGACAAACTGAGCGGCACGCTCACCTTCGAGCCTCGGGACAGGCGATTTACCGAAAGCCTGGAGTTTGAAGAACTGAACCTGGAACCGGGCAGCTACACGCTGCACTGGACGGTGCGAGATTTGGTGAGTGGTGAGCAGGCGGGACAGTTGGTTGAGTTCGAAGTAGTGGAACGTGAATAAGCGGTTTGGCTTGCCAGTCGGATAACTTCTCATCCGATTTATAGTTATAAACACCCACAAATTTTCAATTAGAACCTTGTTTTAAATAAAATCTGAATAGTTGGAAGACAGCCCTGTTTTATTAATGGCAAGGCATTTTTTTATATTTCACTGCTCAAGTAAAGCATGAATAGTCTGAATTACCTCATTAACCTTTTTTGTTTTTAAACTGCCTACCCGATAAAGAATAATATTTCTTGAGCAGGTAAATAATTTATTTGGCCGAATATTGCTGGGTTTATTTAAAGATCCCGAATTGAAATCGTTATTTTCAAGAACTATCGCGTATTCATCCCGCACTTTTTTACTGGTAATCTGAGCCAACAATAAATCTTCACCATTAAAATGATGAACAACGAAAGCCGGCCTTCTTTTAGCCCGGGTTAAATCAGAGAAAGGAAAAGGGACAACAACCACATCGCCTTTTATAAATCGCTCCACGCTTCGTCCTCTTCTGCTTTTGTCCAACCTTTAGCCAAAGAAGGTTCACTTAAAAGTGTGGGTTCAAGCTTTTCTTCTTGTTCCTGTGATTTCAGAAAGCGAACAAAATCAATGATTTCCCGAAGTCTTTCATCAGGCAACTCTTCAATTTCTTTCAATAAAATGTCTTTATTGCTCATCGTGATTGAATTTATTTGTTTATAATAAACGAAAATGCAGAGAATTATGCTATTTTGAAAGTTATTTGCGATTTTAAATGGGGATAATTGCTTCGGCTTTTTTGCTGCCGATTATTTTGAATAAATAAAACCAAAATCTGAAAGCAATGAAGTAAAAAAAGAAAAAACTAAACCTGGATGAATTGGAGATGTGGCTAAAGCCACTTTCTCTCTGTGGAAAGCCTCTTTTCCGTCAGCTAAAGCAGACGGCAATTGATTGCAATTTTGAAGAAACGCTTCACTAAATAAGAATCCTAAAGCTGTTGCAGGTGCAAGTAGCTTAAAAAGAAACAGACAGCACTGGCAATAAATTATCTGAATTTCTTCATCATGATTTTTTAAAAATCAAGTTTCTCTCTGCACTCATCGCCGTCTTCTTGGAAATAATTTTACTGAATATTTATTGCAGTATCACTGTTTTCAGTACTCTTTGCTGTTCCTGTTATTTTTGAATCTATTAACGTCAGCTTTAGCTGACGGAGAATGGAGCAGCCCCAAACGTCCGGGGCTTTAGCCCCGTTGTACTGATCCGATTACTCAATTTCTGCTTCCAGGTATTCAATTCTTCCGGCCAGCTCTTCCCACTTTGTGAAAGATTCAGCAAGTGAATTTTTTAACTGATCATACTCCATTGAAATGGTTTTTACCTTCTCGTCATCATCATAAAAAGCGGTGTCAGCCATAACCGTTTCAATTTCCGCTTTTCTTTTTTCGAGGGTTTCAATCTCTTTTTCAAGAGACTTCAGCTGCTTTTGAACCGGACGTATTTTCTGGTAGCGTTCATTTCTCCTTTTTGCCTCAAGCCTCTTTTTCTCCTTCCGCGAAAGCTGTTCACCGGAAGTTTTTGATGCCGTGCGGGCTTCCGATTGAGTATCAGCCTGGCCATTTCCCTGCTCCTGCTCTTTTTTGGAAAGGTACCAGGTGACATTTCCTTTAAAAGTGTGTAATCGTCCGGGCTGAACTTCGAGGGTTTTCGATACAACAGGGTCCAGGAAATCCCGGTCATGTGATACAATCATGAGAGAACCCTCAAACTGCTGCAGTGCCTGCTGCAGGATGCCTTTTGACTGCATATCGAGGTGATTTGTAGGTTCATCAAAAATCAAAAAATTGGCAGGAGTGATCAGCATTTTTGCAAGTGCAAGCCGGCTTTTCTCTCCGCCCGATAATATCTTTACCTTCTTAAAAACATCATCACCCCGAAAGAGAAAACATCCCAGGATGGTGCGGAGCCTGGTTTCGTTTTCATTTACCGCGGCCAGTTTCATCTCATCAAGGGCGTTGTTTTCCGGATTCAGCTCATCAGCCTGGTGCTGAGCAAAGTAGGATGTGGTTACATTGTACCCTGCTATCCGCTTTCCGTCAGTTACCGGTTCATGCCCTGTCAGTATTCGTATCAGGGTGGATTTTCCGGCTCCGTTCGGACCCACAACGGCAATCTTGTCTCCCCGTTCCACCTGGTAATCGATTCCGTTGAACACCTGGTGTTCACCATACGATTTATGAACATTTTCAAGCTCCATCACAATCTGTCCGCTTCGTTCGGGAGGGGGGAAGCTGAATGTGATCTCCTCCTGCGCTTCATCAGGTTCCACAAGTTCTATTTTTTCGAGCTGTTTAATGCGGCTCTGAACCTGCTTTGCCTTAGTCGCTTTATAGCGGAACCGGTCGATAAAACGTTCGGTCTCTTTAATCTCCTGTTTTTGGTTTTCATATTTTTTACGGATCAGTTCCTGTTGTTCCGCATATTTTTCTTCATAAAAATTGTAATTACCGGCATAATCATCCATCCGGCCTTTACTGAGTGCCATGGTACGGGTTGTTATGGAATTCAAAAACGCCCGGTCGTGCGATACCACAATCACTGTTCCGTCGTAGTTCTTCAAAAAAGATTCAATCCACTGCAGTGATTCAATATCCAGGTGGTTGGTAGGTTCATCAAGCATCAGGTAGGTTGGCTGCCTGAGCAGAAGCTTTGCAAGCGCAATACGCATCAGCCATCCGCCGCTGAATTCTGTGGTAGGGCGAATAAAATCACTCTCGGTAAATCCGAGCCCTTTCAGTACACGTTCAATTTCACTTTGAAGTGAGTATGCGCCCCTGTTTTCAAGCTGGTGCTGAATTCTGCCATACTCCTCAAGTGCCTTTTGATGTTCGTCAGACCCCGGATTATACTTTTCAAGCTCCTGGTGCGCTTTTTCATATTCAGATTCAAGCTTTTTGATATCATCGAACGCATGTTCTACCTCACCCAGAACTGTAAGTGAGGGATCGGGATCTACGCCATCCTGTGGAAGATAGCCCACAGTTGAAGCTGAACTGAGAATCACTTTTCCCTCGTCCGGATTCTGTTCACCGGCTATGATTTTTAGCAATGTAGATTTTCCCGCGCCGTTGGGACCAACCAGTCCGATTCTCTCGCCCGGGTTAATGACGGTGGAAATCTTGTTAAAAAGTGCACGCTCACCAAAGAATAGTGATATATTATCGAATTGAAGCAAATTCGGGACTTATTAAATTATGAATTTTGAGTTATGAATAATGAGTTGTTGATTGTAGAAAGCGTAACGGAAACACTGAAGATGATAAGTTTTTAAGATGGACGGCTAATCAGGATTATATCACACAAATTCTATGTTTTTCTCCACGGTTCACCATTATATTCAAGTGCTTTCTATAATCAGGAGACATTGATAAGATAAAACATATTTTAAACGATTCTGAGAAGAAAAATTTTGATATTAAAGACGATTTAAACCAAACAATCTTATATGAATTTAGATAATCATTTTGCGGCCATTTTATTGTCCGTTTTACTATTCACTGCAGGCTGCTCTGAAATCAGGCAGCAGCCAGCAACTGATTTCGTAATTACCAACCCTGCAGAGGCAGGATCGAAGTATCCAAATCTTCATAAAGATAAATCCGGAGTAATACACATGAGCTGGATTCTTGGTATTGAGGAAGATATCTCAGCACTTCGCTATTCAAGCTTTAAAAACGATCGCTGGACAGAAGTTCAGACAGTGCGTGTTGCCGAAGACTTTTTTGTGAACTGGGCGGATTTCCCATCTGTTGCCGGGTACAATGGAGAGGTGATTGCTGCGCACTGGCTGAAGGAGTTTGAAAGTGATGTACTTGCAACACACGTGCAGGTTGGCTTTCCGGGTGAAGATAACCGCTGGCGCCAATCGGTTACCCCGCATGAAGACCGGTCTATGACGGAGCACGGTTTTGTCTCAATGCTGCCTTTGAACGAAAGCAAGGTTCTTGCCATCTGGCTGGATGGCCGCAAAACTGAAGGAAGGGCTCACGATGAATATGCGGATGTAAGCCGGGGAATGACCCTGCGATCGGCTGAAATCTCCTCAAACGGCGATGTAAATCGCAGAAATGAAATTGACGATTTGGTGTGTGATTGTTGCCAGACGGACCTTATTGCAGCTGAAGGAGGAGCCCTGGCTGTTTATCGCAACCGCACGGAAAATGAAATCCGGGATATTGCCATCAACCGGTATGATCTTGAAACAGGCAGCTGGAGTGAACCAACAATTGTAGCTGAAGATGGATGGCAGATTAACGGATGTCCGGTGAATGGGCCGAGGATCGCAGGGACTAATGAGCGGGTGGCAGTAACCTGGTACACTGTTGCAAACGACAGCCCGCGAGTACAGCTTGTGCGGTCTGCGGATGGCGGCGAGTCGTTCCAGGAACCGATTTTTATTGCAGATGAAAATACCATCGGCAGGCCGGATTTAATTCTGCGTGAAGATGGGTCAGTCTATGTGAGTTATATCATTCAGGCAGATGATCTGGGGTATGTGATGCTGCGTAAAGTGAATCCTGATGGCACAACAGAAGTTCCGCTTCAAGTGGGTGTAACTTCTTCGGCCCGATCAAGTGGTTTTCCGCGTCTTGTTGAAACGGATGAGGGCGTGCTTTTTGCGTGGACACAAACCGACCCGGTGTTCAAAGTCAGAACGGCTTTAGTCCCCTTTGATTTGTGGTGATTTTTTCTGTTGAGCAGCTAATTTGATGGAGTTAAAGTTTCTGAATTTTCAGTTGCCTTTTTCCTTGGTTATCCGAAAAGATATATTTGATTTATGTGTGCCTTACTAATTAAAGTTTACTTCATGAACCTTTGAGTCTTCGGGGCTATAAACTGCCGGGTTTTTCCACGAGGACACCAAGCAGCACGAAGAACTTGTACTACATCTATTTAAAGTAAAACTAAATAATTTAATTTGAGTTGGGGTCAATAATTTTTTTTGGTCAGCCCTGGTAATGGATTGGCAACAGTACTTTCAATTAATCATTGCCTGATATCATCCATTGAGTTCAGATTTGGATTTGTTAATACATCCATTACCGTCTGCTTTAGCTGACGACGAACAGTTCTAAATCAAAGTGGCTTCAGCCGCATTCTGAAGAAACGATTTTCGTAACTAAATAAGCACTTCATTTTTAAAACCCTGGCAATTATATTAGTCCAAAATCAAAACCATGGATTTATGTGACCGTCATGAATAAAAAAATCATCCCTTCAGTATCAATACTTTTCTTACTTCTTCTGCTTCCCGGATTCGTGCAGGCGCAGTTAACTCTTCTTCAGGAAGATAATTACCGTGAGCAAGTCCTCGAAATACTCAAGGAAGTTCCACTGATTGACGGACATAACGATGTTCCATGGCAATACCGAGGCCGGGCGGATTACAAGTTTTCCGAAATTGATTTTATGGATACAACGGAACTTGAACGCCCCATGCATACTGATATACCGCGACTCAAAGAGGGCGGAGTAGGGGCTCAGTTTTGGTCTGTTTTTGTACCTTACGGACTGAGAGGCAGTGAAGCCGTTCAGGCAACCATGGAACAGATCGATTTTGTACACAGGATGATTGAATACTACCCGGATGAATTTGAACTGGCACTGACCGCAGATGATATTGAGCGAATCCATGGGAATGGTAAAATTGCCTCTTTAATCGGCATGGAAGGGGGCCATTCCATATACAACTCACTTGGTGTTCTTCGGCAATTTCATAGATTGGGAGCGAGATACATGACAATTACCCATTCCGGAACCCTCGACTGGGCCGACTCAGCTACAGATGTGCCACTGAATGATGGCTTGACTGAATTTGGAAACGAGGTTATTCGGGAAATGAACCGGCTGGGAATGCTTGTGGATTTGTCTCATGTCTCTCCTCAAACCATGCGCGATGCCATTGCAGTTTCCCGTGCACCTGTAATTTATTCACACTCTTCGGCAAGAGCCCTGAACGGGCATCCCCGGAATGTTTCGGATGATGTACTGGATCTGGTGAAGGAAAATAATGGGATAGTTATGATTACATTTGTGCCATCCTTTATTTCTGAAAAACTTCGCATTCACCTGGCTGATATGCAGGCCGAACAGGCACGGCTCGAATCGCTTTACAATGGTCAGCCGGATCGTGTTGAAGATGAAATGGAAGAGTGGATGGAAGCCAATCCTGCGCCCGCTGCAACTCTTCACCAGGTTGCGGATCACATCGATCACATCAAAATGAGGATTGGTGTTGATTATGTGGGTATTGGCGGTGATTACGACGGTATACGAAGTTTGCCCGTGGGACTTGAAGATGTATCTACCTACCCGGATCTGCTTGCAGAGCTGATGCGAAGAGGGTATTCCGAAGAAGATATCAAAAAAATTGCGGGGCTGAATGCACTGAGGGTTATGCGGGAAGCGGAAGATGTAGCAATGAAACTGCAGGATGAACGTTTATCATCGGAGGCAGTTATCGGGGATTTTGAGTGAAACTGTCTTGATCACTGCGTTCCTTTGCGAAACGCCTGGTGAGAGCACGTTGTATATCAAACTTCTTCCAGGCGTACCCTACGGGACGCATTTGGTTTTTTCTCTCGTTTACTACTACCCACCAAATGCTCCCAGAGGAGCATAACCGGATAGTCAGAGGATCGATTTTCTAAATTCAACAATATCTGATTCCGAATGTACTGAAACATAGGTAATTTTAAAGTTCTGAAATGTTTTGAAAGCTGATTTCAGATTCATTAAAAAAATTACAAAATTATCGGGCAAGAAAGGCTTTATTCCTTCGTTATATTAGTGTATTTTAAAAAGATGTTCATTGACTTTTTGGGGGTGTACCGGATTCGACGGAATGCGTAGAATCGCAGGTTGCATGTCGGGATTGCCCGATGGATCCCGTAAAAAATCCATCATGGAATAAAAGTAGTTGACAACAATTACTCATACCGCCTGGCTGCTTAAACAGCCCGGCCGTTCCATCAGGTGCTTGTCTGTTAGCCCTGATTCGGAGCGCCGACTATAACAGAATTTATCGGCTTGTGCTTCCGCCACACGCCGGTGAACACTTTGCGGAATAGCTTAAAGACGCCTTGTTGCCGGGCAAATCTTTAAGCGAAACTTAAAACGGCAAATACGCATGTAGATACTTGAACGATATGCCATTTCGGACCGGGGTTCAACTCCCCGCACCTCCACTATTTAATTTAACCTGGTAAGATTCTTTTCTTGTCAGATTTTTTGTTTCTCTTTGGGACAGACTTATAAATGAAGAGAACGTATTTTTCACTTTCCTAATTCGAATATTTGAATATTTTGCTATCGGATATTCCCCATATATTTTCACTGTTCAAAAAGTAAATATCATCCAGATCATTGGCGATCGATGTTGACTTTTGCCAAGTTAAACCACCATCCATTGTTCTTAATAAGCCTTCCAGGATAAACCCATTTGTTTCATCGATGAAATATATTTTTCTGGTATTTTCGCTGATTTTATCATTATCTGAATCCTTAAAAATTATCTCCCAATCTTCACCACGATTTTCAGTAAAGGCAATGAATCCATCAGGTGTGATCTCATTAGGTTCATTAAAATTTGCTATGATCCACCCATTACTGTCATTTAAAAAAAATACGGACTGAAGGATAATTTCAATTTCGGAGCCGTTCTTATCTAAAAATTCGGGTGTAATATCATTCCAGTTTTCTCCTAAATCATTGCTGATAAAAAGTGTTGAGGCATTACCAACAACTAAAGTGTTTCTTTCGGGAAAAGTCAAAGAAGGGTAAAGAGATTCAGGTCCGCCAGTAAAAGATAAATTAAAATATAACCAGTCCATTCCTCCATTTGTGCTCAGAACCAACTCAGAAGGCGATCTGATTACAATTAAGCTGTCATCAACGACTTCCACATTTACTACATCTTGATGAGCACTGTTTCTGCTTGTATCCCAATCTAATCCAGTATCTGCATTATTTGTGAAATAAAGTGTACCTTCTGACCCAACAATCCATCCGTTTGATTGATCTTTGAAATGTATTTTTTTAAAACTATTATCTATGATGTCCTCCGGCAATCTCAATCTGTTTTCTATCCAGTTTCGTCCCCCGTCAGTAGATTTAAATATCTTGCCATTGTTGCCGGCAATCCATCCTTCCATTTCATTAATAAAGTTGATTGAGTTTAATTCCTCAAAATCTACTTCACTTATAAGTTTCCAGTCAGCTTGTTCACCAGTAGTAAAAGTTAGTCTGGTACCAAATTCAGTTCCATTAGAATTTCTTGCAAAAGCTTCGTATTCAAATGTAGATTGAGGAGGCAAGTCATCAAGCAGTAATTCAAATTCACCCAATTGATCACTATCAACTTTCTCGCAATTATCTCTTATATCAAAACCACTTTCGCCATAGCAAAAACCTCTTGCTGTTAATTCAGTATCGCCAGTGTTGCTAACCGCCCCTCTGAGAGTAACACCTGAAAACTGAATCACAGTTGCTTGTAAAGTTACTACTTCAGGGACAGCAGATTCGTTATTTTCAGAACCGCAACTAACTAAATTGAGGAAAAAAATTATGATCATAAAGCTTAAGCTTATGCGCTCAAACATATGTATTAAATGTATTATTTGAAGTTTAGTTAAAATTTTACCCCTTAAAACAAGCATACTCATCATCTTCGACAATACGAAGAAAATCGCCGAGAGTGCTCACTTCCGGAGAGGGTTCATAGGGATGCCATTTTAGATTTGCCCGCCTCCAGTATACGTTCCACCTGTTTTTCACTTTCACCCAGGAGGTTTTGGCGTATGGATGATTCAGTATCTTCTCCGGATTATTCCAGAGCGGACGTATTTCGTACAGTTCAATCGTTTGATCTTCTATGGAGTAACCAATATCCAGTTTTGGCCGGATCTTTTCGGGCGGCCTGACCGCTTCCAGGTATAAATCGAGTAATTTTTTGTGTTCAGCAAGTTCTTCTTCGCTAAATGCCATTGATGTGGCCTTTCTGTTTTAGAATTACGGCTTTTTCAGCCTTTTATCCGATTCAAAATCATAGGAACCGGTTTCAATCATCTCTTTAATATCCCCGATGGAGGGCCGGTCTCCCCAGAATGTTCCGTAGTAGGTAAAGCGGACTACCCCCTCTTCATCGATAATGACAACGGCCGGCCGGTTGATCCACTCGGAATGAACAGTGAATGCCATTGGCTGAACACCATAAGCAGTACCCACACCAGCGGCACGATCTGCCAGGTGAGGCCACCATATTTTCTTTGTGTATGTTTCCCGGAATGATTCTTCCGAGAACCAGTAATGAGGCTCAAGCTCCTTTCCAACCATCACCCGGGCCGGGTAGATGTCGTGACACTCGAGTGTAAAAAACTGTATTGAATCCTGGAGTTCGTCCTGCATCTCAATCAATTCAGCAAATTCCCTGTGGCAAACCGGGCACCAGTCAGCAAATATCCAGATCAGGACCACCGGTTTTTTCCCAATTTGATCCGACAGACGCCATTTTCTTTTTTCCGTATCTGGCAGCTCGAAATCAGGAGCTTTTACACCGGTCTGAACTTTGTTGAAGTTATCTTCGTCCAGGTTTCTCCAGGCCTCCGAAAGCTCAGGTGTGGCGGTCTGATTATTCCGGATGGCATGGGCAGCAAGTTCGGCCTGATGCCTTACGTCCTTTGAGTCGTCGTCTTGTTCAGCTTTTTTTACAACTCTCAATGAATCTTTATCGCCAATTTGCCACAGTGATACAGCTGCCTGCGAGCGCACTACTTCGTGGCTGTCTTCCAGCAAGGCAGATTCAAGGCTATCAACAGATTTGAAAGAGCGAAGAATCCCGGCAACCATCGCAGCAACATGCCGCACGTGATGACTTTCATCGAGCAGGGCGGAGATTACATAATTCTCCGCCGGTTTGCCAATTCGGACTAGATCCCGCACGGCAAGGGTACGAACCAGCCAGTCGCGGTCGTCCAGATCTGCAACGCCGTGTTCATTAAGGGTACGGTCGAACGTAAATCCATCCCGGATTGGATGGAAATCATGTGTTCGTATACGATCGAATATGGCAAGTATGTTGTCTTGAATGGTTGTCATAACTATTTTTCTATTTTGATTCCAGGTAATATATATAATTCATGAGGTTTTCTGTGCAGTATGGCTGAAAAGAAAAAAGAAATTCATTTTAAAAATGAAAAGGAAACTTATTACTTTACGCAAGCATTTACTTCTATTGATTCCCTGTAGACAACAGACATTAACATTCGGAACGTAACTGAAAAATGAGCCAAATTAAACAGCGGAAAAAAGATCATGTACAGCTAACTCTTACGGGTGAAGTGAACTATGAAAAAGGTACAGGATTTGAAAACTATCAATTTGTTCATAACGCTCTTCCGGAAGTGAATTTTGAGGAAGTATCCACAGATGTGACTTTTCTTGGCCGGGCGTTCTCATTTCCGCTCTTTATTTCATCCATGACCGGCGGCTATACGGACGCTGGTAGAGTTAACACGATTATTGCAGAGTTTTGTGAAGATCACGACCTGCCATTTGGCGTTGGCAGCCAGCGTGTTATGCTTGAAGATGCAGATACAGAACAGACATTTTCGATTGTAAGGGAGAAGGCCCCCAATGCTTTTATTGCATCCAATATCGGCGGGGCACAACTGATAGGCGGTCTTTCGAAACATAAAATGAACCGGATGATTGATTCAATCAAAGCAGATGCAGTTATCGTGCATTTGAATCCGTTACAGGAATTGATGCAGCCTGAAGGTGACAGAAATTTTAAAGGGATTGAGTCAGGGATTGCGCAGCTCGTTAAAGAGAGTCCCGTTCCTGTGATCGTCAAAGAGACAGGGGCCGGGATATCAGGAGAGGTGGCAGCCCGTCTCCTGGAACTTGGCGTTTCAGTTATTGATATCGCCGGTGCAGGGGGAACAAGCTGGGCAAAGATTGAGAATACACGCACATCCAACCATAATCCGCAAACAATTTTTGATAATTGGGGATTAACAACCCTGGACTGCCTCAGGGAAACAGCTGATTTGAAAGATAAAAATGATTTTGAAGTGATCGCTTCCGGCGGCATCAAGAGTAGTTTTGATATCGTTAAATCTCTCTGCCTGGGTGCTGATTTTACCGCATCGGCAAGTCCTGTAATTAATGCACTGGCCGATGATGGCTATGAAGGGTTGAAAAATCTTTTTGACACCTGGGAATTTCAGGTTAAAATCATACTGTCTCTGCTGGGCTGTACAAACATAGGTGAACTCAGTCCAAAACATATTCAATTTACAGGAACGGCGAAATAAATTCCTCTGTTAATCGCTTGTATTTCATTAACTAAAAAAGCAGACCTTGATCACAACTGAAACAAAGCGCAAGCTTTCTACACCTTTCAATTACAAGATTTCGAAATTGGAATTGCCTGAGCAGCCTGCGTTATTATATGACCCGGTTCGTTATACGCTCACATTGGGTGGTAAACGTCTCAGGTTCTGTCTTACTATTTTAAGCACAGGTATTTGCGGAGGGAAACCTGAAAAGGCTACAAATGCAGCTCATGCCATTGAGATGCTCCATAATTTTACACTTCTTCACGATGATATTATGGATGGTGCTGAAACCAGGAGAGGCCAGCCAACTGTATACAAAAAGTGGGGTGTTTCAAATGCAATACTGTCTGGCGATATCATGTTTGTAAAAGCATTTGAACTGCTTGGTAAATACAGAAATCATAAACGGTATTCTGATATCATAGATATTTTTGTTAAATCATCACGCGAAGTATGCGAAGGTCAGTCGTATGATATGGAATTCGAGGAACGTGACGATGTAACTGTTGATGAATACCTGAACATGATAAGGGGTAAAACGGCTTCTCTCATCCGGGGGGCATTACTTATAGGCGGAGCTGTTGCTGATGCCGATGAACAGACATTGGAAAAGCTTGAGAGAATTGGAAATGAAATCGGAATTGCATTTCAGATTCAGGATGATCTTCTGGATGTAATCGGAGATCCCAAAAAGTTTGGCAAGGATATTGGCAGTGATATTAGAGAAGGAAAAAAAACATATCTAATTTTACTTGCACTTCAGAGATGCAATAACAGGGAGAGTATGTGGTTAACACGTAAGATGCAAAGAAGTCCGCTATCGGATTCGGATATCAAAAAAATCGTACTGCTTCTTCAAAAATACGGCGTTATTGACATTACAAAGAAAAAAATTAATTATCATTTTAAGCGTGCGTTTGAAAAAATCAGTACATTTGAAGATTGTAAATACAATCGTGATATTACAAAACTTATTGAATACGTACAGAAAAGAGATTTTTGATTAATTATATGAACAAATTTACCGGTATTCTCCTCCTGCTTTTCATTTTGAGCGCTTGTACCAGCAGCAATGTAATACGCCCCGGAGATACAATTGATGTAGCTTTTGAAAAGGCAAAAAATTTATATGATGAAGAAAAATATACGGATGCAGCCAATGCCTTCGAAACAGTTGTATCAGTAGGAAGAGGAACTGACGTAGGCCAGGAAGCCCAGTTTCTGCTCGCAGAGAGTTATTTCAAGGACAGAAGATTCATGCTCGCCGCAGCTGAATACGAGCGATACGCACTTTTTTATCCCAACTCTTCGCGCAGGGAAATGGTTGATTTTAAACAGGGAAAAAGCTACTACTTTTTGAGTCCGCGTTACAAACTTGATCAGACAAATACCAGGAAAGCCATCGAGCAATTCAGACTCTTCAATTCAAGATACCCGAACTCTGATCTCGTTACTGAATCGGGAGAACTGATTACAGAACTTCGCACAAAACTGGCAAAGAAGAAATTTGAAGCTGCAAACTTTTATATGAGAACCGACAGGTTTCAGTCAGCTGTTCTCTATTACGACCTGGTGATTGATGATTTCCCGGAAACAGAATGGGCTGAAAAATCACTTGTTGAACAGATTGAAGCATATATCAGATATGCTGATAACAGCATAAGAAGCAAGCAGCCCGAACGCTACAGGCTGGCCATCGATAGCTATGAAAAATATATTCAGCTCTTCCCAAGAGGAGAAAACAGACCGAAGGCTGAGGATCTTTACGATGAAGCTGCTACAGCATTGGAAAAGATGGGTGAAGGCATCAACAACCTGGTGTCGAGTCAAAATTAACTCACAACCGGATGAGAGACAGAATTGGAATATTCGGCGGATCATTCGACCCGGTTCACAATGGCCATATTTCTGTCATTAAATCATTTCTGAATTCGAACCTGCTGGACAGGGTCAGTGTTATGCTTACGCCGTATCCGCCTCATAAAAAATCTGACCTGCAGACCTCTTACCAACACCGGCTGAATATGCTTGAAATAGCAGTTAAAAATCTCGAAAATGTTAGTATCAGTGATCTCGAGACAAGACTGCCCCAGCCGTCCTATACACTTCAGACGATAAATTATCTGAAAGAAATTGAACCGGATAATCTTTTTTTTTTATGTATCGGGGAAGACAGTATTGTAAACTTTAATAAATGGTACCACTTTGAAGAGATTTTGGAAAAAGTAACTCTCGTTGTTGCGGAAAGACCGGGTTTCAATAAAAGAAGAGCTGACCCGAAAATTCTTGAACGAACTATTTTTGTGGAACACAAGCCGGTTGATATCTCTTCAACGGAAATAAGGGAGAATGAATCCGGCAAAAACGAAAACGCCGTTCCGGCAGAGGTCGAAATGTATATTCAAAAGCACAGCCTTTACTCACATACTAATTGAATATGGACAGGAAAAACTTTTTAAAACTTTCAGGAGCTCTTGCTGCAGGCAGTTCACTGATTAAACCCGTCATCAATTCGAAGGAGCTGAACTCTGAGCCCGTTTTTCCGAAAGCCCTGCAAACAGGTGACAAAGTTGCATTTGTAGCACCTGCAGGTATTATCTTTGATAAAGATGATTTCGACAGAATGAAACGTGTGATGGAGCTGAAGGGATACCGTGTCATTTTTGGGGAAAATGTCAGAAACAGATGGGGATATTTTTCAGGAACAGATCGTGAGAGGGCCGAAGATGTAAACCGGATGTTCGGTGACCCGAAAGTGAAAGCAATTATTGCAGTCAGAGGCGGCTGGGGTTGCAGCAGGATACTGGAGTATATAGATTTTGAGTTAATCAAAAAGAATCCGAAAATTTATTGCGGATTCAGCGATAACACCGCCCTGGAAATGGCAATTTTCAAAAAAACAGGGCTTGTTACTTTCCACGGTCCGAACGGAAATTCGGAATGGACCGATTTCACCAGAAGATACTTTTCAAGTGTTCTGAAAGATGGTGAGAAAACAGTTATGGAGATGCCTGCAGCTGATAAACCGGATGCACGGACAATCCAAAGCGGAAAAGCATCCGGCAAACTTCTTGGCGGTAATCTTACGATTATTGTATCCATGCTCGGAACGCCATACATGCCGGATCTTACCGGTGCCATCCTCTTTGCTGAAGATATCGGCGAGCAGGTATACCGGATCGACCGGATGCTGACACAACTGAAGCTGGCTGGTATTCTCGATAAAATTTCAGGGTTTGTTTTTGGGAAATGTTACGATTGTGATAGCGGCAGTGAACCCACTTTTCAGCTTTCCGAAATACTGAATCAGCACCTTGAACCTCTTGGAATTCCTGCCTTTTCCGGTTCCATGATAAGCCACCTCGACAATATATTTACAGTTCCGCAGGGAGCCAGTGCAGAAATAGATGCCGATGAACATACAATCCGTCTGCTTGAACCTGCTGTTTCATGACAAGGGCTCTTATTTGCTGACCATTTATAAAATAAATTCTTATTTCTCTGCTCATAGTTTTCTATCTTTCTGACTTTGGATTTAACTGCAAAAATTAGTGTATGTCTACGATTGCAAATGAAAAATATGAAGCGGTAATCGGACTTGAAGTCCATGCCCAGCTGCTCACTGAAAGCAAAGCTTTTGCACCGGTATCCACGGAGTTTGGTAAAGCCCCAAATACGAATGTAACTCCGCTCTGCCTCGGCCATCCCGGCACACTACCTGTTTTAAATGAGAACCTTGTTCGATATATCATTAAGATGGGTTTGGCAACAGGCTGCAACATAGCTGAGAAATCAATATTTGCCAGGAAAAACTATTTTTATCCGGATCTGCCGAAAGGGTACCAGATTTCCCAGTATGATACACCAATCTGTTATGACGGCGAAATTCATATAGAGCTTGAGGATTATGAAAAAACGATCGGGCTGACACGCATCCATATGGAAGAGGATGCAGGTAAATCCATTCACGACCAGGATCCTTACCATACTCTTGTGGATCTGAATCGTGCGGGCGTTCCTCTTATCGAGATTGTTTCCGAACCTGATATCAGGACACCGCAGGAGGCCTATGCCTACCTTACCAAGATCAAGCAAATTGTACAGTATCTTGAAATTTGTGATGGCAATATGGAAGAGGGCAGTCTTCGGTGTGATGCTAATGTATCTGTGAGGCTCCGCGGTCAGAAAGAGCTGAGTACTCGTACAGAACTAAAAAACATGAACTCATTCCGTAATGTGGAACGGGCTCTTGAATTTGAAATTAAACGGCAGATCAACCTCGTTGAATCGGGCGAAAAGGTTGTCCAGCATACGCTGCTGTGGGATGCGAATAAACTGGAGACACGCCTGATGAGAACCAAGGAAGAGGCGCATGATTACCGTTACTTTCCCGAACCTGATATTCCGCCGGTAATTGTAACGGATGAACTGCTTGATGATATCAAATCAGGACTGCCGGAAATGCCTGATGTGAGGCTGGAACGGTTTATGAGTGAACTGAACCTCTCGAATGAAGATGCCATTGTGCTAACTGAAAACAGGTACCTGGCTGATTACTATGAAGAGACGCTCAAGTATGTAGATGATCCGAAAGCAATGGCTAATATCATTCTTTCAGAAGTTCTGCGTGTATTGAATGAACAGAGTATATCCATAAGGGAATTCAACATCAGTGCAGAACGGCTGGCAGAACTAGTGAAGCTGAAAATGGAGGATAAAATCAACTCCAGTGCGATGCAAACAATCTTTAACCATATGCTGGACTCAGATAAGAGTGCTGAAAAACTGGCAGAAGAGTTAAATTTAATACAAGTTTCGGATTCCGGTTTTGTGGAACCGCTTATCGATGAAGTGATCGAGTCGAACCCGGACGAGGTTGAAAAATACAAAGAAGGGAAGAAGGCTCTGATCGGATTTTTTATCGGACAGGTGATGAAAAAATCAAAAGGCAAGGCCAATCCGAAACAGGTTCGGGAATTGGTAGCTGCAAAATTAGACGAAAAATAGCTTTGAAATTAATCACAATCATGCAATCAGCGATCATCTATATTGTTAAAATAGTTCTCATCTTTTCATTTTTTTCCTGCACTTCTGAAGCGCAAATAAATGAAACTGTTATTGAAGGTCAGTTAACAGTTGATCCCGAAATTGATGAAACCGGAAACTTCAGTAATTTTAACCTGCTTATTGCTTTGAGGGATTCAGCCGGTGCATACAGCGACACGGTATACCACGCAATTACAGACCAGGATGGATATTTCAGCGGAACTGCACGTTTCAAAGAGAAAAATCTTTATCCAATGCTTATATCAAGAAATAACAACAATCTTGGACTTGTGAATATAGTGCTTGCAGATGGTGATTCGGTGCGTGTAGAAGCAGAATTTCCTGATATTGAACAAACTCTGAAAATCGAGTCGGAAGAAAACGAGGTATTTGAAACTTTAGAACGAATCGACCGAAATTTCAACAGGGTGATGCGTTTTATTACAGCCGGAGCAGTGACGGAAGATAGCGTGGAAATCGAATTGCAAAAATGGAGTGATATCTATTGGGATATTTCAAATGATAATCCGGACACCTATGCAGCAGACAGGGCTCTTTCAAGATCAGTAACTATCCTGGAGGGGTGGAATGACTCACTAATGATAGACCGGATTGAAAGCGTGATGAACCAGGGCGAAACGTTACCCACCACAGTACGCAGACTGGCTACCAATTATTATGCTGAAAGATCCGGCGCAGAGAGGGCTGTATCTTACCTGGATTCACTTGCAAAGAACGCATCAGATGAAAACACTCAAATGGCTATCGAGATGGAGATGATTAAATTGTTGTATGACAGTGCAAGCGTAGAAATGGCTTCTCAGAGAATTGATGAATTTAAAGAAACATATACGGAACACCAGAGAGGCCGGCAGTGGGCTGATCGAATATCTTATGATATTGAAAATTTTTCGGCTGGTGATCCTGTTCCTTCGTTTGAATTCATGTCTACCGAAAATGAAATAATAGATAAGGATTCACTGGCCGGAAAACCGTTTATTCTTGAGTTTACTCGTCTTGATGATCCATTGTATCAGGATCAGTACGACCGTTTGCTTGTGATCAGCCAGATCTACAGTGGTTTTGGCCTTGAAGTGATAACGGTACCGCTTGGTACATCAGGAGTAACGATTAATGCCTTTTTTGAAGAGCGAAGTAAGCTCTGGCCATTTGCAGATCCGAAAAGTTTCGATGTTGAAGATCTCAGTAAAAGATTTAATATTTACGGTATACCTGTTCGTTTTCTTGTCAATAGTGATGGAAACCTCATACGGAAATATACAGGTACAGAGTTTGACCAGATAATTACAGGTTTACAAAAAATCAGAACTAACCAGGAACAAAACCCATGAGAAAATATTTGATAGCCGGAAACTGGAAGATGAATGCAGGCCCAAAAGAGGGAAAGGAACTTGCCGCAGAGCTGAGCGCAAAATGGGGTGATCACTCATTTAAAGTTGATGTGCTTGTATGTCCTCCATACTTGTCCATTCCTGCTGTGGTCGGTGAATTAAGTGGCACGGAAATTAAAACGGGAACTCAGAATCATTATCCTGAAGATAACGGCGCATTTACGGGTGAAATAAGCACCTCAATGATCAAAGAGGCTGGCTGCAGCTATGCTATCGCCGGACACTCGGAGCGAAGAGAATATTTTCAGGAGTCGGATGAATTTATCGCTAAAAAGGTAAAAAAGGCTCTTGATGACGATATAAAGCCAATTCTTTGTGTAGGCGAAAAACTTGATCAGCGTAAATCCGGAAATCATAAAAAGGTTGTTCAGGAGCAGCTGAATGCAGTACTGGATCATCTGAACCCGGAGCATGCTTCCGATTTTGTAGTTGCTTATGAACCCGTATGGGCAATCGGCACCGGTGAAACAGCATCACCTGAACAGGCACAGGAAATGCATGCATACATTCGCAGCCTGATCTCAGAAAAATGGACGGAAGAGAAGAGTGCAAACGTGCAAATTCTCTACGGAGGCAGTATGAAACCTGCGAATGCAGAAGAGTTGCTTTCACAGCCCGATGTGGATGGCGGCCTCATTGGCGGGGCAAGTCTCAAGGCCGGTAGTTTCAGTGAGATTATCGAAATAGCTGAATCACTCTCAAAATGAGTTTGAATCAAAAAAATATCTTGCTGATCGGAAGCGGAGGGAGAGAACACTCCATGGCCTGGAAACTGGCCCAATCCGAGAAACTGGATACTTTATACATAGCTCCCGGAAACCCGGGTACGGCAGAATGCGGTATCAATGCAGATATTGCAATCGATGATTTTCAAAAAGTTCTCGACTTTGTTCAAGAAAATAACATTGATATTGTTGTAGTCGGGCCGGAAGCGCCACTCGTAAACGGTATAACGGATTTTCTGGAAAGAGAAGGTGTAACAGTTTTTGGACCCTCTTCAAAAGCAGCTAAACTGGAAGGGAGTAAGGCCTTTGCCAAAGCTTTTATGGAAAAGTATGATATTCCAACTGCCGGTTTTAAATCATTTCCGGCAGACAGGTTTGATGATGCACTGGATTATATCAGGGAGAAGAATACCTATCCTGTAGTTTTAAAAGCTGATGGCCTGGCCGGTGGAAAAGGAGTCTTTATTTGTGATAATATCAGGGAAGCGGAAAGACGCCTGGTTCAAATGGAGCAGAATAAACAGTTGAAAAAAGCGGCCGGGGAAATTGTTGTAGAGGAGTTTATGAAGGGAGAAGAGGCTTCTGTATTTGTAATTTCTGATGGCCATACAGCGCTTACTCTTCATAATGCACAGGATCATAAAAGAATTGGCGAGGGCGATACAGGATTAAATACCGGAGGGATGGGAGCATACTGTCCAACCCCGCTGATTTCAGAAGAGATGCTTGAAGTTATTGATAGAAGTATTGTTTCGCCTACAATTACCGGGATGCAGGTAAATGAATCTCCATACAACGGTATACTTTACATCGGGTTGATGATCACAGAAGAGGGCCCTAAAGTGGTCGAATATAACTGCAGGTTTGGGGATCCGGAATGCCAGGTTATTCTGCCTTCCCTGAATAATGATCTTCTTGAGTTAATTGTTGCGACGGCTGATCAGAATCTTGATGAAATCAGTATTCAAACCGATGATGATTATCGCTGCTGCGTTGTGATGGCGAGCAGCGGGTATCCTGTGCAGTATGAGAAAGGGAAGAAGATCAGTGGAATTGAATCTGTTGATGATCAGGCGCTGTTGTTCCACGCAGGAACAGTACTGGAAAATGGTGAGCTTTTGACAAATGGAGGAAGGGTTTTGAATGTTGTAGGCAGGGGGGCATCTCTTGAAGAGGCTATTAATCACGCCTATGAAAATGTACACCGGATTCATTTTGAAAATGCCTATTTCCGAAACGATATTGGCGCTAAGGGCATCAAATATAAAGATCAGTGATAAACCGGAAAAACTTAACAGCAGCTGATTGAAGCTGAATGCAAAGACGTATTGAGTAATTGAAGGGTTTACGTATTTGTATAATATAGTGACAGACTGAGTTTTGGCTCATCTTTATTTTTAAAGCCTGCAGGCAATAGAAAACAAACTTTTCTGTGGAAAAAATATCTGCGACTTTTTTATTTCTTAATCTGGTATTTTTAACAGCCGGACCTGTTTTTTCGCAGGATGATAAACCTGCTGATTACAGGCTGATTACGGATCAGCTTGATCGCCCCTCTTCTGTCTATGTTACCCCTCGCGCTGAAATTTATGTTACTGAACGCGGTGCACACCGTCTTCTGAAGTTTAATGCAGCAGGGGAGCGGATGGATGCCATGGGAAACCAGGGCCTTGGTGATTTTCAGTTCGACAGCCCCATGGATGTTGATGCCACAAACGGCTTGAAAATTTACGTGGCCGATTATAATAACAGAAGAGTTCAGGTATATGATAACCGGTTTCAATACCTTTCGACTATCAGGCAGACTGAGGGTGCCCGTTTTTCGGGAGACGTCAAACCCTCTGTGATAACCACAAACCCCATAAGCGATCTTTTTATCTACGACGAAGATCGTCACAGGATTTTAAAATATAACTCAAACGGAGTTTTTGAACTGGTAGCCAATCTTCGGAAAAGAGAAATTGAGTCCGTAACGGATATGAGTGCCAGCCAGGATCATCTATTCCTTCTCGATAAAAAGCAGCAGGTAATTCAAATATACAATCACCTTGTTCAGTTTCGCAGGTTTATTGGCGGATGGACTGATTTGAAAACAATTTCAGTAAGTCATGAACAACTTGTGGCAGTAGACGGATCAGAACTTATTCACATGAATCTTCGGGGTTCAGTTCAAAACAGGGTGAATCTTGGACACAAAAATGTAGTATCTGTCTCTTTTTATGGAAGGAATCTTGCCGTAATTACTGAAGATTCTCTCTATATTTATGATTTTACTTTTTTGGAGCAGTTCAGATAGAAATAAAAATGCCTGATTGGGATTTCATATTTGACGATTCAGTGCCCTTTGGAGTGCGACTTCAGAAGGTTTTTAATTACCAGATAGCTAACAACCCGGTTTACAGAACATTTTATACCACGGTTACCTCCGGTAGAGCTGATCCTGATAATTAT
>Ga0102931_1000217_pt1 | contig 27739 bp, 28 predicted proteins | sample SalPonR1_C_D1_MG_FD_79282 | JGI IMG/M metagenome (GOLD analysis project Ga0102931, IMG submission 79282) | Salt pond soil microbial communities from South San Francisco under conditions of wetland restoration - Salt Pond MetaG R1_C_D1_MG | ecosystem: Environmental > Aquatic > Marine > Intertidal... | reverse complement strand
CGCAGCCGCCGCTTGGCCCGGTTGCGCGCCACGGCATTGCCGACCTTCTTGGAGCAGGTGAATCCGACCCGGATCGCCGGGTCGCCGTCGCGCCGCTCGCGCCCCTGAACCACCATCGACGCGGTCGCCTGCCGCAAGGCTTGCGCCGCGCGCAGAAAATCCGGGCGGTTCTTAAGTGTCTGAAGACAAACGGAAACCGCCGGGGGCTTCGTCCCCGCATTCCTGTCGGGGGCCTCCGGCGGCATCATGTCCGTTGTCCTGTTACTGCTGCGCCGAAGCTCAGGCGCTCAGCGACTTGCGGCCACGCGCACGACGCGCGTTCAGGATCTTGCGGCCGGCCTTGGTGGCCATGCGTGCGCGAAACCCGTGGCGGCGCTTGCGAACCAGGTTCGAGGGTTGGTAGGTGCGTTTCATCGCTCCGTCTCCGGTCTTTGCGGGGCGGCACCGCAATCAGAATCGCGGTCATGCCCTGAATATGTTCGAGGCCCGGTCTATAGTGGCCCCTTCAGCCCAAGTCAAACCCGCCCCGCGCCTTTTGCAACAAAAACCTTCCCCCGGTGCATAAACCTGTCACAAACCCCTGAAAACGGGTCCGATCCCATCACCGCCCATCACCCCCGCGTGAGCCCTATAGCCAAAGCTCTCCGACCTGCGCATGTTCGGTCCAGACACGAACAGGAGCCCATGTCGCCATGAAGGATATCACCCGTCCCCGCAAGTTCGGCCTATGGCGTCATGTGCCGCTTGCCGCGATCCTGCTTGTCGCCCTGGCTGGCACGTTCCTGCTGGGCGACCGCCTCAACTTCGATACGCTGCAAACTCATCGCGAGGCCCTGCTGGCCTTTCGCGACGCCAATTTCACGGGTCTCGTGGCGCTGTTCCTTGGCGCTTATATCGTCATCGTCGCCTTCTCGCTGCCTGGCGCGGCCGTCGCTTCGGTGACCGGGGGTTTCCTTTTTGGCCTCTGGCTTGGCACCGCGCTCAACGTGGTGGCCGCCTCGCTTGGGGCGGTCGCGATCTTCTGGGCCGCGCGCCTTGGTCTGGGGCGGGTGCTGAGTGCCCGGATCGAGACATCCGAGGGCCGGTTGAAGAAGATCAAGAAAGGACTGCATGATAATGAAATATCGGTTCTTTTCCTGATGCGGCTTGTGCCGGTCGTGCCCTTCTTCGTGGCCAATCTCCTGCCTGCGCTGGTCGGAGTCCGGTTCGTCAACTTCGCCCTGACCACGGTGCTCGGGATCATTCCCGGCGCGCTGGTCTTCACCTGGATCGGTGTCGGCATCGGCGAAGTCTTCGATCGCGGCGAGCGTCCCGACCTCTCGCTTCTCTGGGAGCCGCAGGTGATCGGACCGATCCTCGGTCTTTGCGCGCTGGCTGCCCTTCCCATCCTCATCAAGGCCATTCGCGGCCGCAAGGACATCTGATCATGAACGAACTCAAATGCGATCTTCTTGTTATCGGTGCCGGCTCTGGTGGCCTTTCAGTGGCTGCCGGCGCCGCGCAGATGGGGGCCGATGTCATTCTGCTTGAAGGGAACCGCATGGGGGGCGATTGCCTCAACTTCGGCTGTGTCCCCTCCAAGGCGCTGATCGCGGCGGGCAAGGCCGCCCATGCCCAGTCTCACGCCGCCGCCTTCGGCATCAGCGACGTGACACCCAAGGTCGATTATTCCGCCACAATCGAACATGTGCAGGACGTGATTGCCCAAATCGAACCGCATGACAGCCAGGAGAGGTTTGAAGGCTTAGGCGTTCGGGTCATTCGCGAACATGGCGCTTTTGTTTCGCCCAATCAGGTGCAGGCGGGCGCGCATCTGATCAGCGCCCGCCGGGTGGTGATCGCGACTGGATCCTCGCCGCTGGTACCACCGATTTCCGGACTTGATTCAGTGCCTTACGAGACGAACGAAACCCTTTTCTCGCAGCGCGAACAGCCCGGCCACCTTTTGATCGTCGGTGGCGGTCCCATCGGCATGGAGATGGCTCAGGCACAGCGCCGCCTTGGCGCCAGGGTCACCGTGATCGAGGGCGCCAAGGCGCTTGGCCGTGACGATCCCGAGACCGCTGCCATCCTGCTTGATGCGCTGCTCGACGAAGGGATCGAGATCGCCGAAGACGCGCTGGCCAGCGAAATTCGCGGCAAACCCGGCGCGATCGAGATCGAAACCCGCGACGGGCGCATGTTCAAGGGCACGCATCTACTGATGGCGGTGGGGCGCAAACCCAATATCGAGCGGTTGAACCTCTCCGCCGCCGGGATCGAGACCACAAAGGCCGGGATCAAGGTTGACGCCGCTCTCAAGACCACCAACGCCCGCGTCTATGCCATCGGCGACGTGGCGGGCGGACTGCAATTCACACATGTGGCGGGGTATCACGCAGGGATCGTCATCCGCTCGGCCCTCTTCGGTCTTCCCGCCAAGGCCGACACCGCCCATATCCCATGGGTCACCTATACCGCCCCGGAGCTCGCTCAGGTCGGGCTGACCGAAGACGAGGCGAAACGCACCCACGGCGACAGGCTCGAACTGGTGCGCTTCCCCTATGCCCAGAACGATCGCGCCATCGCCGAACGCAAACCCGAAGGGATGATCAAGGTGATGGTGGTTGCGGGCCGCCCCGTTGGCGTCTCCATCGTCGGGGCGCAGGCGGGCGAATTGATCGGGCTCTGGGCCTTTGCCATGGCCAACCGGCTCAAGATGAAGCATGTGGCGAAGATGGTCGCGCCCTATCCCACTCTGGGCGAATTGAACAAGCGCGCAGCAGCGGCCTATTTCTCGCCAAGGCTGTTTGATAATCCTAAGGTCAAGAAAGTCGTGGGGCTGGTACAACGCTGGATACCCTGAGAGGGGCGGACATAACGCATGCGGTTTCTGAGATCTCTTTCGGGGCGCTTCCTGATCCTGACGATCGTGTTCGTCATGCTGGCCGAAGTGCTGATCTTCGTGCCCTCGATCGCGCGTTTCCGCGAAGATTACCTGATGTCGCGGCTCGAACGCTCGCAGATCGCCTCGCTGGCGTTGCTTGCCAACGAAGACATCGCCCCCGAACTTCAGGACGAGTTGTTGCAGAATGCCGGCGTCTTCAACGTGGTCCTGCGGCGCAACGATGCGCGCCAGCTGGTGCTGTCCTCGCCGATTCCCGCGCCGATCACCGCCACCTATGACCTGCGCGATGCCAGCCCGCTTGACCTCATTCGTGATGCGATGACCCGCCTCGCCACGCCCGAACCCCAGGTGATCCGCGTGATCGGAGACCCGGTTCGCATGGCCGGCCTCCTGATCGAAGTCACCCTCGAAACCAGTGAACTGCGCACCGCCATGATCGATTACGGCCTGCGCATCCTGCTCTTGTCGGCGGTGATTTCAGGGGTCACTGCGCTGTTGCTGTTCCTTGCGGTGCGCAGCCTTCTGGTCAAGCCCATCAAGCGGGTCGTGGGGCACATGCAATCCTACGCCGCCGCGCCCGAAGATGCGCGCCGGGTCATTTCACCCTCGGCAGGCGTCACCGAACTGCGCGAGGCCGAAGAAACGCTGAAGCTGATGCAGACCCAACTGACCAGCGCGCTCAAGCAAAAGGACCGGCTGGCGCAACTCGGCGGCGGTGTCGCCAAGGTCAGCCATGATCTGCGCAACATCCTTACATCGGCACAGCTTTTCACCGATCGCCTTGAGCTGAGCGAGGATCCGACCGTCAAGCGCATGGCCCCGAAGCTCGTGAATTCCATCACCCGCGCAGTGCATCTGTGCGAAGCCACCCTCGCCTATGGCCGCGCCGAGGAGCCAGCCCCCGCCCTCAGCCGCGTGCTGCTGGCCGATATCGTCAGCGACGTGATCGACAGCGAACGCCTTTCGGTGGGCGATGGCGAGGTTAGCTTCTCTGAGGACATTCCCGCCGCCCTGGTGATCCGCGCCGATGCCGAGCAGCTTCACCGGGTCATTTCCAACCTCGTGCGCAATGCGCGCCAGGCCATTGTCACCACCGGCAAACCCGGCGAGATCAATGTCGCCGCCACCGAGACCGATGACGAATGGATCATCAGAATTACCGATACCGGCCCAGGCCTGCCCGCCAAGGCGCGCGAGTATCTTTTCCAGCCCTTCCAGGGCCGTGCGGCCAAGGGCGGCAGTGGGCTCGGTCTCAATATCGCCGCCGAACTGGTGCGCGGCCATGGCGGCGAGTTGACGCTTGAGCGCAGTGACGAGACCGGCACCGCCTTCCGTATCACGCTGCCGCGCGGGGGCGTCGAAATGGGCTGAGTTTTTCTTCTCTGCCCCCTTGCATTGCCCGGCGGCAAAGTCTAAATCCCGCCCTCACGGACCGATAGCTCAGCTGGATAGAGTACCTGACTACGAATCAGGGGGTCGGGGGTTCGAATCCTCCTCGGTCCGCCACTTCCCCCCTCGGAAATTGCACTGGAACCAGCCCAGATTAGCGCGTTGCTGGTCTGTTCATGAGCTCGGCTGCCGGACATTTCACGGATTCTGTTGAACAATGCGTCTTGGGAAGACAAGCTGGATCGGTAGATTGTGCGATCCAGAGATACCCGATTCAGTCGATTTTTCCCGCCATTTCCCGGAGCAGTCATTTGGTTTATCAAAGCGAATTTCCGATATTTGTTATTTCTCTGCCAGGTGACGAAAAGCGCAGACAGCCGCTTGTTTCAGCCTTGGATGAACTTGGCCTTGCGCACGAGATTTCCTTCGGAGTCGACGGGCGCAACGGGTTGCCCAGCCAGTTCGAAGACCAGATCGACCGCAGGCTTGCGCATATCCGCAATGGACGCGCATTCACTGACGCGGAATTTGCATGCGCGCTGTCACACCAAGCCATCTATGCCGAAATCGGCAAGCGCGGCCTGCCGGGCGCCTTAGTTCTTGAGGATGATGCCGTAGTCGATGAGCGCTTTGGGGAATTCATCCGCGCAGGTGCCTATCGAAAGGCCGACATGATTCTTCTTGGCCACCAGCGAACCTTCACGCGTGGAACGTCATTCAAGGAGATCCTGCCCGGCGTGAAAGGCTATCAGATAGCTTCGCCCCCGGTTCGCGCCCATGCATACAGCCTGGGACGAAAGACGGCCGCGACGATCAGACGACGGTCACTGCCACTTTCCAAGAACGCCGACTGGCCTTGCGACATTTCAAGGTTCGATTGTCTGGCGCTTTCACCGAAGCTTGTGGATTGGGCAGATCGTCAGTCAAGCATCCAGAAAGAGCGCCTCGAGGCCATTCGCAATGCAAAGCCTGATCGCTCGGCGTTCTTCAGGCGGTTATTCATTCTCGATGACTGGTACCGTTTGATCGGTCGCCGCAGGGGTGTTCCGCTCGATGGGAAGGACTGGAAACAGACCGGAGGCCCGAAGCAAGAATGAATCGATCCGCCCGCATCTGAGTTTCGGTACCCGCAACGCGGATGGCCCACGCGGTATTTCGTTCCACGACGCCCAATCCGTTTGAAACTTGTGCCACAAAGGCGCAAAAGGAACTGGGAAGCATCTGGGCGGTTGATCCCACAGAAACAAATTCTCGCCACATTGATAGGGTTTTCATTTCCTTTGTATAACCCGTGAACCTGCAACCTTCGCGCTTGGAAAAAGCGAAAGGCCATTCGATGCCATTGATTGAAGACACAATTCCGGCACGGGCGCCCCTACCGCACGGCGAATCCCGCCGCATCCCTCCGCTGCTTTTTCAGACCTTCAAGACTCCGGATTTGCCCGAACTCATGTATCAGGCCGCGCAAAGCTGGATCACGCATAATCCCGGCTTCGAATATCGTTTCTTTGACGACGACGCCCAAGCCGCGTTCATCCGTGACAATTTCGATCCCGATGTCTTCACCGCCTATCAGAAGATCGAGGCAGGTGCCTTCCGCGCGGATCTGTGGCGGTATTGCGTTCTCTGGGTCCATGGTGGTGTCTATGCCGATATCGACACTATCTGCCGCAGCGATCTTACCCTGAGCTTGCGCCCCGAAGATGAATTCGTCGTGTCCGACACGGGCGGCAACGTGCCATCCGCGGTTTTCAACGCCTTCATCGCGGCCAGACCGCAGCACCCCTTTCTCAAGCGCGCAATCGCGCGTGCGACAAATCAGGTTCTCTCAGGAAAGCGCTTTGTCGGTTATGAGATGGTCGGTCCCGCCAATCTTGGGGCGGCGATGAACCTGACCACGGGCTGCCCCGAAAGAACGCCCATGCGCGCCGGAACATACGACCATGCCGGAAGCCCTTGGCGGATCATCGAGAAACGCCGCGCCGGCAACGGCGAGCAGCGACGGGTCGTTGATGGTAACGTGACGCTGTTCAACACCGAGTATGATGAATACCGCGATGAACTGGCCTCGGTCGGTGTGCGCCACTGGCATCTTGACGAACCGCGCATAGGACCGCTGCGCAAACTCGTGCGCCGGTTAAAGCGTCTTTCGATGCAGCGAAACGCCTGATTGATCCAGCCAGCCCGCCCTCGGCGCCTCGAGGCCACTGGACAAGTAAACGGATCGGTTTACCCTGTGCCGTGACTGCATCAGCCACGGGACCGATTCATGAAACTGACCGTCGACGGCACCACGCATGAGCTCGATATCGAACCCGAGATGCCGCTTTTGTGGGTGCTGCGCGACCAGTTGGGCCTCGCCGGCGTAAAATATGGCTGCGGCATCGCCGAATGCGGCGCCTGCTTGGTACATATCGACGGGCAGGCCGTGCATTCTTGCCAGACGCTTGTCGGCGATGTCTGGGGCGAGGTGACCACCATTCACGGCCTCGCCGCCCCCGGCACGCTTCATGCGGTGCAGGCCGCCTGGATCACGCATCAGGTGGCGCAATGCGGCTATTGCCAGTCCGGGCAGATCATGCAGGCCGCCGCGCTGCTGGCTGAGACGCCCGATCCCACGGATCAGGAGATCGACGACGCCATGAGCATGAACCTCTGCAGATGCGGCACCTATCCGCGCATCCGGGCGGCCGTCAGAACTGCTGCCCAGACCCTGCGCGAGGACACCCAATGAGCCGCGCCGGGAAAATCGCGCGCCGGACGTTTCTGACCGGCTCGATCGCCACCGCCGGGGGTGTCGCATTCGGGGTCTACATGTATCGCCGCCCTTCCGCGAACCCGCTGATCGACGGGCTGGCAGAGGGCGAGGCGGCGCTTACGCCCTATGTGCTGATCCGCCCGGACGGGGTCACGCTGATCACGCCGCGCGCCGATCTTGGCCAGGGGGCGGCGCATGTGCAGGCTCTGCTGATCGCCGAAGAACTTGATATCGGGCTTGATCAGGTGAGCCTCGATCCCGGCCCGCCAAGTGCTGCCTATTACAACACCGCCCTTTCGCGTGAGGCGCTTCCTTTTGCTTCCACCAACGAATCCCGCTTGGCCGAAACCGCCCGCGCTTTGATGGATGCGCCGATAAAGTTTCTGGGCATCCAGATCACCGGCGGCTCGACAACCGTGCCCGATGGCTGGCAGAAGCTGCGCCATGCCGGCGCCGTCGCGCGCGAGACACTGAAGGCCGCCGCCTCGCTTGAAACGGGCCTGCCCGTCAGCGATCTGACCACCGAAGGCGGCGCCGTGCTGCTGCCCGATGGCACCCGCCTGCCCTATACCGATCTTGCCGCCCGCGCCGCCGAGATCGACCCGGTCACCGATGTCGCCCTCCGCGACCCGTCCAATTGGCGCCTGATCGGCAAGCCCACGCAGCGCAGCGATATCGTCGCAAAATCGACCGGCCAGCAGAGCTTTGGCATCGACGTGACCCTGCCCGACATGCTGTTCGCCGCGATCCGCACCAATCCACGGCAAGGCGGCGAGATGCTGAGCCATGACGCGTCCAAGGCCGAAACCATGCGCGGCGTCCACAAGATCGTGCCGATCACCGGCGGGGTCGGTGTTCTGGCGGACAACAGCTGGCGCGCCATGCGCGCGGTTGAAGCGATCCGCATCGACTGGGGTCCGGCCCCCTACCGCCCGCATCAGGGCGAACACTGGCGCGCGCTTGAAAACAGCTTCACCGACAAGCGCCGCGACAGCCGGTTGCGCAACGATCGCGATGTCGATGCCACCCTCGCGGCCACCACCCCGCTTGAGGCCGAATACCGCGCGCCCTACCTTGCCCATGCACCGCTGGAGCCGATGAACGCGACCCTGCAAATCAAGGACGGGCGTGTGGATGTCTGGACCGGCACGCAGATCCCGCGCTTCGTGCAAAAGAACGTCGCAAGCATCATCGGCGTGAAACCCGCGCAGGTGCGTGTTCATGTGCAGATGAGCGGCGGCAGCTTCGGCCACCGGCTCGAAGACATGATGGTGCGCCGCGCCGCCGAACTGGCCATGCATGCGGATGGAAGACCGGTCAAGCTGACGCTCTCGCGCGAAGAGGACATGGCGCATGACTACCCCCGCCAGATCGCGATGGCGCGTGGCCGAGGCAGCGTTTCGGGCGGCCATGTGCAGGCCTTTGACCTTGGTATCGCGATGCCCTCGATCATGCGCTCTCAGATGCGCCGGCTCGGCATGCCGATGATGGGCGCCGACCTTCAGATCGTCGCGGGCGCCTGGGACCAGCCCTTCGCCATCCCCGATTACCGGGTGAGCGGCTACCGCGCGCCCGATCTTGCGCCGATCAGCTCCTGGCGCTCTGTCGGCGCCTCGACCAATGGGTTCTTTCACGAGAGCTTCCTTGATGAACTGATCCATGCGGCGGGGGCCGACCCGCTGGAGGAACGGCTGCGCCTTTGCGACCACGCCCCCTCGCGCAAGGTGCTGGAAACCTTGGGCGAAATGTCGGACTGGGGGGCGCCTTTGCCCGAGGGGCGCGGACGCGGCCTGGCCTTTTGCCTGTCTTTCGGCACACCCTGCGCCGAGGTCGTGGATGTCACCGTCACCGACTCAGGCATCCGGATCGACAAGGTCCATGTCGTCGCCGAGGTGGGCCGCGTCATCGACCCCGTGAATTTCGAGAACCAGGTGCAGGGTGGCGTCATCTGGGGGCTGGGCCACGCGATCTTTGCTGAAACCACCTATGATGACGGCATGGCCGAGCAGCGCAATTTCGACAGCTTCCGCTTCATGCGCATGTATCAATGCCCCGAAATCATCGTGCGCGGGCTGGAAAACGATTCCCGCGTGCGCGGCATCGGCGAACCCCCGGTCCCCCCCGCTGCGCCTGCGCTGGCAAATGCGATCTTTGCCGCGACCGGCATTCGCCTGCGCCAGATGCCTTTCATGCGGGACATGGATTTCGTCTGATCCGCGGAGGCCTTGCCTTGCCTCCCCGCTGGTGCTTCAAGAAGACATGCGCCACCTCCTGACAACGCTCCTGCTTTTGGCACTCTCCTCGCTCAGCGGGCTGGCGGCGCAATGGCTTGGGCTGCCGCTTCCCTTCATGATCGGGCCATTGATCCTGACCGGGATCATCGCCACCGCCCTGCCCCAGCAGCTGCCCGCAGGCTATACGTTTCCCCCCGGCCTGCGCATCGTGTTCATCTCGGTGATCGGGCTCATGATCGGCGCTCAGGTCACGTCGGAACTGCTTGCCGCCGCGCCGCGCCTGATGCTCAGCTTCGCGGCACTGACCCTGTTCATCATCTGTGCCCATGCCTTCAATTACACGGTGTTTCGCCGCATCGGCGGCTATGACCGCGCCACCGCCTTTTATGCGGCCACGCCGGGCGGGCTATATGAATCCATCGCCCTTGGCGAAGAAGCCGGGGCCGACATGTCCCGCCTCATGCTGCAGCAGTTCCTGCGGATCATCGTGGTCGTGACCGTCCTGCCCCTCGGGCTGCAAATCTGGCTGGGCGAACCGGTCGGCAGTTCGGGCGGCATGACGCTGGCGCGCAGTGCCGTGCCCTGGTCCGACCTTCCATGGATCATGCTGGCCGGTGGCGCTGGCTACCTGCTGGGGCGCGCCCTGCGCCTGCCTGCCGGGCAGTTGACCGGCCCCCTGGCACTGGCGGCGATCCTGTCAGTCAGCGGGCTTTATCCGCTCGATATTCCGCAATGGCTGGTGAATGTGGCGCAGATCGTGATCGGCTGCGCGCTTGGCATGCGCTTCACCGGGATCAGCCGCAAGCTCATCCTGCGCGGCGCGCGCCTTGCGCTCATCTCGGTGGGCGGGATGCTGATCCTGGCAGCCCTCTTCGCCGAGATCCTGTATGTCGCCGTGGGCGAACCTTTCGATGTCATGCTCATCAGCTTTGCCCCCGGCGGCGTGACCGAGATGGCCTTGATCGCGCTTTCGCTTCAGGCCAACCCGGCGCTTGTGACGCTGCACCATATCTGGCGCATCCTGATCACCGTGATCGGGCTTGGCCTGTCGGCACGCTGGCTGCGCCGCCGCCTTTGACAGGCTGGTCCGCCTGCGCTATCTGAACACACGTTCATTTAACGACCGGAGCCTCGCCATGCGCATCAACGACACCGCCGCTATCATCACCGGAGGCGCCTCGGGCCTGGGTGAGGCCACCGCCCGCCACTTCCGCCAGATGGGCGCCAAGGTCACGATCCTTGACCGTGACGCCACCCGCGGCAACGCCGTGGCCGAGGAAATCGGCGCAGGTTTCGCCGAAACCGATGTGACCGACGAGACCTCTGTCCGCGATGCCGTATCCGCGGCGCGCGATCACATGGGGCGGATCACCGCCGCGGTGAACTGCGCCGGGATCGCCACGGGCGAAAAAACCCTCGGCAAGGACGGCCCGCATGATCTGGATGCGTTCCGCCGCACCATCGACATAAACCTCGTGGGCACCTTCAACGTCGCCCGTCTTGCCGCTGCCGAAATCGCCCGCAACGACCCCGGCCCCGACGGCGCGCGCGGCGTGATCGTCAATACCGCCTCGATCGCCGCCTTTGACGGGCAGAAGGGCCAGACCGCCTATGCGGCCTCCAAGGGCGGGATCGCCGGGCTCAGCCTGCCAATGGCGCGCGATCTGGCACGCGAAGGCATCCGCGTCATGGCGATTGCGCCGGGGATTTTCCTGACACCGATGATGCAGGGCCTGCCCCAGGAGGTTCAGGACCAACTGGCGCAGGACGTGACCTTTCCCAAACGGCTGGGCGATCCGGCGGAATATGCCGCGCTGGCGCGTTTCATCGTGGAGTGCGATTACCTCAACGGCGAGGTCATCCGCCTGGATGGCGCTTTGCGGATGCAATAACCCCGCAGCCGCTAGATCGCGCCCTCGGTCTCGATCTTGAGGTCATGACCGCAATGCTTGCAGTGGATCGCGTCGGTGTCATGCTTCAACAGCCCGCATTCGGGGCATTTGTGCTTGATCTTGGCGGGCGAAAAGATCGAACGCACCAGTTGCAGGAACAGCCCAACGCCGACCACCATGATCCCCATCGTCAACACCCGCCCCCAGGACGTGGTCATAACGATATCGCCAAACCCCGTCGTGGTCAGGGTCGCCACGGTGAAATAAAGCGCGTCGATATAGTTGTTCAGGTCCGGCTCATTGCCCCCGCGAAGCGTATAGACCACCGCCGCCGTGGCGAAGATGAACACCAACAGATTGACCGCCGCCAGGATCGGGTCTTCGTGGCGGCGGAAAAAGGCCGCATCCCGGCGCAGGTCGCGCAACAGGTGATAGGAATGCACCAGCCGGAGCGACCGCAGCACCCGCAGCATCGCCAGTTCCTGCCCATAGAACGGCGTCGCGATCAGCGACGCCAGCACCACGAAATCGGCCAGCACATAGACCCGGCGCAAAAGGCGCATGCGGTTTGAGCTGATCCAGAACCGCATCACCAGGTCCGCCACGATCACCGCGCCGATCAGGATATCGGCAACAAAGATCGCCCGCGTCAGCGGCAGTGGTGCGGTCGCCAGGAAAAAGAGGATCGAGCACGCATCGAATATCAGCAACCCATAGCGGAAGTTCGTGGCGCGCTTGCTGCGCCCCTCGTAAAGCAGCCTGATCCGGTCCTTGACTGTTCTGTTCTCCGACATTTGCGCACCGACCCTATACCGACGTGGTACCGACGTAATACCGACTGGGGATTTCAGCCAGCATTTTCCGCTTTCTCCTCAAGCGTCAGCCACTCGTCCTCGGCGCTTTGCAAGGCCGCCTGCCTTGTACTGAGCGCCTCGGTGGCCTTTTGAAACTTGATCGGTTCGCGGGTGAACAGTTGGGGATCCGCCAGCAATTCCTCAAGCTTCCCGATCTCTGCCTCAAGCTTCGCCATCTCGGCGGGCAAAGCCTCCAGCCGGTGCTTCTCGGTAAAGGACAGCCCGCCCCGGCCGGTTTTCTCCGGCGCCTTGCCTTGCTTTGGCTTCTGGCTGTAGTTTCTTGTTTTTGCTTTATTTTTATCGCTCCAGTCTTCTGATCCGGCGCGCTGCTGGCTCTGGTAATCGGTCCATCCGCCGGCATAGACCGTCGCCCGGCCATCACCCTCCATCGCGATAGTCGTCGTTGCCACCCGGTCCAGAAAATCGCGGTCGTGACTGACCAGCAGCACCGTGCCGTCGTAGTCGTCCAGCAATTCCTGCAGCAGGTCCAGCGTCTCGATATCGAGGTCGTTGGTCGGCTCGTCCAGCACCAGAAGGTTACTTTCCCGCGCCATCAGCTTGGCCAGCAGCAACCGTGCTTTTTCCCCACCTGACAAGGACTTAACAGGCGCTCTTGCCTGTTGTTCATCGAACAGGAACTCCTTGAGATAACCGACCACATGGCGCGGATTGCCGCGCACCATGACCTGATCCGCCTGCCCTGAAACGCGCATATCCTTGTCGCCGGTCAGACTGTCCCAGAGCGTCATTTCGGGTTCCAACCGGGCACGGGCCTGATCGAACACCGCCGGCATAAGGTTGGTGCCGTGGTCGACCGTCCCGCTATCGGGTTCGATTTCCTTGAGAAGCATCTTGAGAAGCGAGGTCTTGCCCACGCCATTCGGCCCGACAAAGGCAATCCGCTCTCCACGCTGAATACGAATCGAGAAGTCGCTCAGGATGATGTTACCATCGTAAGCCTTTGATATATTGTGTGCTTCTATCACACGCTTGCCTGATTTCGGTCCTGATTCCAGCGCCATCGCGGCGGCGCCTTGGCGTTTGATCTGGGCGGCGCGGTCGGCGCGCATGGCTTGAAGATTGCGAAGGCGGCCCTGGTTGCGTTTGCGCCGGGCGCTGATTCCCTCGACGGCCCACCGGGCCTCGGCCTTGATCTTGCGGTTGAGCTTGTGGCGGGCCTGATCTTCTTCCTCCCAGACCTTGTCGCGCCAGCTTTCGAAGGACTCGAAACCCTTTTCCTGACGACGAATAATTCCCCTGTCAATCCAAAGTGTTGCGCGGGTAAGCTCACGCAAGAATGCGCGGTCGTGGCTGATCAGCACAAAGGCCGTGCGGGTCTGCTTGAGCTCGGCCTCGAGCCATGCGATGGCCTCGATGTCGAGATGGTTGGTCGGCTCGTCCAACAACATGAGATCGGGCGCTTCGGCCATCAGTTTGGCCAGCGCCGCGCGGCGTCTCTCGCCGCCCGAGGCGGTCGCGACCGGCGTAGAAGGGTCGAACTTGAGGCCCTCCGCCGCCATCTCGACACGGTAGGATTCTGCGTCATCCAGCGCGCTGGCCGCGAAATCACCAAGCGTCGAAAACCCTGACATATCAGGATGTTGCTCCATGTATCCCACGCTGATTCCGGGCGTCACCACCCGTGCGCCGCTATCGGCTTCGACCAGTCCGGCCATCACTTTCATCAAGGTCGACTTGCCCGACCCATTCCGCCCCACGAGGGCCACGCGGTCGCCGGGTTGAACGACAAGGGACACCCCTTCGAACACGGGGTCCCCGCCAAAGGTGAGTGATATATCCGAGAGTTGAAGAAGCGGTGCACGAGCCATGAGAGCGGGCTATCCCGCCGCCTGTCAGGCGTCAAGCGGCGACGACACAGACTGCATCGGTATCACGTCGGTATCATGTCGGTATAACGTCGGTCTCGAAGTGCAAGCGCATTCAGCCAGCAACCGCCCTCAAAAGGCGCTTGCGCGCGGGCGGGATCGCCGCGATTTCGAGGCCGGTGAACACATGCAGCGTGTCGAGTTGACGATCGACCACTGCATGATCGCTGACCCATCCCCCCATAACGAGGTAACTGCGCAACAGCGGCGGCATCCGTAACATCGCCTGTTTGGCATCTGGGCTGCGGCGGCCAAGCTTCTGGGAGAACCGGAACACTGCGGGCGCCTTGACGCGGGGCAGCCAGCGCCGGGGCGCAATATGGCGATGCGCCAGCATGGTGAAGGCATCAAGATGGGCCTGCGCGTCGGCGCCCTGAAACGAGGAACAACCAAACAGCATCTCGATCCCGCGCGCATCGACGAAACGGGTCATCGCTCCCCAGGCGACCCGCAAGATATCGGGGTCCTTGAGGCCAGGGCGGATACAGAAGCGGCCGAGTTCGACCATCGGCCCGTCAAAGCTGGACAGGGCCGAAAGCTCATAGAATTGCGCCGAATAGCTACGACCGATCTCGGCGCCGCCGGGCAAGGGCAGCAGGCGAAAGCAACAGACCAGTTGCCCGCTGTTAACATCCTCTATCAGGAAATGGGTGCAGATATCGTCAAAGGTATCGCGGTCAAGCGTCCCGGGCGGCGCGGCCCGGAGAAACGCCGCGCCACGCAATTCCTGTGCGGCGCGAATATCCGCTGCGTTCTCTGCGATGCGCGCCTTGTAGCGCCCCCTGCTCAGTGCCGGCATGACAATGATCCCAAGCCACAGGAAATCTGTATCCGCCGCAGCCCTAGCATACAAGCTGTGACGCGCCGGTGACAGGATCAGTTGAAGATCTGACCAGGGTCGATATTGCCGATATTGCTGATCATCTGGCGGATGAAGTTGTTGTTCACGACCGAGTTGTCGGTGACCCGGCGCGACAGCGGCACGACCCGACCGTCCTCGAGGCCGAAGCGCTCGATATTGGCGATGGTGTCGGTTTCGTTGAAGCTAATCGCCAGCACCTGACGCTCGACCACCTGGGGGCGGAACATTCCGAATTCGCGAATCTGGCTGCGCACATAGTAGTAGTCGCCGCCCTCGAGCACCCCGCCCATCGTGGGCGGCCCGACCACATCATCCACAGACGCCCGCGTATCGACGCCGACGACAAGTTGCTGAAGATCCTCTTCCGGTGGGATATAACCGTGATTCTGATAGCTCGCCGAGCAGGCCGCGACGGCAAGAAGGCTCATGGCGGCCAGTGCACCGCTCAATCGTTTTGTGATACCAATCATCTTCGCCCTCTTGATCTTGGCCCGATATGCCTTTTATCCCGCTTACAACAAGGTGGCCCACTGGTTCAAGAAAGGAAGACTCCGGCTTGGCACAGGACGACACGACACCGAAGACGGTATTTCGCATAACCGAGCTGTCGCCGCACAGGCCACTTGGCTTCAATCTGCGCCCCGACAACGCCACGATGGAGCGGATTCGCGCGCATCTTGACCTGCTTGCGCTGCGCAAACTGTCATTCGCGGGCGAATTGCGGTCCGAGGGCAAGCGCGACTGGCGACTGGATGCGCGCCTTGGCGCGACGGTGGTGCAGCGCTGCGTCGTATCGCTGGCGCCGGTGACGACGCGGCTGGACGAGGATGTGAGCCGGCTTTTCGCGGCGGATATGGCCGAGACGCTCGAAAGCGACGAGATCGAGATGCCCGAGGACGACTCCGTCGAGCCCTTGCGCGATACGATCGACCTTGAAGCGGTGATGATCGAGGCGTTGACGCTGGCGCTGCCCGACTATCCGCGCCATGACGAAGCAGAGCTGGAGCAAGGCGAGTTCACCCCGCCCGGCGCAGCGCCGATCAAGGACGAAGAGACCAAGCCCTTTGCGGCGCTGGCCGGGTTGAAGCAGAAACTCGAACGTGACGAGTGACGTGGAAAAAATCACTTGCCCTGACCCGGATTCGCTGTATTTTCGCGCTCTCATCGGAATTTGGGGTTGAACCGAAGGCTCGCTAACGATTAAGAGCCGCGGACACTCGTGAAACCGGGCCACGATGGCCCACAGGAATTGAGGTTGCGACATGGCTGTCCAACAGAACAAGGTATCGAAATCGCGCCGCAACAACCGCCGGGCACATGACTCGCTGGTTGCGGCCAACCCGAATGAATGCCCCAATTGTGGCGAGCTGAAGCGCCCGCACCATGTTTGTGCGGCGTGTGGCCATTATGCCGACCGCGAAGTCGTCGCCATGGTTGACGAAGTCGATCTGGACGAAGACGCGGCCTGAACATTCAGAAGGCGAGCGTCCGCATGACCGCACGGATGGAACAATCTAAAGCGGGTGCCGGACGCACCATCATATCCGTAGACGCCATGGGCGGCGACGAGGGGCCGGCAACCGTTGTTGCCGGCATTTCGCATTCGGCCAAGAAGAATCCCGATATCGGGTTCATCCTGCATGGTCCCGAGGATGTGCTGAAGCCGCTGGTCTCTAAGCGGCGGCATCTGCAGGGGCGCTGCGAAATCCGCAATGCGCCCGATGTGGTGCAGATGGAGGACAAGCCCAGCCATGTGTTGCGCACCGGGCGCGAGACCTCGATGTGGTCGGCTCTGGAGTCAGTGCGCGAAGGCGAGGCGACGGTCTGTGTGTCCTGCGGCAATACCGGCGCGCTGATGCTGTTGTCGGTCATGCGGCTGCGCAAGCTGACCGGAATCTATCGCCCGGCGATCGCCGTGATGTGGCCGTCGCGCAACCCCCAGGGGTTCAACATAATGCTGGATGGCGGCGCCGATATCCGCGCCGATGCCAAGGACCTGATGCAATACGCTCTGATGGGCACGTCCTATGCGCGCAACGGATTCGGGCTGAGCAAGCCGCGCGTCGGGCTGCTGAATGTGGGCACCGAAGAGCACAAGGGCCGCGCCGAGCTCAAGGAAGCGTATGATCTGATTTCGGCCAATGCCCGAAATGCCGATTTCGAATTCGTCGGTTTCGTCGAAGGGCGCGACCTGCCGGGCACGCTGTGCGATGTGATCGTGACCGACGGATTCACCGGCAATGTCGCGCTGAAGACCGGAGAGGGCATCGCCTCGCTGATCTCTTCGCTGCTGCGCGAGGCGTTTCAGTATTCGCCCCTGTCGCGGCTGGCCTCGGTGCTGGCCTATACGTCACTGCAGCGCCTCAAGAAACGAATCGATCCGCGGCGCGCCAATGGCGGCGTGTTCCTCGGGCTGAACGGCACTGTGGTAAAATCGCACGGTGCGGCGGACGCGACCGGCGTTTCGGCCGCCGTCAAACTGGCTTTCGAGCTGGCCGAGAACGGCTTTACCGAAAAGCTGGCGGCACGGGTTGCATCCGCCAGCATGCTTGACCAAGATGATGCGACCAACAATTCAGACAACGGTGAAACCGAATGACGCTGCGCGCCGTCGTGGAAGGCGTCGGGCACTACTTGCCGGACCGTATCGTTCCCAACTCAGAATTCGAAAAGACACTCGACACATCCGATGAGTGGATCCGCACGCGCTCGGGCATCGAGCGACGGCATTTTGCAGCCGATGGCCAGACCACATCTGACCTGGCGGTGCGTGCCGCGCGCGCGGCGCTGGCAAATGCGGGGCTGAGTGCCGCGGATGTCGACGGGATCATCGTCGCCACCTCGACGCCCGACCTGACCTTTCCCTCGGTCGCCACGATGGTGCAGCAAGAACTGGGCATGACGGGTGGTTTTGCATTTGACGTGCAGGCGGTCTGCGCCGGGTTCATCTATGCGCTGACCACTGCCAATGCGTTGATCATGTGCGGTCAGGCGCAGTCCCTGCTGGTGATCGGGGCCGAGACCTTCAGCCGGATCATGGACTGGAACGACCGCTCCACCTGCGTGCTGTTCGGCGATGGCGCCGGGGCGCTGGTGCTGCGCGCGGGCGAAGGTGAGGGCACGAACGAGGATCGCGGGATCCTCTCAGCCGATCTCAATTCCGACGGGCGCTATCGCGAGATGCTTTACGTTGATGGCGGCGTGTCGACCACCGGGGATGCCGGAAAGCTGCGTATGCAAGGCAATCCCTTGTTCCGTCAGGCGGTCGAGAAACTGGCCAGCACAGCGGAAACGGCGCTGGCCAAGATCGGGCTGAGCGGCGGGGATGTGGACTGGATCGTGCCGCATCAGGCCAATATCCGCATCATTCAGGGCACCGCGAAGAAAATGGGCGTGTCGATGGACCATGTGATCGTCACCGTTCAGGACCACGGTAACACGTCGGCGGCGTCGATCCCGCTGGCGCTGTCGGTGGGTGTGGCACGCGGACAGATCAAGCGCGGCGATCTGGTGCTGTCCGAAGCGATCGGCGGCGGGTTGGCCTGGGGCTCGGTCGTGCTGCGCTGGTAGATTCGCGCGCAACCTATTTTCGCTTAAAGAGCCCTTCGCAAGTCGTTGACATTGACTCGGAAATTCCTTCCGCCCTACAGTCTGCCAAGGACAGAGGGGATCAGATGAGCGAGAAAACAATTACCAGAATGGATCTGAGTGAGGCCGTATTCAGGGAAGTCGGCCTGTCACGCAACGATTCCGCGCAGCTCGTGGAGACAGTGTTGTCACATATGTCCGACGCGCTGGTTCGCGGTGAACAAGTCAAGATTTCGTCTTTCGGAACCTTTTCCGTGCGCGAGAAATCCGCACGGGTCGGGCGTAATCCAAAGACCGGCGAGGAGGTGCCGATCAACCCCCGCCGCGTTCTGACATTTCGTCCGTCGCATCTGATGAAGGACCGGGTCGCCGACGGCAACAAAAGCTAGGACACAAGCCGGAGATGGCCAAATCAGCCGACGCCTTCCGCACGATCAGCGAAGTAGCCGACTGGCTGGAAACGCCCGCGCATGTTTTGCGTTTCTGGGAGAGCAAGTTCAGCCAGGTCAAACCCGTCAAGCGCGCGGGTGGGCGCCGCTATTACCGGCCCGCCGACATGCAGCTTCTGAGCGGCATCAAGAAGCTGCTTCATGACGACGGCATGACCATCAAGGGCGTGCAGAAAATCCTTCGGGAACAAGGGATAAAGCATGTTGCGGCGCTGTCGCAACCGCTGGACGGTGAGGCTGACGATTTCGCGGAAGCCGGTCTTGAAGTCGCGCCAGAAGCGCCAGCCGAGACAGCGCAAGTCCTGAATTTCCAGACAGGAAGTGCGACACAAACCGCGGAAGATGAGACTCCGGACACCCCGCCGGCTGAAAATATGCCTTCTGATTCCCAAGGCGACGCAGCGCCCGATGCCCCCCCGGAGATGACCCCCTCCTCCTCAGCCGAAACACATGCTCAGGAGGTAGAGGAGGCCGATAACGGAGACGGAGGCGGCGCCGGAGATGATGTTGCGGATGAACGCCCTGCCCCGGACGAAGAGGAACACGCAGAACCGGTTCCCTCGGGCGTAAGCCAACCGCAGGGCACAGAAGAGGATCGGGGCCACGTGGAGCCAGTCGGCGCCACGCCTGTCGAGGCCGGTACGGCACCCGAGACAGAGGCTGACACAAAGACGCCGCCTGAGGTCGAAAATCCCCCCGCCGCACCCCGGCCTGCCATCGTCTCGGTGCCCGACGATCCGCCCGACACCACCCCTGCCCCGACCGGGCTTCTTACAGAGCTTGCGCGATTCTCGGGCGCGCTCGACGCCGAGCAGCAGGCAAGGCTGGCCACATTATGCGACCGTCTGCGCGCCGTCACCGCCAAAGGCCGGTCGTAACGCGGCGGGTGATCGGAAATTTCCCATTTCCCCTCTTGTTCCCGGTGTCAAAACCGGTATGTAACGGCCTCATGTCGGGCTATAGCGCAGTCTGGTAGCGCGTCCGTCTGGGGGACGGGAGGTCGCAGGTTCGAATCCTGCTAGCCCGACCATTTCACCGCCCCCATAATCGCCCCGGCGGGGGCGCCCGGCAGAGACCCGGGGCGCCCGTGCCCAAGGAACTGGGGGATGAGATGACCGGTGTTCTTGCCAGCCAGCAGATTTCGGCCCTGATCGCCGATGGCCGCCTTTCGGCGCAAAAACCCATTCTTCCCGAACAGGTGCAGCCTGCCAGCCTCGATCTGAGGCTTGGAAACGTGGCTTACCGCGTGCGCGCCTCGTTCCTGGCCGGTCACTCTTGCAGTGTCGCTGAACGCCTTGACGAATTCGAGATGCACCGCATCGACCTGCGCGAAGGCGCAGTCCTGGAAAAGGGCTGTGTCTATGTCGTGCCCCTGATGGAGGTGCTGGACCTGCCCGCGCAGTTGCAGGCCGTTACCAATGCCAAGTCGTCGACCGGGCGGCTGGATCTTTTGACGCGCACGATTACCGACGGCGGTACCGAATTCGACCGCATCCAGCCGGGCTATCACGGCCCGCTTTACGCCGAGATCTGCCCACGCTCGTTCTCGGTGCTGGTGCGGCCGGGCATGCGGCTTAACCAGATCCGTTTTCGCGACGGTCAGGCGGTGCTGGACGATGATGCGCTGAGCGCGCTGCATGCCAGTATGCCGCTGGTGGATGGTGACGCGGTGATTGATGATGGGTTGGGGTTTTCGGTCGATCTGAAACCACAGCGCGGGACGCTGGTGGGTTATCGCGCCAAGCCTCATACCGGGGTGATCGACCTTGACAATATCGGCGGTTACGACCCGGCCGAGTATTGGGAGGAGGTGCATTCCGAAAATGCGCGCATCATCCTCGATCCGGGCGCGTTCTATATCCTGGTCAGCCGCGAGGCGGTGCATATTCCGCCCGCCTATGCCGCCGAAATGGCGCCCTACCTTGCGATGGTGGGGGAGTTCCGTGTGCATTACGCGGGCTTTTTCGACCCCGGTTTCGGCCATGACGCAGCCGGCGGCGCCGGGTCGCGCGGCGTGCTGGAAGTGCGCTGCCACGAGGCGCCCTTTGTGCTCGAGCACGGGCAGATCGTGGGGCGGCTGGTCTATGAGAAGATGGATCAGGAACCCGAGCAGCTATACGGCGCGGGAATCAGCTCGAATTACCAGGGACAGGGGCTGAAACTGTCCAAGCATTTCCGAGCGCGCTAAGCGCCGATCAGAACCTGCCGAAGCGACGACCGATGCGCATAGCCTGACGGGCGCGCTGCTGCGTCTTGCGCGTATCGGGGCCCTGCCCCTGCCCGGCCTGCTGTTGGCCGCCCTGCGCCTGCCCCTGCGTCTTGCCCTTGCGGTTGCCCATTGCTTTGAACCCGGCAGCCATACCGCGGCTCATCACTTGGCGCATGACCATGCGGACGATCATTGAAACGATCCGATTGGCGTTCATGGTAGCCTCGCTTTCTGCCTCTGGGGCGTGACATAGCATGAAACCATGCCGATTTCAGGGCGTTTCGGACCCAAAAAAGCGCGATTACTCTTCAAAAAGCTCGCTTTGGTCCTCTGCGTCCGCCTCGTCACCGTCTTCGTCTTCACCATCGCCGGCTTGCGGCATGGAGCCGGGCGGCGGGCGGTTTTCCAGAAGCCCGGCGGCGCGCAGTTCCTTGAGACCGGGCAAGTCGCGCGCGGATTCGAGGCCGAAATGATCGAGAAAGGTCTGCGTGACCACGAATGTCACGGGCCGCCCCGGTGTCATCTTGCGGCGGCCAAAGCGAATCCACTCCATCTCCAGCAGTTGATCCACCGTGCCCCGGCTGACCGAAACGCCGCGGATCTCCTCGATCTCGGCGCGCGTCACCGGCTGATGATAGGAGATGATCGCCAGCGTTTCGATTGCCGCGCGGCTGAGTTTGCGGGTCTCCACGGTTTCCTTCTGCATGAGAAAGCCAAGGTCCGGCGCGGTGCGCATCGCCCATGCATCACCAACCCTGACCACCCGCACGCCGCGCCCTTCGTAGCGTTTTCGCAGATGCGCCAGCGCCTCGGCGGCGTCGCAGCCATGCGGCATTCGGGCTTCCATTTCCTTGAGGGTGACGGGTTCCGCAGTCGCGAACAGGATCGCCTCGCACATGCGTTCCTGTTCGGCGATGGGGGGGGCCGCGAAAAGGCTTTCTTCTGTTTTTTCAGCTTCTTCTGACATGTTCCTAATCTTTCCGGCGCAGCTCTATCGGGGCGAATGTATCGGATTGGCGCAGCTCGATCTTGCCTTCCTTGGCCAATTCCAGTGACGCGGCAAATGTCGATGCCGTCGCCGAGCGGATGCGGGCGGCATCGCTGGTGAAACCTTCGGGCAGATAGGTGGAAATGTCGGTCCATGTCCCGGCGAAACCGATAAGCGAGCGCATCCGTTCAAGCGCCTGTTCCATGGTGAAGACCGACTCGCGATCCATCGAATAGGGGCGGAATTCATCCTTGGTGCGGATGCGCGCATAGCCCTGCATGAGGTCCAGAAGCGTCGCGGTATAGGTCACGCGCTTGACGCGGGTGACATCCTCGGGGATGCCGCGCGCAAAGAAATCTCGGCCCAGCTGGTCGCGCGCCATCAGCATGGCGGCATGTTCGCGCATTGCCTGAAGGCGTTCGAGCTGAAAGGCCAGATGCGCGGCCATTTCCTCGCCCGAAGGTCCCTCTTCAGTGGGATCGGGTGGTAACAGAAGGCGTGATTTGAGAAAGGCGAGCCAGGCGGCCATCACCAGGTAATCGGCGGCCAGTTCGATGCGCAGTTGCTTGGCCTGATCCACAAAGGCCAGATATTGGCGCGCAAGCTCGAGGATCGAGACCTTGCGCAGATCGACCTTCTGCGTGCGCCCAAGCGTCAGCAGTACGTCGAGCGGGCCTTCGAACCCGTCAATATCGACGATCAGCGCCTCGGCGGCAACACGTTCGGACACGGGAACGACCCGTGCCTGACCTTCCTCGAATTCATCTTCAACCATCACCGCGCCCGTTTGTCAGCGCGTCAAGCTTTGCCTCAAGTGCGGGAATGTCAACCTCGTCGGGATCGCGCCGTGCGGCTAATGCGCGTTCAGCGCGGGCCTGACCCTCTGGTGAGAGGCGCCCTGAGGCGTCGGCAACGGCGGCGCGTTCGTCCAGCGTGCCATTGCAATGCAGCACCACATCGCATCCCGCATCAAGCGCGGCGCGGGCAGTTTCCGCCAGCGAACCCTTGAGCGCCTTCATCGAGATATCATCGGTCATGATCAGCCCGTCGAAGCCAATCTGGTCGCGGATGAGGCGCATCATCACGGGCGAAAGCGTCGCCGCACGCGGGTCGATGGCGCTATAGACCAAATGCGCGGTCATCCCCATCGGCAGGTCGTTGAGCGCGCGGAAGGGCGCAAAATCGACCTTGCTCAGATCGGCTTGGACGGCATCGACCACGGGCAGGTCGAGATGGCTGTCAACCTGCGCGCGGCCATGCCCGGGGATATGCTTGAGCACCGGCAGGACGCCACCGGCGAGCAACCCATCCGCCACCGCGCGCCCCATGCGCGCCACCGTGTCAGGGTCGCAGCCATAGCAGCGGTTCCTGAGGAAATCATGGGTTTCGGGACCGGCCACATCGACGAGCGGCGCACAGTTGCTGTCGATCCCCAGATCATGCAGTTCGGCGGCGATCAGGCGATAGCGCAGATACATCGCCTCTTCGCCCGCGGCCCCGGCCGCCGCCACATGGTCAAGCGGCGCGGGCCAGTCGCGCCATAGCGGCGCGCGCAGGCGCTGCACGCGCCCGCCTTCCTGATCAATGGTGATGGGCGCATCACGGCCCACGGCATCGCGCATTTCGGCGCAAAGCGCCCGAACCTGATCGGGCGTGTCGATATTGCGCGCGAACAGGATGAAACCGAAGGGATCGGCATCCGCAAACAGCCGTTTCTCGTCGGCGCTCAGCCGCAGCCCTTCGGCATCAAGGATCGAGGCCCCGAAATGGCGGCTCAACGGGTCACCACCGGGATGCATTCGGCATTTTCCGCCACAAGCGCCGAACAGAAGCGGCGCGCATCGCTCAGATCGTCAAAGCCAATCGCGCGCAGGCGGTAGAAAGTTCGCCCGCCGCTTTGCGCCTTTTGAATCACGCGATCCTTGCCTTCGAGATATTCACCGAAACGCCCATCCAGGCGTTTCCATTCCTGTCGGGCGATGTCGGCGGATTCAAAGGCGCCAAGCTGCGCAAGGCGGGTGCCTGCCGGGATCGCCTCGGGGTCGATATCGCGCGGCCCGCTTTGAGCGGATGCGACGGCGGCGCTCTGTTGGCGGGGCTGCTGCCCAAGCGAGACGGGGCGCAATTGCGGGCGCAGCGAGCGCCCGATCCCGCCTTCGACGCGCAGCGCCTCGGCGATGGCGGCCTCGACGGCGGGTTCTTGTGTGGCCTCCGGCTCGGCCTCGGCTTGCGGGGTAGAGCCGTCGGCGGGCTCGACACTGGCCGCTTCGGCAAGCTCGCCCTGATCGGTGAGCTCGGTGGCAAGCGCATCGACCGCGGCCAGTTGCACCGGCTGATCCGCCGTCGGCGCAGGTTCGCCGACTTCGGCGCGCGGGGTCGCTTCGGCGGTTGGTTCGGGTTCCGGTTTCGACTTGGGGCGCGCTGCAGCCAATTCGCTGGCAGGTGCGTCCTCAAGCGTCAGATCCAGCGGTTTGGGCGCCAGCATGAGGCGATCGGCGGGTTCCTCGGTTGTTCCATCGGCGGCGACGGCGTTCACCGACAGGCCCTGATTGAGGGCCTGCCGCCCGCCGGGATCCTCGGGTTGAACCCGCAGCGGACCTTCGGCGGCGCGCACGACCGGCACGCCGCTGACATCGCGCACCAAGAGCTTGTAGCCCCAGACACCGACCCCGACGATCAGCATCAGCGACACCGCCGCCCCCGCAAGGTTGGTCAATCCTGCAATCCTGTTGCCCTGCTCCGGCGCAGCACCCGGCTGCGCGCCCTGCATCTCTGCCATGTCTCGCCTCGCTCTCGCACCGGCGATACTTGGCCGCCGGGGTTCTTTACTGCCGCCCCCGGCGCATTGCGCGGTTTTTACCGCATTTCCTCGGCCGGAGTTACGCCAAGAATACCAAGACCTGCGGAAATAACAACGGTCACGGCCCGGACAAGCGCGATTTTGGACTGGCTTGTGACCGGATCGTCCTCTTGCAGGAAGCGCAGGGCGGGTTCGTCATTGCCCCGGTTCCACAGCGCATGAAGTTCCGACGCCAGATCATAGAGATAGAAGGCGACGCGATGGGGTTCGTTGCTGCGCCCGGCGATCTCGACGAGGCGTGGCCATTCGGCCAGTTTGCGCGCAACGCTGAGTTCGGCGTCGTGGCTCAGGGTCTCGAGCGCGGCACCCGCCAGCGTGGCGTCATCCACATCGATCCCCGCCTCGCGCGCCTTGCGCAGAACCGAGTTCACCCGCGCATTCGCGTATTGGACGTAAAAGACCGGATTGTCCTTGGATTGTTCGAGGACTTTGTCGAAGTCGAAATCCAGCGGCGCGTCGTTCTTGCGGGTCAGCATGACGAAACGGGTCACATCCGGGCCGACCTGATCGACCACGTCGCGCAGCGTCACGAAGGTGCCCGCGCGCTTGGACATCTTGAATGGCTCGCCGTTCTTGTAAAGTTTGACCAGCTGGCACAGCTTGATGTCGAGCGGCACGCGCCCGTCGGTCAGCGCCGAAACGGCGGCCTTCATGCGTTTGACATAGCCACCGTGATCGGCGCCGAACACGTCGATCAGCACATCGAAACCGCGCTGCACCTTGTCGTAGTGATAGGCGATATCGGGGGCGAAATAGGTCCAGCTGCCGTCGGATTTCTTGACCGGGCGGTCCACGTCGTCGCCATGCTCGGTCGAGCGGAACAGGGTTTGCTGGCGCGGCTCCCAATCTTCGGGGGTCTTGCCCTTTGGCGGCTCGAGCACGCCTTCATAGAGCAGGCCCTTGTCCTCGAGCGCCTTCAGCGCCTCTTCGATCAGCCCGGTGCCATAGAGCGATTTTTCCGAAAAGAACACGTCCATCTCGACGCCAAGCGCCTTCAGGTCCTCACGGATCAGTTCCATCATGGCTTCGGTGGCGAAACTGCGCACCTCGGCCAGCCAGACCGCCTCGGGCTGATCGACATAGGCGTCGCCGACCTCGTTTTTCAGGGCCTCGCCCACGGCGATCAGGTAGTCGCCCGGATAGGTGCCATCCTCGAAGGCGACGGCCTGCCCGTGCGCTTCAAGGTAGCGCAGGTAGACCGAGCGCGCCAGCACATCGACCTGCGCGCCGCCGTCATTGATGTAATATTCCCGCGTGACCTTGTAGCCTGCGAAATCCAGCAGGCTGGCCAACGCATCGCCAAAGACCGCGCCGCGCGTATGGCCCACATGCAGCGGCCCGGTGGGGTTGGCGCTGACATATTCGACATTCACGGATTTACCCGCGCCTAGGGTCGAGCGCCCGAAATCGCCGCCCTGTTGCAGGGCCTCGCGCAGGACCGCGTGCCAGACGCCATCGGCCAGCCGCAGGTTGAGAAAACCCGGCCCGGCGACTTCGGCGCTTTGGATGCGCGCATCGCCCGACAGGTGCGTGGCGAGGGCCTCGGCGATGTCGCGCGGTTTGCGGCCAGCGGGCTTGGCCAGCACCATCGCGGCATTGGTTGCCATGTCGCCATGCGCCGGATCGCGGGGTGGTTCAACGGTGACATTCGCGAAATCGAGCCCGGCGGGCAGAGCGCCCTCGGCTTCGAGCGCGGACAGCGCCTCGAGAACCAGCGCGTGGATTTCGGTGAACAAATTCATCAGATCATTCCTTTTGCGTCGGGCGCCGGTTTACCACCGCAGCGGCGCGCGTCAATCGCAACGCGCCTGAAGCGGCAACAACGCCCCGCTGACCGCCCTGCCCCGCGCTCCGCACAGGAACATCGAGGTGGCAATCAGGTCCTCATCAGACACGCTTTCACTGCGCGTTGCGGGCAGGCGCAGGGCATTCACCCGGATGCCGCGCGCGCCCAGCTTGCCCTGCAGCGTTCCGGGCAGGGCCGACAGGGCCTGGTCGAACAATTGCCGGTCGACCCCAGCCAGCGCATTGGGTGCAGCGAACAGCGTCAGAACACTGCCCTGCCCGGCGCGCAACGCGCCTGCCAAATCGCGTGTCAGCGCCGGAATTGCGGCCACCGTGGCGCCGATGCGTTCGGGGTGGCGCACCGGTTGCAGATGGATCAGCGCCGCAAGGGGCTCATCGGCCCATATTTCGCCCAAGCGGCGGCAGAGGTCCGGGCGCAGCGGATCAAGCGCGAGCGGTTCGATCTGGTCGCGCGCCAAGGTCGCCATCTCGATGATGCGTGTCTCGTCACGATCCACCAGCACCACTCGCGCGCCCGCAGCGCAGAAAGCGTGACCCAGGGCCACGCCCTGTTCACAGCCTGCTGCAGCGATCAGAACGGTCTGACCAGAGAATTCACGTCCAGGCACCAAAGGCACTCATATCCCACCAACCGGCAAATCGTTAACACTGCAAGGCTCCGGGATCAACTTTCACCATTTGTCGCGCCCGTCGTTCCGTTCGCCGGGCCGCCATTTTTCACGTCGTCGCTTTTGGCGGGTCCAAAGGACAAAAGCTGAATGCCCGTGGTCTTGCGCGGGGCCTCATCGGCCTGGATCAGGCGAAGGCCGCTGCCCTCGTCATATTCGGCCAGAGGGATCGCATCGGGATTTCGCGCGCGCCAGGCCTCGAAATCGAAATCCTCGGAGAGACGGGTTTTGCGTACGTTCCAGCCTTCGTTCATCTTGCTGGCGATCTCGTAATAGGTGAGTTCACCCGCGATGGTGCGCCCGCCAAGCGTGGGGGGCAGCGCGTGACGGCGGCTTTCCTGCTTGGTGCGCTTGATCTGGAATACGCTTTCGCGCCCGAATTCCGGGGCGAGGTCGGTGGCGACCAGGG
>Ga0102931_1000212_pt1 | contig 28139 bp, 17 predicted proteins | sample SalPonR1_C_D1_MG_FD_79282 | JGI IMG/M metagenome (GOLD analysis project Ga0102931, IMG submission 79282) | Salt pond soil microbial communities from South San Francisco under conditions of wetland restoration - Salt Pond MetaG R1_C_D1_MG | ecosystem: Environmental > Aquatic > Marine > Intertidal... | reverse complement strand
ATAAAAAGTGTATTTTTCTGAAATAACTTCAACGAACTGTTCATTACATGAAGGAAGTGATACATGTTGATGGGAAGAAGGTATTGGTTCGCAACGACATTTTCACGTGGTCGAACCTGATATCTTTGACCAGAGTACTTGTGAGCGTTCCTATTATTTATATCCACTACCAGAATAACAAGGAGGTGACACAGCTGGTAACCATTCTGATAATTTATGGTGCCATTTCCGATTACCTGGATGGACTTGTTGCCCGGTTACGGAACGAAATTTCTGAGTTAGGTAAAATGCTGGATCCGATCGCGGACAAGGTGATGGCGTTTTTACTATTTTTTTATACGGTGTGGCTGGGCTGGATTCCACTCTGGTTCTTTCTGATCGGTGTGGTTCGGGATCTGCTTATTATGCTTGGATCGTGGTACATCAAAAAAGAGCGGGGTAAAGTGGCTATGTCAACTATGTCGGGAAAGATTTCGGTGAATGTGCTGGGATTGTACTGGATGTCGGTATTTTTCTTTCCGGAAGCGGGAGACGCTCATATGATCCTGATGATCTCTTCGCTGATCATTATGGCTATCTCTTTTGTTGACTATTTCTACCGGTATAAAATGATCCTTGACGGGGCTGAATTTAACTGAAGAACAATGGGAATATTTGAAAAGTTAGGACTTAAAAAAGAAGAAAAACTCGATAAGGGCGTAGAAAAAAGCCGCGACGGGCTTTTGGGAAAACTTGGGAAAGCGTTTGTCGGTAAAGATAAAGTTGATGCTGCAACTCTTGATGAACTCGAGGATATCCTTATTACATCCGACGTAGGAGTGAAAACTACCATCGAGATAATCGGCAGGATTGAAGACCGGGTTGCCAGGGATAAGTTTATCACCCAGGCGGACCTGCAAAAGATACTGAGGGAAGAAATTGCCGCACTTCTCATCGAGTCAGGAGATGACCGGCCTGTTGAGTTTGACGCAGAATTCAAGCAAAAGCCACATATTGTGATGGTCGTTGGCGTTAATGGCGTCGGCAAAACAACAAGTATTGGTAAGCTGGCCTATATGTATAAAAAAGCAGGAAAAGACGTGATGCTTGGAGCCGCCGATACATTTAGGGCAGCAGCTGTGGCCCAGCTTGAAATATGGAGCGAGCGTGCCGGCGTACCAATGATCCAGCAGGGGCAAAATGCCGACCCGGCTGCTGTTGCCTTCGATACGGTATCATCAGCAAAATCCAGGTCTGCAGATATCGCATTTGTGGACACCGCAGGCAGGCTTCACAATAAAAAATCCCTTATGAACGAACTGGGCAAAATTAAACGGGTCATGGGAAAAGTAGTAGATGATGCACCGCACGAAATACTGCTCGTTCTGGATGCATCAACCGGTCAGAACGCAATGCAGCAAGCCCGCGCCTTTACCGATGTTGTAGACGTTACCGGGCTTATACTCACCAAGCTCGACGGTACAGCCAAAGGCGGTATTGTTATTGGTATATCGAATGAGCTAAAGGTTCCGGTAAAGTATATCGGTGTAGGAGAGAGCATTGAAGATCTGCAGGTATTTGATAAAAAGTCATTTGTAGACGCGCTCTTTGGAAAATCAGACAGTTAGACTTTGTAAATTCTTCTTGGTTAGTTAATATGCGATTCCAACCAAAAAAGACTATCCAGTGGAAACTAAGACTTATTCATCAAAGCTTACCGCGTTAATTTTTTATCTATTACTTAGCACTTTGTTGTCTCTGTGTGCGGTTGCAAGCAGTTATTCTCAGGCATCATCGCAAAACGAACAGAGCCTCCTGCAAGCTAAGAACTATTTCGACTCCAACCAGATAGAGAAAGCAAGAGTATTATATAAATCAATTGAAGAAGAGAACTGTGGCGCCGTGTCCAGTGAAAAAGCGGGCGATTGTGTTAGCGCAAAAATTGGCCTTATTAATATCACAAGTCAGTTAGGTTCAGCAGAAGAGTCGATAGTACAGGCTAAAGAGGCTATATCTTACTTGGATGAAATTGACATCCAAAATGAGTCTTACCAGCGGACTGCACTATTTAGAATCCTGGTACTGAAGAATTTAGGTCTGAGCCGTTTAGACAAAGCAGGGGAGTGGGTCTCTTCTATTCGTGAGCAAACCATCAATGAAGAAAATTTAAGAGCGCGCGCTTTGGCTCAGTCAGTTCTGGGAGATTATGAGGATGCACTGGGTAACTATAATAAAGCTATTAGTCACTATAATGCTGCTATTGAGATGGCAGAAGAGGTAGACTCCATGAATGCAACGTACCTGCAGCTTCATAAGCTATATAACAATCTGGGCGTGTCTTTCAATCGGATTGGAAAGCTTGATGAAGCCACGGTTCAATTTCAAGCGTCACTGGACCTCATACATGAGTATTACGGTTTTGGAAACAAAAATGAAGCGCTAGCATTTATTAACTTGGGAGGCATCTATTATTCAAAGGGAGACATTGGACTGGCGTCGGAATATTTTCAGCGCGCTGTAGATATTTATAAATCTCTCAAAGGAGATTATAGCGATGCTCTTGGTGCGTCGCTTAATAACCTGGCAGCTACACAGTATATGCTTGGTAATTTTGTGTTGTCAGCCAGATATTTTGAGGAAGCGCAGAGAATTAAGGAGGAGAATCTCGGTCTCGATCACCCCGACACAGCTGTAGGATACTCAAATCTTGCAGCGATCCACATTTTAAACAATGATTATGACGCAGCGCAAGCAAACTACGAAAGATCCATTGCTGTAAGAGAAAATATTTACGGCCCCGATCACCCCAATCTGATTGAACCTAAAATCAGCCTGGGTAATCTATACACTCAACAACTGGAACAGCACGAGCAGGCGCAGGTACATTATGAATCGGCCTTGTCCATCGCTCTTGACCGTCTTGGAGAAACGCATCCGGTTGTAACGGATATTTATCTGCAAATAGGACACTCATACATGAGAGATGCCAGATTCCCTGAATCGGAAATCTATATCGATCGAGCACTCATAAGTCTATATGGACCGTTTGATTTTGATGAACCTTTAGACCCGGAGAGGACCATAGCTGATCCGGTTGCACTTCTAAGGGCATTACAGGCAAAATCGCAGATACTGACTCAAAGGCACAAAGGGGTTGACATCGAAGATTATGAAGATTCGCTGATGGCACTCCGCTGGGCGGCCAATCTTGTAGATTTAGTGCAGAGATCATTTAAAAATGAAGCATCAAAGCTTCAGCTTGTAGAGAAAAATTATTCCATATATACAGACGCCATAGAAATCCTTTCGACTCTGTATGATGAGACGGGAGATGAAGAGTATATGGACCAGATTTTTAACACAATTGAAAAAAGCCGGTCGCGGGTCACTCTAGAGCTCATTCAGAAAGTAAATGCCAATAAATTTGCAGGCGTCCCCGCCGAAATTATCCTGCAGGAGGAAAACCTGAACAGTAAAATTACAGAAATGCAGCAGGAGCTCCATCAGGAGGAAACCAGGGGGCTGGAAAAAGACAGCCTCAGGATGGACGCCCTGCGTGATTCCATATTTTACTATAAACGCGATCTCGACAATTTTACTGATGAACTTGAAGAGAAATATCCATCCTATTATCTCCTGAAATATGACCAGTCAATTATTAGTCGCGCTGACGCCCAGTCGCTGCTTCAGGGCAGAGAAACAGTGTTAAGCTACATACTTGGAAGTGAACGCGCACATGTGATGGTGATGACAAAGGAGGGTGTGAACCTTGTTGAACTCGGAGAATCAACAGGTATTAAAGACCTTGTGCTTGAGCTGAAGGAATATGTGCTCACTGAAAATTCTGAGGCGTACAGGCAAGCTGCTCATAAGCTGTATGAGTTGCTTATTCAGCCTGCAGAGCAATTTATTACCGGTAACGAGCTCATAATAATGGCAGACCAGGCACTGCACTACCTCCCATTTGAACTGTTGCTAAAAGATGTCCCGCAACACAATCGATATAGCAGGTATCCGTACCTCGTTCACGATTATATATTCAGCTACATTCCATCACTTACGTTGCTGGATGAAATGCACTCTCGCAAGGAAGATAGTCCAAGGAATCTGCTTGCGCTTGCACCCTTTAGCAGCGAAATGGGACAGTCAGATAAAGCACTGATGGACCATCAGTACTCAGACAGGGCAAATCCTCTCTACTTAACGCAATACGAAACGGCATCTATTTCATCACAGTTTCGCAGCAGATCATCGGTTGCTGAGTATTTTAACCCGCAAAAAGCGGATCTTCTTATGGGTGAAAACGCTACATTCAGCCGTTTTACCGAGAAAGACCTGAAAGACTATGACTACATTCATTTTGCCACTCATGCGTTTATAAACGAGGAGAATCCGGATTTTTCCGCAATTCTGCTTTACCCAGAAGAAGGCAATTCCGGAGCTACATTTGTGGGTGATATTTACAATCTGGAGCTTGACGCAAATCTTGTTGTTCTTGGAGCCTGTCAGACGGGGCTGGGCTCAATTTTTAAAGGAGAAGGGCTTATTGGATTCACAAGAGCATTTATTTATGCCGGCGCATCGAACCTTGCAGTTTCAATGTGGCGGGTAAGTGATCAGCCTACGGCTTACCTGATGATTGATTTTTATGACTTTATACGGCAAGGGTTCAACTACAACGAGGCATTGCACAAGGCAAAAATCAATATGATTTCCAATCCGCAGTTTGCCCACCCGGTAAACTGGGCTTCTTTTACGCTTACCGGGCGGTAGACGGGTCAGATTCCGGCATTTTAATTTTATCTCGGAAGCTGTCGTGTAATATCAATAAACTCCTCATTATCAACCTGTGGCCGTCCGTCGAAATTGGCAACTTTTACGGTAGAGGCGTAAATCATGCGTACAAGCCGTGAATACTTTTCAAAATCTATCTTATCCACTTCATCGCTTGGGCGGTGATAGTCCTCATGAACGCCTGTAAAGAAGAAGACGAACGGTACGTTTAAACGCCCAAAATTCCAGTGGTCGCTTCTGCGATAAAACTGGTTTGAGTCTGTCAGATCGTTGTATTTCCTGTCAATTCGCATCTTAACTGTCTCCTCATTTGCCACAGTTACGAGGCTGTCGAGACCACTTGAGATAATCTCTCCGCCGATCAGGTAAAAGTAATCTGTTGTTCCGGCTTCAACATTTTCGGGATCGCTCCGGCCAATCATATCTGTGTTGAAGGCTGTGACGGTTTGTTCGATGGGAATAACAGGATGATCCGAATAGTATCGAGATCCCAGCAAACCTTTCTCCTCGGCGCTTACGTGGAGAATCAGCACGCTGCGTTCGAGACCCACACCATTGTTCTTTGCTTTCTGGAGTGCTTCTGCTATTGTCAGAAGCGCCATGCTTCCACTGCCGTTATCATCGGCTCCGTTGTTGATCATATCTCCGCTATCATCCGGCATCGACAGGCCAATATGGTCATAATGTCCCATCAGCACAACAACTTCGCTCTTTAGTACCGGGTCGGATCCTTCGATGTACGCGATGACGTTTTCTCCCTGAACTTCTACAGTTCCTGAGTGAGGAGTATAGTTGAGATGATACCCTGTCGGTTCAGAAGCAAATTCTGTGATATTATCGGCAATTTCTTTCCTAAGCGTGTAGAGTTCACGGGTAGAGCTAAGGCCAAGAATTTCGGCGGCAAGCTGCTGGCTGACCTGTGTGTAGGATTTAGGGAATCCGGACTGTCCCTCAGAGTTATCGAGATACTTCAGGCGCATATTTGAGGGCTGGTCGATGAGCTTTGAATTAATCTCAGCCGCCCGGTTAAACTGGCTATTTTCGTCGGCCGACACTACAAGCACACCGCCGACATCAACGCCTCCGAAAAGATTTCCAATCCGGGTATTGTTGGTTATTTCCGGGCTGATAAGCGTATCGCCATCCACAACAGTGGGGTAGTCTGCAAACAGCAGCACCCATTTGCCCTGCATTTGCTCAGCATTGAGGTGGTTTACACCTCGCTGGGCATCGTTAATCCCAAACCCGCCAAAAATAATCTCGCTGTTGAGAGGAGCGGCGCCGCCAAACAAGCGGATGAATTCACCCGGTGAATTGTTGGCCACCACAGATGTATGTTGAGAAAGTGTGTCGCCGTTTTCAACTGTATACATACTGTAGACCAGGCTGTCGGTTTGTTCGGCATTCAGAATAAACGGCTGCAGGTAGGAGCCGTTTTCACCCATTGGGGTAATACCCAGTTCCTGGTATTGGTTGATGAGATAGCGTGCCGCCATTGTTTCACCTTCTGTACCGGTATTTCGGCCCATAAGCGAATCGCTGGCAAAAATTTCAAGATGCGACCTGAGGTATTCAGGCGTGATCTGGTTGCTGTAGGGCAGGTAGTCGTCAAAAGAGGGGGTTTCCCGTTCGGCCAGTTCACCTGAACCGGCACAGCTGCTGAGGATTAGTAGGGTTGCAATGCTAATCAGGTAGATAAATCGGTTCATGTGTAGGTATTTTCTTCTTTTGCTTTTTCTTTTCCGAGGAGTTCATCCACGGGTTTTAAGTCGATATAGAAATCGGTTGGATCGTCATTTTCGATAAACAGGTTAATTTCCTGTTCTTTCAGCATCTCCAGTACAGCTAGAAACGTCACTACAATGATAATACGCGTGCCTATCTCACGTCCAAGGTCCCTGAACGAGATACGACCGCGTTTCTGAAGTGTTTCCCGCAGAAAATCTGACTGATCTTCAATAGTCGTCTCAACCCTTTCGACCCGGTGGTAAATGTTCTGTTTCTTAATGTCGGCCAGTACTTTGCGAAACGCACCCATCAGGTCGAATATTGTAACATCCTGAAGTGCCTCGCCCGTGGCCTGTTTATCCACGTCATCCGCTTCGTGATACCCGCGGAAATATTTTTGGCGGGTTTCCTCATCGATGATGGTAAGTTTAGCGGCCATCTCCTTGTACCGCTTATATTCCAGCAGCTTTTGAATAAGCTCGTAGCGCGGATCAAATTCATCGAGCTCTTCTTCATCTTCGTCATCAGATGGCAGCATCATACGCGCCTTGATCGACATCAGCATACTGGCCATATAGATAAACTCGCTGGCTACATCTAGGTCGAGCTCTTCCATGAGCCTGATATACTCCAGGAATTCGCGGGTAATGTGAGAGATAGGAATGTCGTAGATATCAAGCTCATCTCTTTTTATAAAGAAAAGCAGGAGATCGAGTGGTCCCTCAAAATTTTTGAGCTGTACTTTATACATAGTTGCAAACGGGTTGTACAAAGATCGTAATTTGGGCGCCCAATTGGAAACCGGAATTGATTTATTGGCAATAGTTTTGCTTATTAAAATTGCATGTACAAAATAAATCCCGCCTGCCATGAACAACTTCCATAGCTCAGTAAGCTCTTTTTCCCGAACGCTCACCTCGTTTTTTGATGAAAGACTAAGCCGGTTCAATCTTGCCACATCATACGTTGAACTGATGATATTGATGAAGGATAATGATCCGATGTCTCAAAAAGAGATTGCAGAACAGCTTTCACTTGCTCCGTCAACCATCACCCGGTTTCTGGATAAATTGAAAAAAGAAAAATATCTCACAAAAAAACGGGATGGTAGAAATATGACTATTGAACTGACGGCAAAAGGCCGGCAGGTCTCAAATGAGATGGATGCGGTATATCACTCAGCCGTGGATGAAGTACGGGAGCTGATGGGTGAGAAGTATCTTGAAACAGTTGGCAAGCTGCTGGAATATGGAAGCGCAGAGCTTGAAAAAACAGGGTCTGATTCCTGAAGATAGTTTTTTGATACTTTCTTCTTTTAGTCCCGCCATAGCGGGGTGACGGTTCACCTGTCTCTTTGGGAAAAGTATCAAGACAAGAACCATTGGTACTAATGTTACTGAGATAATGCACTTTTAAAAAAACTGCAACCGGTAGCTTGATAGGAGATTTATCTAAAGTTTTACCGGCAGACTACAAATTGTGATTATTCTCCGTCAGATCTTTCTCACGACAAACCATATACCTGCGACACCGGCGCCAAATGCTCCAACACCAAGGAGCGCAGATTCAAAAAAGATCTGCCCCATGCCAAATAAAAAAGCAATAATTGAGACCGCACTAATAGCCGCATACCCCAGGCCGGGCAGCAGCGAGTAGGTCGCCTCTCCCCGGGTCATAAACCGTTTCCATCCGGGCCCGCCAGGTTTTACACGATCGAAAAACGACTGCAGCTGATCTTCATCATCAGGTTTTGTGAGGAATGTAACGCCGATCCATATGATCGTTGCAAAAATAGTGGTGAAAATCATTTTTGAAGCGAAATCATCATACCCTAGAACGGGCGCCAGAAAACTACCGATTGCCGCGGCAGACATTGCTGAAATTTCACTCCATGCGTTGATCCGCCACCAAAACCATCGAAGCATATATACCAGGCCGGTACCGGCACCTATCGACAAAATGGCTTCCCAGCCGCCGCGGACCGTATCAAACAGCAGGGAGACGATAACCGCTGACACCATCATCAGCAAAGTAGTCCAGCGGGACACTTTAACGTAATGCTTTTGCGCAGCAGCTTTGGATTCAAATTCAGACTCCGGTTTTAAATACGGCTTATAGAAATCGTTTACTACGTAAGATGCGCCCCAGTTCAGGTGTGTGGACACTGTTGAAACAAATGCAGCAAGAAATGCAACAGCAAGCAGGCCAAGCAGTCCGGCGGGTAGTAGTTTGAGCATTAACAGCGGGTAGCCTGTTTCGGGATCGTCGAGGCCTGGATAGACAACCATGGCCACAAGCGCCACCAGGATCCAAGGCCAGGGGCGAAGTGCGAAATGGGCCACGTTGAAAAGCAGCGTGCCGCCTACGGCATTGGTTTCATCTTTAGCCGAAAACATTCTCTGGGCTATATACCCGCCGCCGCCAGGCTCAGAGCCGGGATACCAGGAGGCCCACCACATCATGCCAACCCATACAAGTGCCGTTGCAATTGCAATATCCGGGCTGTTAAGGGGGTTGATAGACAGCATTGAGTGTCCTTCGCCATATAAAGTGGTAAGCTCTGACTGAAGTGCATCAAGTCCGCCAATATAATCCACAGCATACCATGCGAGCATAATTGTGCCGAACATGGCAAGAATAAACTGAATGAAGTCGGTGACAATAACGCCCCAGAGACCGGAAAACGCGATATAAATCCCGATCATCACGTACATAATTATGATAACTTCCCACTGGCCGGCGCCTGTGAGAACCGTCAGGATTTTTGCCATACCAACCGTCACCCATCCCAGGATGATGCAATTGATGGGAAAAGCCAGGTAAAGAGAGCGGAATCCTCTGAGAATTCTGGCAGGTTTGCCGGTGTAGCGTATGGAGATGAACTCTACGTCTGTGATGACATCAGCCCGTTTCCAAAGCTTGGCATACAGAAAGACAGTAATCAGTCCGGAAAACATAAAATTCCACCAGATCCAGTTGCCCGCAATTCCTTCAGTGGCAATAATTCCGGTAACGGCAAGCGGCGTGTCGGCAGCAAACGTGGTAGCTACCATGGAGACACCAATCAGCCACCAGGGCAGGTTTTTTCCGCCCGTGAAATAGTCTTCCAGGTCTTTCTGCCCGCGTTTTTGGGAATAGTAGCCCACAATCACCATAATGGCGATGTAAGCGGCAATAACGGTGTAATCGAGCCAGTTGAACGGCATACAGGATTGCGGCGTTTGGGATGAAAGCCCGGATCAGGCGATTAAGGTTGTTAGATTGTATATTAAACAGAATCCGACGGTCGGAATATAGAAGTAGATTTTATGAATGCAAACATGGAACCGCTTCCGTTTCGATGATGGTAACAAAGCTGACTGAACGCATCTGCCATCATGTGTGATTAAATGTGAAATGCTGAAATAACGTACTAAGCTATGGCAATCAAAAAGTACAATATTGGCCTGACCCAATGGGGCCTGAAAGAGTGGAAGGGAAAGTTCTATTCGGATGATGCAGCGCAGAACCAGTTTTTAAAGCAGTACGCCACAGTGTTTAACAGCGTTGAAGGAAATACCACGTTTTATCGTGCACCATCACCAGAAACCGTAATTAAATGGGGTGATGAGGTTCCGGACGGTTTTAAATTCTGTTTTAAATTTCCTCAGGGTATTACTCACTACAAGCGACTGAAAGATGTGGAGCGGGATGTGATGGAGTTTCTGGATTTGTTTGAACCAATTCGCGATAAGCTGGGGCCGTTTCACATTCAGCTCAGTTCACAATTTTCTTACAATGAGTTTGATAAGCTGGAAACCATGCTTGAATACCTTCCACCGCACTACCATTATGCAGTGGAAGTTCGTCATCCCGATTTCTACGATCGCGGCCGGCAGGAACGACGCTATTTCGATCTGTTAAAAGCTCACTCCGTTGACCGGGTAACATTCGACACGCGGAAGCTGCACAGTATTAAAGGTGGTGATAAGAGCATTCGTGAAGCGCAAAGTAAAAAGCCCAAAACGCCCGTAAGGTTCGATGAAACTGCGTCCCGGCCATTTGTTCGATTTGTAGGCGGAAACGAGATTGTGCAGAACGAGGCATATCTAAAGGAGTGGGCGATTATCACAGCAGACTGGATTAAAGACGGAAAACATCCGTATGTGTTCATTCATGCGCCCGATACGCTGTATGCGCCTCCGCTTGCGAGGCACTTCCATCGTCTTCTGTCCGGATTTGTTGACCTGGATCCGATGCCGGCATCGCCCAAAGAGAGGCAGAATGAGCAGCTGGGCCTTTTTTGATTTGCTCAGCTACCCAAGATCTTAAAAATTCAGCCCCAATTATCTTTAGATCTCGGTCTTTAGTGTTGCATCCTGGATTTCTATAACCGGATACCTTACTGTTCTGATTTCCATTTCCACTCGCCTGCGGATAGTATGTTTGATCCCATAGCATACTAAAAAGCAATACACCAAATTTATAAAGAAACCGAGCACCGGCGGCACGCCCTAGCCCCCGGTCACCGTTTTGCAGTGACCGGGGGCTACGGCTATGCCGCACCTCTGGTGCTTGGTTATGTGTAGCATTGCTAAAATTGCTTTTTGTATCAATATGAACCTACAAACCGTTCGCAGATGGGTTGGAATTGAATACAGAATAAGAAGCTTGTCCAATTATCGAACGATTGGATGTAGCACTACAAAGCGTTGTTAAAAGGTTTTTGAAGCTGATTCTTAAGATCTTGCGGAAGTTGAGATAGAGCCGTACCCTTGCAAGATGACGCCCTCATCTATACATGCTATTGATTTGGTTGAATACAATTCAGACTATCTGCTTGTATGTTAGGCTGAAGTTGAAGACAGATTACAAAAGATGCTGCACCTACGGCTCTTCTTTTTAATGAGGATATGCCACCCCGTTTCGCGGCTGGTGTCACCTCTGAAAATGCGACAAGGCATCAGGTTCAACCATCCATCATTCACCAAAAAACTCCTGGCAGGGAACTGCTTTTGCAATCAATCCATCTCGTTCAAAAGCATCCGACTGATTGAGCGTTACGATGGTTCCTGATTTCAGCTCAAAAAAGGAGAGGGCTTCAAATAACCCGTTCAACTCACGATCCAGATTATCGGGATTGAGCTCATAACAAACCTGTATCACGTCATTTACGGTTCCTTTATCGAACGTCACGAAATCACACTCTCCTTTTTCTGAAAAATAAAAGATCTCTTTATAAGTTCGTCGGAGATGTAAGAACACAAGGTTTTCCAAAAGTTGCCCATGATCACCGCTAAACGATTTTGAATTTACATTTATCAGGCCTGTATCTATTGCATAAACTTTTCGGGGATTCACAGATTGCTTTCGTACTGAATAACTGAATTTGGGAATAAAATGCATCAGCCAGGTCTGCTCCAGATAAGAAAAATACTCCATTACAGTGCTCGTAGCACCAATACCAAACAGGCTTCTAAGTTTATTTCCGGTTACCAAATTTCCAACATTCGAAACCAAATAGAGTGCCAGGCGTTGCAGTGTCTTTACATCCCGCACACCAAATCTAACAGCTATGTCACGAACCAGGAGGTCCTCAAATAGCTGGTGTAGAATGTCATCATCCTCCGTTTTTACATACTCCGGAAATCCCCCGGTCTCCATATATGCTTTTAAAGCATCGTCTGTATAGTCCAATGATCTGAATTCACAAAACTCATTCCACGAAAACGGAAACAGTTCTTTGGTGATATGACGGCCCGTTAATTTAGAACCCAGCTCACTGCTTAACAGTGATGCATTGGAACCGGTGACAACCAGCTTAAAATCCTCATCCAGTTTTTGGCGGATATATCGCTCCCAACCGTCCACCACCTGAATTTCATCAAAGAACAGCACCTTACTTTCCCGGTCTGTGATAAGTTCATCAAGTCGTGTAAAATCATTTAGCTCAAATTCATACAGGCGGGGATCTTCAAAATTGAGGTAAGTTGCATTCGGATATTTTTCCTTCAGCAATTGATGCAGCAAGGTACTCTTTCCACATCGTCTGATTCCCGATATGATCAGGGCATGAGCCGCCGGTTCAGGCATATCATCCAATTGATGCCTTTTTAAACCTGTATCTAATTTCAACAGGTTCTCTTTTTGTGCTTCCGCTACATCCTTTAAAAGTGATTTTAGTATCATAACAATAGTGTTTGGTACTAAAATACATTTATGTTGTTTATCAAACAATAGTTTTGTTTGTTGCAAAACAACAAGTAGTCGTACGCAAGTTTAGTAAACAGTGGTGATGCACAATTCAAATTTTGACAGGGCCGGCATCGCCCAAAGAGTGAAAAAATGATCAGCCGGGGCTTTTTTGAGGAAAGCTTTTCAAGCCATTGAATGCAAGTGATTAAGAAAGTGCAAGGCAGATGGCAGACCATTATATTCTGTCTGAACCACATACTCTAAAGCCATTACCGATTATGCTCAGCTGCCAGAAAGATCTTTTCCTGATGCCGGACGATCATCACTACCTCAACTGTTCTTACCTTTCGCCCCTGCTAAAACGGGTTGAACAGGCTGGAGTTGCAGGGGTTCGGGGGAAGTCGAGGCCATGGGAAACAACGCCGGACACCTTTTTCCATGACAGCGAAAAGGTTCGATCTCTTTTTGCAGAAATTGTTAATGCTAAAAAATCCAACCAGGTGGCCATCATGCCGGCGGTATCGTATGGGATGGGGACCGTGGTCAATAACCTGCCCAAAACTCCGGGGAAAGAGATTGTAATTGCCGGTGAGCAGTTTCCGAGCAACGTGTATCCCTGGGAGGCTTTCGCAAAGCGTACCGGCAATACCATCGTAAGAATTCCTGCGCCAAATGGTATTGAACGCGGGGCTGCTTGGAACGAATCCATTATGGAGGCAGTCAATGAGCGAACCGTTCTGGTTGCACTTGGGAGTGTGCACTGGACGGATGGAACGGTATTCAGAATAAAGGAGATATCAGAAAAAGTTCATTCGTTTGGCGGATACTTTGTGATTGACGGTACGCAGTCGGTTGGAGCGATGCCGCTTAATGTGCAGGACGTAAAGCCTGATGCGCTTATCTGTGCAGGCTATAAATGGCTGATGGGACCATATGGTATTTCGCTTGGCTATTTTGGCCCGAGACTCACCGGGGGGATTCCACTCGAAGAGGGATGGATTGTGAGGAAAAACAGCGAGGATTTCACATCGCTGATTGATTATGAAGAGGACTATCAGCCCGGAGCCAAACGGTATGACATGGGGCAGCGAAGCAATTTTATCACGCTGCCGATGATGCGTGAAGCGCTGATGCAAGTAAAAGAGTGGGGTGTAGAAAATATTAAGGCATATATTCAGGAGCTTACCGCTGATTTAATCCCCGAGCTTCAAGATGCCGGGTACAAAATTGAGGAAGATGAGTTCAGGGCGCCACACATGTTTGGCGCAAGGATCCCTGATGGAGTTGAGATGCGGAGCGTGAGAGACTCTCTTCATCATGAAAATATTCATGTGTCAGTACGCGGATCAGCAATAAGGATATCGCCGAACGTGTACAACAATGCATCTGATATTGAGGCTCTTAAAGGATGTCTTCTTTCTCATAAGTTTGCCTGATACAGTTTTTTCAGGATGGGCCTGCGGCAGAATTTGCCAGTTTCATCCGGAAAGCGTAATTGAATTCTATCTACGGAGAAGTGAAAACCTTCTCAAAAAACCGTACCTTTATTAGCTAAATTCAATTCTAAAGAAGTTATGTCTAAAGTAGAAACAGCTGCATCTCCGGCAGAGATTGTTAAAGAAGCACAGTCGAGGAGAACATTTGCCATTATTTCCCACCCCGATGCGGGGAAAACCACCCTCACGGAAAAGCTGCTGCTGTATGGTGGTGCAATTCATGAGGCGGGATCCATCCGTCAGAGAAAAGCGAGTCGTCACGCCGCATCAGACTGGATGTCGATTGAGAAAGAGCGTGGTATTTCTGTAACATCTTCTGTTCTGCGGTTTGAAAAAGATGGCATTCGATACAACCTTCTGGATACACCAGGTCACAAAGATTTCTCTGAAGATACCCTGCGCACACTTGTAGCGGCTGATTCCGGCTTGATGGTGATTGACGTTGCAAAAGGCGTTGAGGAACAGACGGAGAAGCTGTTTGAAGTCTGTAAAATGCGACGGGTTCCGGTCATCACGTTTGTGAACAAGTGCGACCGCCCCGGTATGGAGCCACTCGAAATTCTCAGCAATATTGAAAGCAAATTGGGTATTGAAGCGATTCCGGCAAGCTGGCCGATTGGTTACGGGCAAAAATTTCAGGGTATTTATGACCTGATCGGCAAAGAGATGCACCTTTATATAAAAGAAAAGCACGGCGCCAAAAAAGCAACGACCGAAGTGTACGGCCTCGAAGAAGGCCTTAAAAAATGCAGGCTTTCAGAAGCGGAAAAGGCGGATCTGGAAGAAGAGATTTTGCTGATTGAAGATATGTTTGACAACATGGATCAGGATGCATTTAAAGTTGGGGAAGCATCACCGGTATTCTTTGGGTCTGCGCTGCACAGTTTCGGCCTTGATGTGTTTCTGAACTATTTTGAAAACCTGGCACCAACTCCGCAGGAGTATACAGATGAAACCGGCGGGATTCGCAAGCTGGATCAGCCGTTTAGCGGGTTTATATTTAAGCTGCAGGCAAATATGAATCCCGATCACCGCGACTGCGCCGCATTTATTCGTATTACGTCAGGTAAATTTGAACGCGGTCTCGAAGTAACTCACGCAGGAACAGGCAAGAAAGTTAAAATGTCGACGCCACATACATTGATGGGCGACGAGCGGCACATCATGGAGGAAGCCTATCCCGGTGATATTGTATCTCTGTTTAGTCCGGGCTTTTTCAGGATTGGATCAACCATTCATACTGATGACCCGGTTAGCTTCAACGTCATACCGCTCTTTACGCCCGAACATTTTATGAAGGTCTCGACCAAAGATCCCTTTAAACGGAAGCAGCTGCGTGAAGGGTTGAAACAGCTCTCGGAAGAGGGTGTGGTTCACGTGTTTGAAGTACCAAACGGAGTGGGTAATGAACTCTTGCTGGGAACCGTCGGCGCGCTCCAATTTGAGGTAGTTGAGCACAGGATGCAGGCAGAATACGGAGTAGAACTTCATCAGCAGGGCGTGACATACCATTCAGCTCGCTGGCTTGCAAGTAAAACGGCCGATGAAGTGATGAAGAAACTTGAATCAAGTTACTCCACACATATCACTAAGGATATGGAAGAGAATCCCATTGTGCTTTTCGACAGTGCCTATGCGTTGAGCCAGGCCGAAGAGAAGGTTGGGGCTGATAATCTGTTTAAGTATAAACAGGATTAGGGACATCGAGAGACATGGCATGTCTCGTGGTTGAACCGTTGTTATTGCCCGCCGTTTGTTTTGAAGTGGAAACCTTTCCATGTTTCCGTTGGTCAGACATGCCATGTCTGGTGGGGGCGATGAGTTGGGTTACGATTAAGACATTGCATGTCTCTCGGTCGGAATAGCGAACTATGTCATGGTGGATTTAGATCCGGTTAGCTTAGCTGTGGCAGCATTGGTCAGACATGCCATGTCTCGGGTCTTGCTCGTCGATTTGTTACGAAAGACATAGCATGTCTCGTGGTGGGAACGGCGAACTATGTCATGGTGGACTCAGATCTGGTAGCTCAGCTTTGGCAGCGTTGGTCAGACATGCCATGTCTAGGGTCTTGCTCGTCGATTTGTTACGAAAGACATAGCATGTCTCGTGGTGGGAACGGCGATCTAGGTCGTGATGGATTTAGATCTGGTAGCTTAGCCGTGGCAGCGTTGGTCAGACATGCCATGTCTTATATTTTTATTTTGCAGCCAGATTATCTCCGGTAAGCAACTCCCGATATTTTTGTTGCTCATCAGGTTTGTCCCACTTGTCATACAAGTAGATAAACGCCTCGTAAGCAACCGTAAGGTTACTTCCTTTATCCTTCAGCGTTGTATATCCTTCCAACATGAATGTTTGAGCGTTATCAAAAAGCATACGATCGGTCAGGCAGTAAGCATATCCTATTTTAGTTCGGGCAAGGCTTGGGTGATCCGCTGGTAGTGTCTCTTGCATAACAGTCAATGCATTACTGTAGAGTCGTTCAGCTTCTTCCAGATTTCCATTTAATCGAATTGCTGCGGCTAAATTTGATTTTAATATTCCGATGGATGGATGTCTATCTCCCATCACTGCAAGTGCGATAGCTACAGATTCCTGATAATAGGGTATAGAACTGGCATATCGTCCACTGTTTTTCAAAAGGGCTGCAAGATTATTCAGAGCCACAGCAACCTGCATACTTTCTTCCCCATGCTGTTTTTTCCGAAGATCTAAAGAGATAAGATAAAGTCTCTCAGCTTCATCAATTTGTCCGAGATCAGCTAAGACCGACGCGTGATTATTAAGGCTGCTTAGAGTGAGCGGGTGTTCATCACCATAGGTGTCTCTTCTAATTTGAAGCGCTCGTCGAGCATAGATCTCTGCTGAGTCAAAATCCCCACGCTCTGAGTAAAGCTGGGATAAATTATTTGAGGAAGTTGCGATCAAGGGGTGATCAGCTCCCAGAATATATTCATACTGATCAAGAGCCTCCAGATGGAGCGCTTCTGCTTCATCCAGATTTCCTTTCCGCTGAAGAATAGTGGCGAGATTTGTTGTTGCTACAGCAGTTTTACGATCAGAAACACCAAATACCACTTTGTGTATGTTGTAGGATTTTCGGTACAGATTCTCTGCCTCATCATAGTCTCCGACCGTATTTTTTAGATTTGCCAGCGCCGTGTAGCTCTTGCCTACATCTTCATGCATCTCTCCAAAAAGCCGAATTCGCATATCTAATGCACCCTCGAGATACTCTTCTGAGACGACAAAATCTTCTGTTTTGATGAGAAGATTTCCCAGGCTATTCATGCTTTCTGCCACATCCGGATGGTCTCCAGCAAAAAGTGAAGATCTGATAGTAAGAGCATCATCCAGAAGATGTTTCGATTTGTCATACAGCCCGAGTTTTTGATTCACATTCCCCAGAACATTCAGCATCTGTGCCTGGACAGCAGGCTGAGCCGCCAGCTCAGACTGTACCCTGTCTGCTCCAAGATCTAAAAAATCACGTACCATCATTGTATCTGACCGAGTAGATCCAGATGCTGGGTCAGAGGCTGCAAGCAGATCTTCCAGAAACGCTGCAACCTCAACGGCTTTGTCACGTTCTGTAATGGCGTTATTTCGCTCCGCTCTGATTTCTGACTGCTGAAACAGTAATAATCCGATAAACCCGAGGAGTACTATAACAGCGGCCACAGAAGCTACAAAACCGGCTCTATGGCGCTTAATAAACTTACCCAAACGATAACCGGCCGAGTCCGGACGGGCAACGACGGGAAGGTGGTTTTTGTGTCTATTTAAATCATCCGAAAACTGGCCGACCGTAGTATATCGTCTCTGAGGATCTGTATGTAAAGCCATCAACAAAATTGTGTCAAGATCCCCCATTAGATGTGATTCAATGTCTGATGCATGCTCACCCAGTGATTTATAATAATTTGGCTCACGACCCAATGCGCAACGTGATGGCAGCTCGGGTGTGGAATCAAAATTTACGGAGCGGCTAATCTCAGACTTCAGCGTATACGGGGGGTGTCCGGTGATCAGCCTATATAAAACCACCCCAAGTGAAAAGACATCGCACGCTGTCGTGATATGTTCTCCGGACACTTGTTCAGGAGCGGCATAGCTGGGTGATAAAAACCGGTTCTCGCGTGTAGTACGATTGGGATCTGTCCATTCAGGATCATCAGACAAAATTTTTGAGATTCCGAAATCGAGCAGCTTAACAGTTCCGTCAGATTCAACCAGGATGTTCGACGGTTTTAGATCACGATGAATCACCAGGTTTTGGTGGGCATACCCAACAGACTGACAAACAGTTAAAAAGAGGTCGATTCTCTCAGAAACAGTCAGGGTATGCTGATTGCAATACTCATCGATGGGCACTCCATCCACATACTCCATAGCAAACCAGAGGCGGCCACTCTGGGTTACCCCACCATCAATGAGTCGGGCAATATTGGGATGATTCAGAGAGGCAAGCACTTGTCTCTCTTGCCGAAACCGCCGCAGAATATCCTCGCTGTCAAGACCTGAACGCAACACTTTAATGGCCACAGGCTGATCATGGAGATCATCTGTTCGCGTAGCAAGATAAATATTACCCATACCCCCACGGCCAAGCGTTTTTTTGATACGGTAAGAGCCAATAATGGAGCCATCATCTAAATGCCAAATACCTGTTGTGTTGCGATTGCTGCTATTCGTTACGCTGTGTGTAGCAGACATGATCGGCGAGAAAAACTCCGTGACGGAGTTTCCAAGAATATCTGCAGCTTCATCGTGTATGCTCAGCAACTGCTTCAATTGAGTACTGATTTCAGGATTGATCTGACTCTGCTCATCTATAAACTTCTGCCGGTTCTCTCGGTCAAGTTCAAGTGCCCTGTTTAGAAGAGTATCGAGCTGTTTCCATTGGTTCGGAGAGATCCCTTTCATTGTAAATATCTCTGGAAATTACCGTTATCGTGACATGCCGGATGCATTACTATAATCGATAAAACAAACCAAAAAGGGCCGTCTCTTTTAAAACTTTCTCTCGGACACTTAATCGTAATGCTTTCTCAATCTACTGCCGAGGGGCTAATCTGTCAAGTTATCATGGAGCTATTTCAAACTTGATTGTCACTTTCTGCCGCCTCTTTGCGATTTACTGATTAGAGGCCCAAATAACGGGCTATTTGAAAAACAACAGTAAATCAAACCATTATAAAGATGAACAAGGGATTAAAATTTATATTCATTCTGATAACCACGATGCTGATCACATTACCTCTAAAGAGTCAGACCGTTACTATTCCGGCCGTCAATGACCCGAGATTTGAGCAACTGCCAATTATATACGTGCATGGATTTAATGATGATGGCAGATATTGGGCGATAAACCCTGAAACCGGTGGGTATGATGGAACGCCGGGCCAATACTGGGATGATCTTGGTATCGACAGCTATGTGGCGCAATGGTGGGCCCCTCAGGGATCACCCTATGCAAATGCCGATGATGGCTGGGCGCGTCTGTTTACACCGGAAGAGATACGAGGCGAAGTGGATGGGATTACACCCTACAATTCAAGAGATCCCATAGGATTCTTTATGTCAAACTTTCAACAGTTGTTTAGTCCTGTAACCGCGCCGGGTTTTATGATAGAACTCTATAATAACCGGATCATAAATAATTACAATCGAAATGGTGTTGTAGAGGCTCATGCGGAAAATCTGGTGGATGTCCTTCGCACAACAGATGGGTTTGGAGGGAAATTATCCGGACATCGCCAGGTGAATATCATTACCCATAGTGCCGGGGGATTGGATACGCGTGCAATGCTGTCGATCCTGAATGAAAGTGATAATCTGATTGAAAGAGAGAGGGTGGCTAACGTGATTTATACTGCTCCGCCATTCGGGGGCAGTAATGTGGCCGAAATTGCAAGGCTGATCTGGCAGCAAGACATCGTGGAAGCAGATATATTTTCTGATCCATGGTTTCAGTCGGCCATTGGAGAAAAGTCGATTGCTGAGTTTTTGAGAGTTTATTTAAAGTCAAAACTTCCCGGAAACTACCCAATTTTAGTGGATCGATTAAACGAAATTCAGGAAAGCCTTTTTATCGCGATTGCCACTGCGTCTGGAATAGTCCCTGCTCCCTCGTTGGACGACATTACTGTTGATGATCTGACGTCAAACCCGGCATTAGCAAATGTGGTTGCTGCCATGCTCACTCAATTCAGAGATGTAGCATCTTATGTTGTTGGGTTCCCGGGTGACCCTAAAGTCTGGGAGGATCTGATTCCTGAACAAGCAGTCGAGCACCTGAACAGCTGGGAGGCCAATCTACATACAAGACAGTTTGTAACCTGGGGTGAGGGAGGTGCTAAACTGAATGCAACACCCACGTTATCAACCGCTCAAAACGACTATAGCACACTTGCTAATCCATCAGGGTTGCAGCGCCTTGATGATGATAATGCGGTTTCGAATGTAAGTGCAAGGGTGTTGACCGGTGGGCCCAATGGGTACATGGAAGAACTCGCAGGTTACCCTGACCTTGACCATGGGGGCGTGCTGTTAGATCTGCCCGAGGTGGGAAGAGACTGGGCAAATACACTGCTCACTCCCGTTACGGAAATGATTTTAACTGGAGATGTAAAACATGAAGATCAAGCGAACCGCTATTTTGTAGTAGGTGCATCAACAACTTTTGAGTTCCGGGGACGCTCGCGGCAATTTAATGATTCATTTGGTAATCTGGTACTCGTGCGGGCACGGGGATATCAAATTAGGGTTGGAACTCAAAATATGGACCAGGAAATGGAGTTTAGTGATTGGGTTAGATTCAATCGTAGTAGATCACTAACATTTGGCGAGCTGATAGAGCAATATGACCTCGAGGGCGAACCATGGTTTAAGGTTGAGTGGAGAGCCACTAAAAGTAGAGGGGGTGTGGAAGCGATCAGAAGCGCTAATTTTACAGTTGATGACCTGGCGCCAAGCATCGTCACTATGGACATGATTCATGTAGGTGAAACAGACTCTGATGAAATTTACGGTTCAATGAATCGCTCAATGGATGGGCGCAGAGCTATATCTAATAAATTCAGTTCGGTATTCGATAAAGATCCTCTGTTTGAAAAACTCCAAAACAAGCCGCTGGCGGATTGGATTATTCGGGATCAATCAGATAAAATTCTATTTCTGCAGTTTGATCAGTCTGCTAAAATAACATATTGGTGGAATGATGTTTTGAATGATCCCCAAACCATAGAAACTGTCAATCAAAACCTCTCATTTACTCTCGCTGACGTATTGAATGATGGATTAAATACTCTCTATTATAGGACGGAAGACAATTTGGGTAATGAATCTAACATTATGGCGGTAACGATATTGGTTGACAATCAGCCACCGGCAATTGCTCTGAATTACCAGCCGCCAAGATATCTTGACTGGGTAACCGGACCCGATACCCCGCTGTCGGTTATTGCAGAGGATCTCGGGACAGGCAGTGCCACCGGGTCCGTTTCAGTGCCCGGGCTTTCATCACTGCCGGTAAACGCGACCTTTACACTTGGTGACTCGAATATAGAGCAAAATGGCGCATTTGGGGTATTTGTGCCGGTTACGGTAACGGCCCGTGATGCTGTTGGAAACAGTACAACCGAGACGTTTGAAGTGTACTATGACTGGACCCCTCCGAAGATGGATCTTCAATTTGTAGGTGAGTCCAGTTCAAACAAAGGAAGTGTTATTCTGCAATCCGACGGGTCGTATTTGACCACGAAGGATCGTGTTCATATTGAGCTGACGGTTACCACGAATGCAGCCGGAGTTCAACCGCTTACATGGCAGCTGGCTGGAACAGAGCAGGGACAGGTGCGCTCGGGAGGCCCGTTTATTGGACAGAGCTTTCCTCGAGGATTTGCTTACGGTGGTTCGGTAAATCTGTTTGATGGAGTTAACACCATCGTTGTGAGTACAACGGATGATTATGGCCAGCCTGCCTCTTATACGCTGGTCGTGGAAAAAGTGGATCAGCTGTTTGGTGACGTTGAACGGCCCATTGAAATCATCGGGGAAGGTGGTGCAGAAGACGTAGAGGTGTCAGATGACGGTTCGGCGTTCGTGTACACTAAAGATGATCACATTTATGTATGGAGAAATGGTATCACAGAACAGGTGGATCTATCGGAATCCGGTGAAGCAGCAAATGATGACTCACGAAGCCCTGAAATTAGCGGGAATGGCCGCTATGTCTATTTTGCAAGCGAGGCAACCAACCTCACTGATGATAACCTGTCCGGACTCAATTTGTTTGTCAAAGATCTGAATACGGGTGAGGTAGCCTTGCTTAGCAGAAATAGCGATGGAGACCCTGTGAATATGAATTCAATATTTGGACGGCTCTCATTTACTAAAAATACTGCGACTTCCAGCGGCCGCTATATCTTTTTTCACGATCGCTATCAGAATTATATAGCCGATGCCTCCAATAACGGGTTTGATATTTATGCCGTGGATCTGGACCCTGATGTGAACGGTGACTTCTTTGACAGTTCATATGATCTCAGACGCGTCAGTTTAGCCCCGGGTGGAGCAGAGGGCACAGGCGGCGGAACTCCCACGGTATCTGGTGGTTCCCGATACCCTTCTGTTTCGGCCGTTGGTCTCTATCTCACGTTCGAGTCGACACACACAAACCTCTTTTCAAACGATACAAATGATCAGCCCGATGTTTTTCTCACAAATTTTGGGTCAGTTGATAGTCAGGGGTCGATTGACTTTACCGGGTTTGAGACGATTCCACTTAATACCAATTCAAACGGCACTATTAATTCTGTTGGGGCGAGAGCGCCGGGCATCAACCCCACAGGTGAGGTCGTGGTCTTTACCACACGTGGAAACCTTGCGGCCGGCGATACAAATAATAATGGTGTGGATAAAGATGTCTACTCATCGGTTGCCAGCAGTATCGACTGGAAGCAGCGTTCGCTTTCTGTGATGAGTGTTAGCTCAGAGGGAGAATCTGATTCAGGAAGTGCAGTGGGAAGGCCGTCGGTTGCGCTGGCGGATGGAGATTCTGATGTCCGAACGGCATTTGTTTCAGATATGGATGGAATAGTTGATGGGGATAACAATTCAGCCCGAGATCTGTTTGTCCGTTCCGGCAACAGTATAGAAGCGATTAACTGGACTATTCCTGAAACTCCCGCAGGGCCGGATCTTGGAATTACAGGTGGCATCAGCGCCGACGGTAAGTGGGCATGGTGGAATACGGTTTATAAATATCCGGATCTGAATTATGGCGGTCAGAACGGGCGGAGAATCCACCGGCGCCACATCGATCCGGAACCACCTGTTCAGCCTGCGGTAATTGTGCAGCATCCATCAGGCCGAAGCGTATACCTTGGGCAGGATGTCTCATTTAGCGTACAGGCTACCGGGTATCCCGCACCGGAGTATCAGTGGTATTTTAACGAAGAAGCCATTGACGGAGCTACGCAGCCGGTATACACAGTTACAAATGTAACCCTGACCGACCGGGGTGAGTACCGTGTGGAGGCTATTAATGAGCTGGGAAGTGCAGTCAGCAATAGTGCGTCGCTGACGGTTACGTCGCTTACTCCGCTTATCAGTGCTCAGCCGGCTAATATATCGGTAGAGGAGGGAGATATTTTGCAGCTGAGTATATCTGCAATTGGCGTGGCGCCGCTTCAGTATCAGTGGCAGCATAATGGTGAGGATATAGAGCCAGAATCAAGAATGAGTGGTATCAACAGTGATTCATTATCCATTAGTGATGTGACTTTTGGTGATGCCGGTGAATACCAGGTGATAGTTCGAAATGGAGCCGGAAGCGACTCAAGTGACGTCGTTGTTGTGGCAGTAACGATATCTACTTCGGTTGATTCGGATGAGATACCTGCAGAGTTCTCGCTCAATCAAAACTATCCGAATCCGTTTAATCCGCAAACGCAGATACGCTTCGGTTTACCTGCTGCGTCCAGAGTATCGTTAAATGTGTATGATTTGCTTGGTCGCCAGGTGGCGGTTCTTGTGGATGAAGCTCTGTCAGCGGGTTATCATAGTGTAACATTCGACGGCTCAGAACTGGCCACCGGCGTCTATTTTTACAGGATTGATGCGGGCAGTCATCAGCAGGTGAGAAAGATGCTGCTTATCAAGTAGTACTCTGATGCCCATTAGGTCTAATCAGGTGAGTGATAACTGATGTGATAGAACAATCTCCCAATCTGGGTAATATATGGGTTGGGAGATTTTTATGTCAATCAGACGAGGATTTTTGGCCGCCAAGCTCTTGCCAAAAGACATCTCTAAAAAGAAACGCCAAAAGTAGTTCAGGGAAGTCTAACTTTCCTTCATAATAGAATAGATCCATGTGCGTGCACGCTCCCAGTCACGCTTAAGGGTCCGTTCAGATAATCCGGTCAGAACAGAAATCTCTTTATAGGTGAGACCACCAAAAAATTTAAGTTCCACAAGATTTCCCAGCCTTTTATCGTGTTGCGCAAGAAGTTCAAGGGCTTCATCAAGTGCCAGCAGATCATTTGATCGTTCAACAGCAGCCATCTGAACTGCATCAAGGGATAGGTCCTGTTGCCTGCCGCCCCGTTTTTGAGATGATTGTGCCCGGGCGTAGTCAATCAACACGAAGCGCATAGCCTTTGCGGCAACAGAGAAAAAATGGGTCCGGTCCTCCCACTCAATATCATCCGTTCCAATTAGCTTTTCGTAGACCTCGTGAACAAGTGACGTGGTATTCATTGTGGCATTATATCGACGCTTGCTTAATACTTGGTGAGCCATCTCTCTTAGATTCACGTAAATTTTATCGAATACAATATTGAGAGCTTCAGAATCCCCATTCCGGGCATCTTCCAAACGCGCTGTAATGTCGTGTTGAGCATTCACTTGGTATCTGTTTTATTCTAAAGGTATGATTTGAAAATTATTCTAATGCATAAACTCAATTAAAGCAAAATAACTTTTGATTTAAGATAGATGTGCTTCGACGGCGACAGTGGGTTGTGGTCAGGTAAGTCTTAGCATGAATCGTGGTTGACCTGCGATCTACATCTTGAAGGGTTTAAATAATGAAGCTCAGTCGTGGCAGCGTTGGTCAGACATGCCATGTCTTGGATTGGGCTCATCGTTTTGATTAGAAAAGACATTGCATGTCTCTCGGTCGGAATAGCGAACTATGTCATGGTGGATTTAGATCCGGTTAGCTTAGCTGTGGCAGCGTTGATCAGACATGCCATGTCTCGGGTCTAGCTGGTCGATTTGTTTCGGAAGACATAGCATGTCTTGTGATAGAAACGTAGATCTAAGTCGTGATGGATTCAGGTCTGGTAGCTAAGCTGTGGGAGCGTTGATCAGACATGCCATGTCTTGTGGCGGATGCAGTGCTATTCTTTGTCGCGAGTTGAGGAATGAAACCCGGCTGTGGCATTGGTGATCAGACATGCCATATCTGATGGCTGTATTCTGCCCGGATTCAATGGTGAAGCAGTGTAAAATAAACAGCTTAAACTGATTCACTTTCCTATCTGGTGCTGTTGCAATGTTCGCTGTTTTTGCTGATTGTTAAGGGCCGCTGTTGTTGGCAGATCAGAAAATCTTTTACCTCTAACCGTTACATCATAAAACAGATGAAAGAACTTGAAATCATCAGGGCAGATCTCTCAAAAGAAACTCACCGAAAGGCAGTACTCACCATTACCGATATGTACGCGCAGGATCCGATGGGTATGAACCGGCCGCTTAGTGAGGATACCAAATCGAGGCTTATTGAGGAACTGCAAAAATTCCCGTGCAGTATGCACCTGATTGCGTTTGTTGATGGTGAAGCGGCTGGTGTTGCTAACTGTGTATTCAGCTTTTCCACGTTTTATGCCCGAAAAGTGCTGAACGTGCACGATCTTGCCGTGAACCCCGCGTTTCGTGGAAACGGGCTGGGACAGGCGCTGCTGGCGGCAGTTGAAAAAGAGGCAGCTAAAGAGAACTGCTGCAAAGTAACTCTGGAAGTACGCGAGGACAACCGGGCCCGGAATCTGTACGAACGATTCGGCTTCTCATACGGCGAGCCACGCACGTTTTTTATGGAGAAGATGCTTGTGGAGTGATTGATTCTGCAGATCGATATGACTGATTACAAAAGTAAAAACTATTGTATTGAATCGTCATGCTTTCAAATCTACATAAGATACAAGCATTGATGCCATAAGAATTAAGAGGCTTGAAACTTCCGGTAAGAGTCATCAATGTTTTAAAGTTATCGGTTCAGTCTGAGTTCGACGAAAATGTATTAAATCAGTTTTCTATTCTGCTTAGAAATGTAGCATATGTCTTTTCCTTCGTTTTAGACTCGTTTAATGATATATTTCTTTTAGAAAGTTATTCACGAAAAGTGAAAGAAATTATGAAAACGATTCGAATTGAAATCAGGAAAGCTGAAGCCTACTCTTTATTACGTGATTTGGAAGCGCTGAATGTGATACGGGTCATTCAAGAAAACGAATCAGAAGATAAATCAATTGCAAAGCGGTATGCAGGCAAGCTATCCAGGAAAACTGCTGATGAATTATCTAAACAGACAAAAGTAAGCAGAGAAGAATGGAGCACAAGAACTATCTGATTGATACCAATGCTATCATCGATTTTATGGCTTCCAGATTGCCTGAAACTGGTATGTCGTTTCTTTCAAGTGTAATAAACCACCAAACAAATATATCAGTTATAACACAGATTGAACTTTTAGGATTTAATGGCCCCAAAGAAGACATGGCACTGTTAGAAGACTTTGTCGATGAATCAATAGTTCATTTTTTGGATAAACCGATAGTTCAAACTTGTATCGAGCTTCGAAAGTACAACAAAATCAGACTACCAGATGCAATAATTGCGGCTACGGCGAAATTAAAAAACCTGGATCTTGTCACCCGTAACACAAAAGATTTTGAGTCTCTAGAAGGCTTAGAAGTCGTAAACCCACATAAGCTTGAATTGTAAAATCTGCAGTTTTAAAAAAATAATTGTCTATCTGAAATCTTTTGTGCCATTGGGGTTATTCCAATAGAGACGATGCAATCTCTTCGGAGCGCTCCCAGAGTCGCTGACAGTCCTCATCAGAATGAGCAGCCTTTACAGGTTTTACCGGCTTCTTATCTCTAAAGTAAGAACCTGAGAGATGTTCAATTCCTTCTTCGAGGCAAAGATACACCGATGTTTCAGCGCCTTTTTCCGGTGAGCGCATAAACATACGGCCCAGATCGAAGAACCAGGCAAACCAGGAATTGGATTCAGATGCGAAATTCGTATTCACAACACCGGGGTGCAGGCTGTAGGTGGTGATATCTTTTCCTTCAACCTCTTTAGCCAGCTGCCGGGTAAACATAATATTGAAGAGCTTGGAATTTCCATATGCTTTCATGGTACTGTACCCGCTCTGCAGCTGGAGATTGTCCGGGTTGAAAGTGCCCGACCTTGATGCATCAGAGGCAACATTTATAACCCTCGACTCTGGTGTTGACTCAAGCAGCGGCATCAATTCGCGGGTTAACAGGAAGTAAGCCATGTGATTGACCGCAAATGTGAGCTCCAGCCCTTCATCGGTTTCTTCACGGTCTCCATCAGGCAGAATTCCGGCGTTGTTTACCAGCCGGTCGGTTTGGGAATACGTCCCGCGAATAGTCTCTGCAGCCTCCTTGATTTGTTGCATCGAACTGAGATCGCAGATCAGAATGTCAATCCGGTCATTTCCGGTTTTGTCGATAATATCACGGCGTGCATTCTCGGCTTTATCCCGGTTCCGGCAGATCATCACAACCCGGTACCCGTTTCCGGCAAGAGCCTGCACTGTGTGTTTGCCGATTCCTGAATTTGCCCCGGTGACAATCGCTGTTTTCATATAATCTCGCTGCTGTTTATTTGTGTTGATGTGACCTTCAGTTAAGAGAAGCGGT